>SXGQ01443123.1_pt1 | contig 14111 bp, 13 predicted proteins | sample 3178371 | NCBI WGS metagenome assembly SXGQ01 (sample SAMN11356859, study PRJNA531348) | freshwater metagenome | isolation source: freshwater sample F1-20 | place: China: Fuxian Lake, Yuxi | collected 2017-12-25
ACCGCTCGCCGCCGACCTTATTCGCGAACGAGGGATCGAACTCGTCACCAAAGAGCAGCGTATCGCAAAGATTTTGGTTCGCTCCGTCGCCCTCGGATCGGATCACGGCGGTTTCGAATATAAGGAAAAGATCAAGGAACATCTATCGGGCCTCGGTCTCTCGATCCGCGATTTCGGTACGAATTCGAAGGAGGCGGTCGATTATCCCGACCACGCCGGTGCCGTCGCTGAGTGCGTCAGCCGCGGACGTGCGGACGCAGGGATCATCGTCGATGGTGCAGGTATCGGAAGCGCGATGACGGCGAACAAGTTTCCGGGCGTTCTGGCCGCGGCGTGTTATTCGCCCGCACTCGCACGCAATTCCCGCGAGCATAACGGCGCAAATGTTCTAACACTCGGCAGCGGACAGAACAGCCTCGAGGAAGTGCTTTCGATCGTCGATTCGTTTCTTTCGTCAGAGCTGACGGAGGACCGGCACAAACGCCGCGTCGCAAAGATACAGGATATTGACCGCCAGTATCGGCGGTAAAGTTGAGAAGAAATGTCTCAGGAAGCAAATTACGAACGGCTGATCGAGCAGATCACTGACCTCGTCATCGCCAAGCTTGATGTCGGGCATGAAACGGGAAGTTTCTGCCGGGCCGATGTCGCCCGGATCGTCGATGCCGGTGCCGAGCGGATCGGCATCGTTCTCGGTGAAACGGCAACGGCTCATGACTGGGCGAGCCTCATCGACCATACGCTGCTCAAGCCCGAGGCGAGCGAGGCCGACATCCGCCGGCTCTGCGAAGAAGCGGCCAAGTATGGCTTTGCCTCGGTTTGCGTCAATCCGGCGTGGGTCAAGACCTCCGCCGATATTCTAAAGGGAACGGGCATTCCGGTCTGCACAGTGATCGGCTTTCCGCTCGGGGCCACGCTGCCGGACGTCAAGGCCTTCGAGGCTCGTCGCGTTATCTTCAACGGAGCCCGTGAGGTCGATATGGTCATCAACATCGGAGCGCTCAAGTCCGGCGACGACTGCGCGGTCGAGGATGATATTCGTGCTGTCGCGTCGGCCGCACATGAGAACGGCGTGCTATGCAAGGTGATCATCGAGACGGCGTTGCTGACGGATGAAGAGAAGGTCCGGGCGTGTTTGGCCGCGCGTAATGCCGGTGCGGATTTCGTCAAGACCTCGACCGGTTTTGCCAAAGGCGGAGCGACCGTTGATGACGTCGCCCTTATGAGGAGAACGGTCGGGAAGGCCCTCGGCGTCAAGGCATCGGGTGGCGTAAAGGGAATCGAGGACGCAAAGGCGATGGTCGCCGCGGGAGCGACACGGATCGGTGCGAGCGTCGGCGTCAAGATCGCACAGGAAGCCGACGGTGTGAAAAGCTCGACTCAGACAACCTCGGCATACTAGTTGATCACGATTCTGTCGGGACGTATTTCTCCTCAGGATTCTCTGCTAAAAAAACTTTGCGTCCTCTGCGTTAAGATGATTTTTAACGCAGAGGACGCTGTGGTTACGCAGAGATCGCTGAGAAGAGGTATCGGGAAGCTCGAACGGAGCTTCGCTTGAGTCTTCTACCCGTTACTCGCTGCCTTTAAGGCTGAAGTTGTAGTTGATGGTTCCCTTGGCTTTGATCCGCATTCCGTCGAGCTCGAACGGACGAAACTTCGTCCTTTTTGCTGCGTCCTCGGCCAAATCACGCAGCATCTGATGACCTGAGACTGCCTTCGCCGAGGTCACATTTCCTTCTTCATCTATCTCGACCTCGACCGCAACGCGGCCTTCGATATTAGAACGCCTGGCGAGCTGAGAATAGACCGGCATCACCATCCGTGTCGCATTTGCGCTCGAAAGAACGCCGACGCTGATGAATTCTGGCCGAGGGTTGGGTGTCTCGACTTGAGGCTGAGCAACCGCAGGCTCCGGTTTCACTTCAGCAACTTTTTCAACTTGCTTAGGTTGTTCGGCGGGCTTGGTCTCGGCTAAGGGCTTAGGTTCCTCGGGCTTTTTGTCGTTAGATGCTAGTGCAGCAACGGAACGCGTAAGTCCCGTGCGGGCGGCCGAGTTTTCCGGGTCAAGCTCGAGCGCCTTTGAATAATCGAGTATCGCCTTCGGCAGATCGCCAAGTTTTTCGTAGGCACTTGCCCGATTGAAAAAGGCCGATGAGTCGCTCGGGCTTAGTTCGATGACGCGATTGAAATCTGAGACCGAGCGGTCGAAGTTCTTCAGGTTGAAATGCGTCCGACCGCGGCCGAGAAAGACGGTCGGGTCGTCCGACTTCATTTCCGCTGCCTTGTCGAAATCCGCAAGGGCGACAACGTATTCGCCTTTGGCCGAGCTTTCGATCGCCCTTCGCTGGTAGAAAGTATAGTCGGGCGGAGTCGGCGTCGGCACCGGTTTCGGCTTGAGCTGTTCTTCGCTTTTCACACGGATCGCTTCTATCAAGGCCGAGCTTGCACCGGTCGCCTTGAGTTCGCTGGCGATCTGTTCGGTATAGACGAACGTGATGCCTCGCTCGGCAACGGCGGCGGCCAGAATGCGGTTCCGCTCTTCAAGCGAGACCTTTTGCGACCGCAGGCCGATGACCAGATCAGCAAGGCTGAGCTGCGGCGACTGAGCAAGACCGTTGACCGCGGTCACGGCTATCAGGAATAGAACGGCAGACGCGAGAAGCGTCCTCTGAAGTGTGTTCGATTGCGGGTTCGTTTGGGCGTTCATAGGCGTTTGGTTTGAGAGCGGCCGAGAGGAATTGCGGCCGGAAGGTTCTATTCGGTGTCGTTGATAAGGTCGTCAACCGTCACCTTTTTCTTCACGGGTGTCGGTTTTGGGGCTTCAGCCGCTTTCTGGCGTTCTCTTTCTTTTGCGGCTGCGGCCTGCTGTTTTCGGCGGGTTTCTTCGGCAGTGTCGGCCGAACGCGTTTCCGTCTCAGGCGGAGCTGATTCGGTGACCGATTCCGGGGCCTGTTCCGTCGGGGCGGGTTCGGCGGGCTGCTGTTCGGGTTGCGTCTGTAGGGGCTGGGATACAACGGCCGTTGGAGCAACTGCGGGTGATTTCGGCGCTTCGCCGCCTGAGAGCAAAAGGAACCAGACAGCCGCGATGGCGATCGCCACAAAGGCACCGCCGCCGGCAACTAGCGGAAGCATCGAGCGGGAAGCGGGCGGTTCCGCGAATGAAAACTCTGCCTCTGCCTCGTCCTTCATCGAGAACCTGAACGGCTCTTCGAATGTGCTTGTCTCGGTTTCTTTCGCTTCGGCCGATGGCGTGTCCGTATAGGTCAGATCCACATCGAGCGAATCCGCTGAGGCCGATGTTTCCAAAACCGGCTCAGGTTCGGGTGACCCCGCAGGTACACTAAAAGCAGTATTGATAGGCGTTGGTTCAGACGAAGCGTGCGTATCGGCAAGCGCCGCCTTGTGTTTAGGCTCCTCGATCAGCGAGCCAAGCTCGATCTTCGGAGCTTCAGCCGTCGGATGAACAGTTGCGACCGGGATCTCGAGGATCTCGTTCGAACGGGCAGCGGCAACGGGCTGAACTACGGGTTCGCTCTCATGCGATACAGCGATGACTTCGACCGCTGACGTGATGCCCTTATCTTCTTCAAATATCTTGCGTAGGCGGTCAAGCCGCGTTGCGGCAGGCATTGCGACATCTTGACCTTGCGCCGTAGTTTCAGGCAGCGAAGCGGCCGTTACCGTCGCAGCGGGCCTGCCGCGAAGCTTCGAAAGCAATTCTGCGGCCTCGCGTTCGTCCATTGCCTCTTCCTGAACCCGTTTGTTCGATTGCTTTCTGGCTGCATGCCATGCGTTTCGCATTTCGGCAGCAGAGTTAAATCTCTGGTCGCGTGCGATCTGCATTGCCCGCGAAATGACCTCGACGACCTCCGGCGGAGCCATCGGCGCAAAGTCGGTAAGCGGTCGGAGCGGGTCTGTATTGCCCTCGATCAATTCTATGGTTCGCTCCAGTGCATCGACGGGCTTTTTTCCGGTGATCAGGTGATAAAGTGTCGCTCCGGCGGAGTAGATGTCGCTTCGCGGGTCGAGCGGCATTCCCATGTCAAACTCGAACTTCTCGCCGAAATGGTTAATGATAACGTTCTGCGAGGCGGTGTCGAGATTGTCCCATATCTGCTCGATCGGCGAATAGGCGATATCGCCATCGTTCAGGTTCGGCTGGACGTTGGTCGTAATGTTCAAACCTCTTTCGACCGCAACCGTGAAGGCAAGAAGCTTGATGCGTCCCTCGGAGGTCAGAACAAGATGCTGCGGCCGAACGCGTTGATGGATCACGCGTGGCTTGAAGTTATGCAGATAATCGAGCCCCGCAAGCATCTGGTCCGCCCAATCGTTTACCTGGTTGACCTCAAATCCGATCCCGCCGGCGTCGAGCGTAAGGCTGAGCGGATCGCCATCGACCGATTCGAGCACCAGAAAATGACGGCCGCTTTCAGAGAAGTGATCGTTTACGTGGATCAGGGATTCGTGTCGAATGCCTTGCAGGACCGTGCCGCTATTGACAAAAGTCAACCGAAGCTTTTCGCTGTCCGCGGCGTCAGCCGACCGCGTTCCGCGAACCTCGCGGATCACGACCCTGGCATCGCGTGTCGTATCGTAGGCGTCCGATATAAGAAAAGGGTCCTCCGATCTGTTCGAAGCAGAGAGGTGATATCTTCCGTTATTTAGAAACTGTTCGGTAGCGGGCATAGTATCGGAGAGAAAAAATGCGGGTTTGGCCCGTAGGCTGTTAAGATTATAGCATAAGTCGTTCAAAATGGAAGTACATTGTTGAACTTCGTTAAAATTATTTTCTCTTCGAATCGAGTTTGGGCGTCAGTGAATGATCGCCGGGAATTATTTCAGTCCGAAAGGGAATAACTTAGCGTATAAATTGAGTCTGAAACCGAGCCGGTGTCGAAACAAATTGCAATGACCTCGCCTGACCGAAAAGAGATCACACCCGAACCGCTTTACCTGAACCGGCGGAATTTCATCCTTGCGGGCGTTTTTGCCGGTTCGGCGGCAGTTACCGGGCTTATTTACCGCTCATATCGGCCCGATTCTATCGCTGTTCCGACCGAAGAAACTTTGTGGCAATTTGGCGAGCTTGCCAAGCGGGCGGAGTTTCAGGCGGGAGAGGCGCCGAACTCTATCGAGGACATAACGAACTACAACAACTTCTACGAGTTTTCGACTAGCAAGACCGCGGTCGCCCGCGAGGCTCAGGCGCTCAAGACCGATCCATGGAGCGTCGAGGTCGGCGGAATGGTCGAATCTCCACGGACGTTTTCATTACAAGACATCCTGAAATTTCCGCAGGAGGAACGCATTTATCGGTTCCGCTGCGTTGAAGCTTGGTCGATGGTCATTCCGTGGGTCGGCTTTCCGCTCGCCGCACTGCTCGAGCAGGTACGTCCGACTGCCGAAGCAAAATATGTCGCTTTCGAGACGGCCTACGATCGCTCGGTTATGCAGTCTTCGTTCTCGGCGGGCATCGATTTTCCCTACGTCGAAGGCTTGCGGCTCGATGAGGCCCTGCATCCGCTTACGCTTCTCGCGACTGGGCTCTACGGCCGGCCGATGCCGAAGCAGAATGGAGCACCGATCCGGCTTGTTGTTCCGTGGACATACGGCTTTAAGAGCATCAAGTCGATCGTCCGCATTACCCTGACAGATAAAGAGCCGCCGACGACCTGGAACATCGCCGCCCCGCGGGAATACGGTTTTTACTCGAACGTAAATCCGAACGTCGATCATCCCCGCTGGTCGCAGAAAAGGGAACGCCGGATCGGTGAGATCACAATGCGGGAAACGCTGATGTTCAACGGCTATGAAAAAGAGGTCGCCGACCTTTACCGCGGAATGGATCTGGAAAAGTTCTACTAATGGACAACGCCCGCTTCTTAAAACTCATTATAGGCGTTAACGCACTGCTTCCGCTCGGGCTGCTGCTCTTTGACGCAGCGTCGGGCACGCTCGGGGCAAATCCGATCGAGTATTTCCTGCGGGCGACAGGCGTGATGACCTTGGTGATGCTCCTCGCGACCCTGGCCGTTACGCCGCTTAGGAAGATCTTCGGCTGGAACATTCTGATCAAGAGCCGGCGAATGCTCGGCCTTTTGGCGTTCCTTTATTGCTCGATACATCTCGTCACTTACAGCATTTTTGACAAATCCGGTAACATAACGGCGATCGTCGGCGACGTTGCTCAGCGGCCGTTCATCGCCGTCGGAATGGTTGCGTTTCTGGTGATGCTGCCGCTCGCCGTGACCTCGACGAACGGTGCGATAAAAAAGCTCGGCGGCAAGAACTGGCAGCGGTTGCACCGGCTAAGCTATCTGGTTGCGATACTTGGGGTTGTGCATTTCTGGATGATCGTAAAGTCCGATCTTTTTTACCCTGCACTTTTCGCAGCGGGGCTCGCCGTTCTTTTTGGAATCCGGCTTTTCTATCGGCAAAATGCCAAAAAGGAAGATCAAAAGCCGGGCCTCGCACTCCGTCCGGATTGAAGCGTTTTGCGGAAGTCCGTCCCGTCGATCTCGATCGTCCGGCACATCTCATAAAGCCGCGAGCGGAGCCGAACCCCGATCCGGTCCTCGAGCGTCTCCTCGCGTTCGTTCGATGTGCGGTCCGGGTAATTTGTCGTGAAGATGGTCACGCGGGCATCGTTGTAGCGAGTGTTGATGATATACGCCATCGTGTCACGGACCCAATCCGTTGGCTTTGAAGCTCCGAGTTCATCAAGCACCAAAACCTCCGCGTTCAGTACCGGTGCAAGAACGGCCAGTTCCGATGCCTGCGTCCGAGGGTTGTAGGAATCCTGGATCTCTTTCAAAAGCGAGCCGAACTCATAGAACAAACACGAGAAGCCACGTTCGGTCAGCCCCTTCAGGATCGAAACGGCAAGGTGTGTTTTTCCGACGCCGACCGGGCCTGACAACAATAGCCCTCGGTCTTCCGCCGGATACTCGTTCGTAAAATTGCTCGCAAATAGCAGGGCGAGCTTTTGCGATTCGTTCTGTGCCGTGTAGTTGCTGAAATGGCACCGGGAATAGCGACGCGGAACGCGGACCTTCTCGAATGGGTCGGTGTGCCGGCCGGTCTTTTGGCATTTGCACGGCCGGGCTCCTTTGCCGGCGACGATCTCCATTCCAGTGCCAAAACAGACCTCGCACACCTCGCCGGCGGGCTGTTCGTCCGCAACGGTCTTTGTTCGCTTCTTCTCGGAAATTGCCATCGTGAAAAAGGATGATAACAGATGAAAGTGCCGGGGTGTAGTGTCCGCCCGCCAAGCAACCTTAAAGGCGGATATGCTATATTCTCATTTGCTGAATTGCGGCATCTATGGGCGTTCTTCGAAACATTCTCATCAAATTCGGACTTGCAAATCTGGAAGCAGACAGAACGCCGATCAGCGTCTTCTTACTCGATGACGACAAGCGGCGGCACACTTGGTTTCAGAAGCGTTTTTCGGGCGACGAGCTGGCGATAGCCGAAACGGTCGAGGAGGCGAAGGCGTTGCTCGAAAAAGGCTCTTTCGACGCCATTTTTCTCGATCACGACCTGCTCCCGCACCACTACGAATCGAACGACCACGACGATTACGCGAGCACCGGGTATGCGATCGCCGAATGGCTTGATGAACGCCGCGAATTGCATCGTGCGGCGACCATCGTCGTTCATACACGCAATGCAGACGCCGCCATCCCGATGGTCCAGAAGCTCCGCGAGTCAGGCCGCAACGTCGAATATTGCGCCTTCCCGATGCTCGACCTCAAGATCCGTTCCTATTGGAAGCGCTAAAAAAGCAGGCCCTCGACCCAGGCCTGCTTTCCGTCTTTATTCGGCGATTAGTGTTTCGCCGGGTTCTTTTTGATCTCGCCGATCAGTTCGGCTATCGCGTCCTTGAGATCTGCATTCTCGGGCTTTGTCGCAAGGTGCTCGATGGCCAGCACGTAAGCCGTTTTGAAGGCTTCTTCTTTCGCTACCTTAATGTCCGGTTCAACGCCCGTTCCTTCCCAGTTCGTCTTCGTGATCGGGCTGATCGCCCGGCCCGTCGAGATGAAAGCCGAAAAATGATCGCCTAGCCGGAACATCCCGCCCGGATGGGCACCGCCGCCGGTCGTTTCGCCGATGATAGTTGCCCGCTTGAGGTTCTTGAGGTTATAGGTGAATTCCTCGCCCGCCGAGAACGTCCGTTTTGCCGTAAGCACAAAAACCGGCTTATCTCCATACTTCCGGCCTTTGACCTCCGGCTTTGTCCAGAATTCCTCCGTCCGGTCACCGGCCCGCCAATAGAGGCTGTTCAGATGCACCGGTTTATCTCCGAAAAGATATGAGGAAATGAGGGCGACCATCTCCGGCGAGCCGCCGCCGTTCTGACGAAGATCGATGATCAATGCCTCCGTATTGGCGATAAAGTTCATCGCCGCCTCGACCGTTTCTTTCCCGATCTCCGGGTCGGTAAAGCCGTTAAGCTTGATGTAGCCGATATTGCCGCGAAGCCGTTCTACGGTTTCGAAACTGGCGTTGATGTTCAGGACATTGTTCCGGTGCTTGATCTTTTCGGCTTCGGTCGGAGCGGCCTGCGGCTGCCGGACCGGGAGAGCATCCGCCGAAAACCGCACCCGCAGATGCCGGTCGTTCGTCGCCGCCTGCAGGTCCGCGGTCAGGGCTTCCGCGAATGCCTTGCCGCTTGTGATCGCATCATATTTGCCGTCCGCACGGTTCTTTTCGAGCATGCCCGCGGTCTTCTCGGCTACATCCGGGAAGACATAGTTTGCCTTGAGGTCCTCTCTGAGTTCCGCGATGACGGCGTTCCGCGTGGCCGCATCTATCTGCATATCGGCGGCCGCGGCCGGGCCTTGGCCAAAACACGCTGCGACAACCACCAGAACGATGAACAGCACCACCTTTATCATTAACGAAGAAAAATACATATTACTGCCTCCGTAGATCTAACTTTCCTTACTTAGTAACCAAACCATATATAAGCAGCCGGGCGGTTTGCTCCGCACGGCCGCGGATCTCTTCGAGCTTGCCGAGTTCCTTTGCGCTCAAGCTGAACGGCAGCAGCGAGTTCGTCGCCGTTAGCATCGCCATCGCCGTCGCGGTCGGGTCAACGTTCCGCATTGATCCCTCGGCGATGCCTTCGCTGATCACCTTTGCGATGATACTTGCCTCGGTCTCGAAGTGGACCTTTCGCCGTTCGAGCAAGGCCGGGCGGATGCTGGCGAGCAGCTCATTGATGCTCTCGGTATAATGCTGAACGCTCTTGAACCGGAAGACGACGCGTTCGACCAGCATCTCGGCAAGCCGCTCGTCGGCCGGCGTATCTTTGTCCGCAATCAAGCGAAGCCTCGCAGTCAAGCGATCGACTATCCTATCAATGTGCGAAAGGGCAATGTCCTGTTTACTCGAAAAGTGAAGATAGACCGAGCCCTTGCCGATGCCGGTCTCGCGGGCCAGGTCGTCTATCGTCATCTTCTTGTATCCATACCGGGCCAAAAGGCGGTCGGTCGCATCAAGGATGTCGCTTTTTACGTCTCGCTTGTTTCCGGTATCCATATGACTAGCCCGTGACGAATGACCAGATTCGTCCAACGGTCATAATATGCTCTTTACGCGGGGTTGTAAAGGAAGGTTCCGCTTTTTCCGCGAAACTAGTCTTTCAGGTACTTCTTTCCCTTGAGCTTTGCGGGGAGCAGGCTGTCTTTCTCGTCTTCGGTTTCTTTGCCGTAGCCGAGTTCTTTCATTAGCTTTGTGGGTGCATTGCGGAGCTTCATCGGGACGGGCAGATTGCCAAATCGCTTTGCATCGGCGAGGGCTTCGGCGATCGCGTCATTCGCCGAGCGGTCCTTTGCCGCACGGGCAAGGTAAGCGGCGCCATGGGCAAGGTTGAGCGTGCATTCGGGATAGCCGATGGTTTCGACCGCACGGAAAACGGCGTTCGCCACGACCAATGCCGTTGGCTGGGCAAGCCCGACATCTTCCGAAGCAAAGATCACCATCCGGCGGGCGATGAACTTCGGGTCCTCGCCGCTCTCGATCATTCGGGCGAGGTAGTAGATAGCCGCGTCGGGGTCGCTCGCCCGCATTGACTTAATGAACGCGCTTATGACGTTGTAGTGCTCCTCGCCTTTTTTGTCGTAGCGGAGAAAGCGGTTCTGGAGCGTTTCTTTCAGATTCTCGATCGTCAGCTCGCCGTAAAGCTCGGCGGCGTTCTCGATCATCGTCAGGGCCTGGCGGGCGTCGCCGTTTGCGAGCTCCGTAAGCCATTCCTTCGCCTCGTCGCCGAGCTCGTATCCCGAGCGGCCGATGATGGCAAACATCTCTTCGCGTGTGAATTCCTTGAGCGTAAACACCCGCAGCCGCGAGAGCAGTGCCGGTATTACCTCAAAGCTCGGGTTCTCGGTCGTCGCACCGATAAGGACGAGCCCGCCCGATTCGACGAACGGGAGCAGAAAGTCCTGCTGTGCTTTGTTAAAGCGATGGATCTCGTCGAGAAATAGTACCTTCGGCCGGCCCATTGTCGGCAAGGCGATCAGCTTCCGAATGTCTTCCTTGCCGGCGGAAACGGCGGAAAGCTCAAAGAACTCGGCCTCGATCGCATTGGCGTAAATTCGGGCGAGTGTCGTCTTTCCCGTTCCGGGCGGGCCCCAAAGAATGAACGAGAAGATGCTCTTTTGCTCGATGGCGAGCCGGATCGGTTTGCCCTCGCCAACAAGGTGCTCCTGCCCGACAAAGTCATCGAGTCGGGTCGGGCGAATTCGGCTGGCAAGCGGTTCGGTCATCGGCGGTTAAGGTATATGTATCAATGAATCTAGCATATAATTTTCGGCAGCGACGACCTGGATAAAAAGGCATTTAGCTGAAACCCCCGCGACGATCGCCGGGAAGGATGGCTGACGAATGAAAACGCATATCAAATTGGGGAAAATTCTCGGAATCGAGATCGGCATTCATTACAGTTGGTTGATCATTGCCGTGCTGATCACGCTTTCGCTCGGCGGTTACTTTGGCCAGTCGCACCCGGAATGGGGCAACGGCGTTATCTGGGCGATGGCGGTCGGGTCGGCGGTGATGTTCTTTGCGGCGATCGTTATCCACGAGATGTCACACGCTCTCGTCGCTCGTTCGTACGACATTCCGGTCAAGTCAATAACGCTCTTCGCCCTCGGCGGCGTGGCGCAGATGGAAAAGGATGCCGAGAGCGCAAAGATGGAGTTTTGGATCGGCATCGTCGGCCCGATCACGAGTGCAGTTATCGGCGGGCTTTGCCTCGGGGCGGCGTTGCTTATGGGCTGGACGTTCGGCGCCGATACATCGACACCATTGATGGCCGTTTTTGTCTGGCTCGGTTACATCAATATCGCTCTTGCGGTCTTCAACATGGTGCCCGGATTCCCGATGGACGGCGGCCGGGTGATGCGGGCGGCTATCTGGGCATTCGTAAAGGACCGCGAGCGGGCGACCAAGGCGGCATCGCTGATCGGCCAGACGATCGCTTTCGGCTTTATCATTTTCGGCATCATCGCTTTCTTCCGCGGCTCGGGCATCGGTGGGCTCTGGATCGCATTTATCGGTTGGTTCCTGCTGACCTCGGCAAGGGCGAGCTATGCCCAATCGGAGATGACGCAGGCGTTTGCCGGGCTGAAGGTCCGCGACCTGATGACGACCGAATGTGCCCGCGTCGATCCGCGGACGAATCTCCAGTCGCTGGTAGATGACAATATCTTAAAGGCCGGGAACCGTTGCTTTTTGGTCGAGGAGAATGGCGAATTGCTCGGGCTCGTTACGCCCGCCGATGTTCGCTCGGTCGAGCGGACGATGTGGCCGATGAAGACGGTTGACGACGTTATGCGGCCATTCGAAGGGCTCCACACCGCCGCACCGGAGGCGACGATCGTCGAGGCACTGGAAACGATGGGCCGGGCAGACGTCAATCAGCTTCCCGTGCTCGAAGGCGGCCGGCTTGTCGGAATGATCTCACGCGACCGTATACTCAATTACCTCGTCGCGAGAAAAGAGCTCGATATGTGATCGCCGCCGATCACATCCGCTCGGCTTCAAGATTCGCGGCAACGCATTCGCGGCAGAGAAACCCTTCCGAAATGCCTTGCTCGGCCTTTCGCCGGAACGTCTCGTGCGTGTCCGTGTCAACAAATACCGTCCGCGCCCGCTTCCACGCAAACCCAGCTTCTCTCCGTATTCGCCGACAGTTCACCTCGCCGAGCGGAAAAGCCGCCGTCCTGCTAGGTCTGAGAAAGACCACCTCGCTGAGCGGAAAAGCTCCGCTTTTCCGATAGGTGCCCTTCTTCTCCCAGCGGCTCCGCCGCCGAGGCGAGGAGCAGCCTCGGGGATGTTAGAGGATTCGCCGGCGAAGCCGAGCTTCGCCGCTCTGCGGTGCGGCAAGCCGAACAAAATGGAAGGTCACCGACCAACTTGGCAGCCCGAGAGTGCTCGTCAACTCGCTCGGCGAGTTCGTCTCCCGCCGGGACTTTATGCCCTTCGGCGAGGAGATTACGCCCGACTGCACACACCGCACGGCCAACCTCAAATACAACTTCGGCGACAACATCCGCCAGAAATTCACCGGCTACCAAAAGGACGAAGAGACCCAACTCGACTTCGCCGAAGCCCGAATGCAAAGTGCTACGTACTTCCTTGACTTTGAAACCGCTGCTTCACAGGACTACATTGAAAGATGGAAAGTTGTCGGTGAAACTGAGGTAGGTAGGTTTTAAGTGCGATTCAACCTCAATGTGAAGGCAGGAAACGTGTTCGCGTCAGATACCGATCCGATCGCGATACCAATCCGAAGTGTCCCGCCAACATCGCCAACCACTCCAAATCACTTTAATGGGGTGACGTTTCGGTTCCGTGAACCGATTCGAATGAGGATTCCCATGAACTTAGTTTTTCCACTGGACAATTTCTTTTGATTGCTTAGCGAGGTGCAAGATGAAAAAGACCTGTTTTGTCGTTATGGTTTTTGGGGCATTGTTGCTGTGTGTTTATGCAGATACAGCATTTGGAATTGAATGCAGTGCGGATCCGGAAGATCGTCGTATCAGCATCGCTGTATCAAACGAGCCGTTCGGCAACGTTCTTGAGATGTTAATGACCTTGTATGACCTACAGTTTGGATTTGAGGAGTCCGTGTTAGATCGGGGGAGGTCTGAACTGCAGTTTTCAACCAACCCGGGAGTTGGGCGCGGGAGCCTGCGATCAATCAACGGAGGTCCGACTTTGGACATTGAAGTGAGGCGCGAGTTTCGCGTGGGAATTTATCCGATCACCGTGGAACTTGAGAACGCGAAAATTTGCGATGTGATTGATCGCATTGTTGAGCAGATCAAGAACTACGACTGGGAGATGTCTGATGGTGTCGTGAACATTTTTCCGAAGAAAGGCCGCGACCGCCGTTTTGCTGAACTGCTCCAGACGAAAGTAAGACAATTCGAGATAGACAAAGGAAAAACGATCAAGGATATTACGCACAGGTTGCACGGTACAATTGTAATGAGAGATTGGCTAAATCGAAATAACCTAGCATTCAACCCTGTGCGGCCGGGTTCGTCGTTTTTGATCGAGGCACAATACGGGCGGAAAATCGAAGAAACTATTTCTTTTTCCGACATTACCTTCAAGTCTTTGCTCAATCGGATTGTGAGAAACAAGAAGGGTGGTTGGATCATTCGATGGAAGGGCATGTCACCTGAAGGCGAGGAACACATTGATTTGGATATTTAGATCTTGCTCGCATTTCTACAATCTGTTGATATGCTGAACGAGCGAAAGGAAGAGTCGGGATGTCGCGATTGTCATCATCTATGTTAGAGATTTCTGAGGGCCGGTCGGCAAGAATTGACGTCGCCCGGGGGAGGTGCTACAACGCGGTCCACGTCCGGACGGGTAACACAGGCCTCAAATACTCCTCCAACCATGACGACATCCGCCAAAAATTCATTGGCTACCAGAAAGACAATGAAACCGGGCTCGAGTTCGCCATTGCGCAAATGCTGCACAAATTGGAAAAGGGCCGCCGAATTGGCAGCCCTAGGTTGTTGAAATGTTGGTGGCCAGGGACGGGATCGAACCGCCGACACGCGGATTTTCAGTCC
>SXGQ01672589.1_pt1 | contig 14111 bp, 8 predicted proteins | sample 3178371 | NCBI WGS metagenome assembly SXGQ01 (sample SAMN11356859, study PRJNA531348) | freshwater metagenome | isolation source: freshwater sample F1-20 | place: China: Fuxian Lake, Yuxi | collected 2017-12-25
CATCGCGCGCAATGCGAAGAAGTCCGTCAAGGTCCTCGTCGTCGGAAACCCTTGCAATACCAACGCCCTCATCGCGCTGCGTTCCGCCGGCAATCTGCCCGCCGAGAACTTCTTCGCCATGACCCGTCTCGACGAGAACCGTGCCAAGTCGCAGCTCGCAGGCAAGGCCGGCGCGCATAACTCCGTCGTCAAGAACGTGGCCATCTGGGGCAACCATTCCTCGACGCAGTATCCTGACTTCACCAACGCCACCATCGGCGGCCAGCCCGCCATGCAGGTCATCACCGACCACGCCTGGCTCAAGGAGACCTTCGTCCCCGACGTCCAGAAGCGCGGCGCGGCCGTGATCAAGGCCCGTGGCGCCTCTTCGGCCGCTTCCGCCGCCAACGCCGCCCTCGACACCCTGCGCAGCCTCCACGTCCCGACTCCGGCTGGCGAATGGCACTCCGTCGCGGTCCTGTCCAAGGGCGACTACGGTATCACGCCGGGCATCATGTTCGGTTACCCGCTCCGGACCAAGGCCGATGGCTCTTGGGAAATCGTGCAGGGCCTGCCTATCGACGCCTTCTCCAAGGAGAAGATCGCGATCACCGAGAAGGAATTGCTCGAAGAGCGCGCTACCGCCTCGGAAGCCCTTGGCTTGAAGCTCTGAAGAATTCCTTATGAAGCATCAGGCGGCAAGGGACCTCCCTTGACCGCCTTTTTTGCGTCCATAGGCTGACGTCATGGAACGCCTCGCTGCCGTCGATTGGTACACGATCATCGCGGCGATCTGCTTCTTTCAGGCGCTTGTCTGGGCGCAGCATCTGGATCGCGGTTTCCCGCCGTGGCTCAATTGGCTCACCGTCTGCGTATTGGCTTCGGTCTTCTCCCGCGAGCCCGGGCCCGTCATGGCTTTGGCCGCCGCGCCGGCTTTCCTCTTCGCGCTTTGGCTCTGGGCGCATGGCTTACGTCGCTTCCTGGCCGACGACCTCGCGCCGGCGCCGCGTCGTTACCTGGAGATGCTTTCCGCCACCGGCCCGTTGGTGGCCGCGGCGGCCTGGATCTGGTCGCGCTATGACCGCACCTTCGCCGGTTTCCCCGATCCGCTTGCGACGCTGACCACCGTGCACTTCGCCATCACCTTCGGGGTGCTGCCGTTGGCAATGGCCGCCAGCGAACGCCCGCTCGCCCGCTGCCGTTGGCGCGATCTCGGACTATGGCTGTATGTGGCCGGCGCTCCGGCCACCGCGATGTGCTTTGCCTTACGCACGGACCCGCTTCGTCCGGGAGCCGTCGAAGTCGCGGCCGCCGTGGTCTTCGCCGCGGGCTTCTTGCTCTGGGCCGCGTTCATGCCCGTCAGGCGCGGTCCGTGGCCTTACGTCTGCCTTGTCCCCGGCTTCCTGCTCGGCGTCGGCTATACCGCCGCGCACGCTTTCGGCTGGGACTATCTCACCATCCCGCAGATGGCGGCGGTGCATGGCTCACTCAACCTGCTCGGTGCGTTGTTGCTCGCGGCTCAAGCGCCGGCGTTCGAGGACGTCGCCGCGCCGGCGCCTGATCTCGCTACGCCCGTCGAGGCCGGCGATCGCGCGACGGCGACCTTCGCCGACACGCATCGCGTCGTGGTGGGTGCTTGGTCGCCGGAAGCCTTTGCGCGGGTGAAGGAAGCTCTGCTCGGTTATCGCTTCTATCCGGAGCAGGTCATGGTTCGTCGGACTCAGTTCGAAGACGAAGGACGTCCGGTACGTGTCGGCGATAGGCTCGGGCTAGGATTATTCGTGCCTAATCTGCCGGGTCTGCCGCCGCTGATGCTGCCAGCCATCGTCGAGGTCGACGTCGTCGAAGCCGGCGCGGAAAGCGTTACCTTGGGATATGCGACGACCCGTCGTCATTACGGACGCGGTATCTGGCGGGCGGAAGTGAAGCGCGAAGGCGAAGAACTCGTCCTCACCGTCTCGTATCATGTCCGTCCCAGCCGCTGGTTCGTCTGGTGCGGTTTGCCGGTCTACCGTCGGTTCCAGCTCGCCGCTTTCCGCGCCGGCGCGGAAAACTTGCGTCGGCAGGCCGCCTAAGGCGCCGGCAGGCGGACGAGGGTGATGTCGGCGGGGCGGCAGGTGCCGAGGCGAATCTCGCCGGCGTTAGCGCCGGAGAAGATCGGCGGTTCGGGGTGGATGATCTCGATGCCGCTGGCGGCGCGTCCGGCATTGATCTTCTGGAGTCCGATGAAGTCGATGATCACCGGATTCGCGCTGCTCAGGAGCGTCTTCTCCGAACGACTCCAACTCGCATCAAAGTTGGGTCCGCCGAGTACCTGGTAGCGTTCGAGCGAAAGGATGGTGAGCACGTTACGCTTAGCGAGCTTCGGGATGGCGCAGACTTCGATGGCCGCCTTGTAGGCGTTGAAGGGATTGTCGAGGAAGCGCTCGGAGTTGGCTATGTTGCCAAGGGAGGCTGACGCCATCGCTCCGTGCACGCCGAGAGACTTGCTGTCGGTAAGCACGGGCAGGTTGATCCAGAAATCGACCCCGTCGATCAGCGTCTTTGGTAGCACGCTCACCCGCGCATCGCCCCATGCCACGTCTTGGGTGCCGGGACGAGGGAGGACCTGGTTCACGTAGCGCAGCTGGCTTTCGTTGGCCCAATCCGGCGCAAAGGTATCCCAGGCGGCGACCGGAAACCCTTCGAAGGTCTGGCTCTGCGTGGAGAGGCCCGGCAGGAAGCCTGCCTGACGGAGGCTCTCCGCCTTGGCGTCGCAGATCGTGATGGCGTTCTGCGCGAAGCCGCGCCGCATGAGGGCGGCGGTGATCGCGCGGACCAGGGGCTTAGGCGTAGCTAGTCCGGCACCGCTCTCGGATGAGAGCTTGAGGCCGCAACGGCGGAGGTCGGCCGGACGGAGACCGACGCCGGTGCGGTTCTCGAATTCACCGAGGGTGCGTTCGACCGCGACGGCGTAATCCTTGTCGCTGAATCCGCCGAGTTTCTGCTCGATGAGAAGCAGCTTGGGGTCGGTGGCCGCCCGGGAGCTGGCGATGCCGAGCGTCAGGGCGATGATGGCGAGCATCCGCATAAGCTTATCTTCTCCCCGTGGGCCAGCCTTCGCAAGCCGCTGTTTTGTTTGCGCAGGTCGGCAAGTGCCCCATCTTGGGGCACATGTCCGCCCCAGTCGCCTCCACCCAGCGTCGCACCCTCGGGCTCATCTTCCTGACCGTGTTCATGGATATCGTGGGCTTCAGCATCATCATCCCGCTGTTCCCCCATTTGCTCGACCACTATATCCGGACGGAAGGCTCCGCTGGCACGCTGATTGGCTCGCTTAATTCCGCTGCGGAGTGGATGGGTGGAGACACGGTCTTCAAGAAGACGGTCCTCTTCGGAGGCTTGCTGAGCACCCTGTACTCTTTGCTGCAGTTTGTCTTCTCGCCGATCTGGGGCGCGTTATCCGACCGGTTGGGACGCCGTCGCATCCTGACCATCACCTTGGCCGGCAATGCCCTTTCCTATCTTCTCTGGATCTTCGCCGCCCAATTCTGGGTCGTGGTCTTGACGCGTCTCGTCTCCGGTATGATGGCGGGTAATATCGCTGTCGCCAGCGCGGCGGCCGCGGACATCACCGACGAGAAGGAGCGCACGAAGGGCATGGCCGTCGTCGGCATCGCGATCGGACTCGGCTTCGTCTTCGGCCCCGTCATCGGCGGCCTCGCCTCTTCGGCGCAATTCGCCCACGGCCCGGTGGCCGGCTCTTTCGGCCTGAACCCTTTCTCCGTTCCTGCCGCTATCGCCGCCTCGCTCGCCCTGCTCAATTTCCTGCTGGTCGTGAAGTTCTTCCCGGAGACGCTCGCGCCCGAACGCCGCGCCGCCGCCGATGCCAAGCGGCCTTCGGTCTTCGATCTCGCCACGGTTCGTTCTTCCGCCGTCCGCCGTACTTCGTTCGCCAACCTCGTTTACCAGGTCGCCTTCACTGGCATGGAGAACACGATCGTGTTCCTGACCTTCGCGCTGTTCGTCTACAGCCCGCGCGACAATGCGTGGCTCTTCCTTTTCAACGGAGCCTGTATGATCTTCGCCCAAGGCCTCGCCCGTCAGCTCGTCAAGCGACTGGGGCAGCGTAAAGTCATCATGCTGGGGATGCTAATCGCCTCCGTCGCGTTCGTCTGCGTCGCGTTGATTCCGACGCCGGCCACTGGCACCCCTTCCCCTGCCTGGTCCGAGACGACCTTCTATCTTGGACTGGGCCTGATTTCCTTTGCGACGGGCTTGATCCTACCGAGCGTGTCGGCGCTCGTCTCGCTCTACTCCGACGCCTCCGAGCAGGGGCGTAATCTCGGCATCCTGCGCTCGGCTGGCTCACTGGCGCGCGTCATCGGACCCGTCACCGCGGCGCTTTTATATTTCCACTTCGGTTCTCACTTCTGGGTCTACATCGGCGGTGCATTGCTGATGTTGCCTGCAATCTGGGTCGTCCGTGGTCTGCCTGACCCGGAGTCCGAGGGGTTGAAGGCTTAACCTTTAGCCAGGGCTAGACCGAGGGCGTCTCCGGTCCGGATGACGTGCATCAGAGCGATGCCGCCACGGAACGCTCCGTGGAAATGGAGACCGGGGTGCGCGGCTTCGGTTTGGGTGAGCGCCTCTTCGCGACGTCGTTGGCCTGCGTCGTATTGAGGGATGGCCCGGTCCCAGCGCTGAATCCACTGCTTGTACGGCGCCGCCATGATGCCGAGCGTCCCGGCGAGTTCTTCGTCGACGATCTTACTTAAGGCTTCGTCGGACAAAGCGGCCAGGTCAGGTCGTCGGGCGCCGCCGATGAAACAGCAGAGCAGGGCGTGGCCTGCGGGTGCGCGGGCCGGCAGGACCGACGTCGGGAAAAGGCAGCCCAGGACGTCGCGTTTCTCGGCACCTGGTGTGAGGTAGCCAAAGCCGTCTAGTGGATGCGGGACATCGGCGAGGGCATAGCCACGGGCGACGACAGTTACGGCTGGCACGGGCGCGTTCTCCCAGTCGCGTAACAGGCGGGTGACGGACTCGTCGAAGGGGAGGGAAGCCCAATGCCAATGGGGTGCGGTCACGATCAGATGTTTAGCGCAGGCGCCTTGCTCGATGCCGTCGGCATTCCGCCAGGCGACGTTCCACCCTTTGGCGTCGCGGCGGATCTGCGTGGCGACGCTGCGGAGGTGCACATTTTCTTCGCCGATTGTCGCCGCCATCGCGTCGGCCAGCTGCTGCATTCCGTGAGGAAATCCGACGACTTTACGCGTCACCTTGGGTGCGCGCCGCAGGCCACGGAGTACGGAGCCGTATTCCTGTTCGAGGGCGTGGATACGGGGGAAGCAGTCCGCCATCACCAGTTTCGATGGGTCTCCCGCATGGACGCCATTGACCACCGGATCCATGAGCATTGCAGCCGCCTCGGGGCCGAAGCGCCGGGAAGCAAATCCTTCGACGGTCTCGCCCACTGGGCCGCCCTTCGTCCGGAAGGGTTCGGAGAGCAGGCGGAGTTTTCCGGACCAGCTCAGGAGGCTGGATGTGAGAATCGCGAGCGGATTACCGCCGAAGCCGTGGAGTTTGCCGTGGGCATAGATGAAGCGCTTAGCTGCTCGCATGTCTGCGGTTTGCGTGGCCTCAGCCAAGCCATACGCAGCGAGCAAGGCCTCGTCGCCTTCACCTTCGAGCTGGAGCGTATTGGGGCCAGTCTCCACCAGCCAGCCGCCTTCGCGGACCGTCCGGATGGATCCGCCGACTCGGGCGGCGGGCTCGATGACTTTCACCTTCGCACCGGCGCGGGTCATGGCGTGGGCGACGGCCAATCCGGCTGGTCCGGCTCCGAGTATGACTGCGTCGAGCACCATGGCCCCATTATCGAGGGCGATCGATAGGGTTGGCAACCCTGCGTCCTTGCGACTGTCTATTCACCCATGAGGGCCTTGTTGCTTCTGCTTCTAACCGTCTCGTGCCTGGCGGACACCGTCACGATGAAGGACGGCACTTTCCTGAAAGGCCGTATCGAACGCATCGCCTCCGGCGTGCTCGAGATGCGTGTGCCAGCGCTCGGCGAGGCCAATGTGCAGCGCCTGTCGTTGGCGCTGGTCGAATCCTTTGTCACTGATGATGCCGTGCTGGTCAGCTCCGGCGGCGTGGTGTCACGCGGCCCAGCTAACGCCGCCGGTGGCCGCGTGGCTTCACGAGGCGGGCTGGAGACCAGTCCGCTGGACATCGACTTGGAGTTATGGCGCGATCCGTCTCTGCGCCCCGCGGACATCGCCGGGGCCCGCCAATGGACCACGCAGGCCGACGTCGATGTCTCGGGCCGCAACGGCGTCGTGATGGGGTCTGGCTTCAGCGCCGGCTTTTCAGCCAAGGGCGTGACCAAGGCTAACACCGTGATCGCCGGCGTACGGCTTTTGCGCGCCGAGTCGGGCAATTTGGCTTCCGCCGACGACCTGCATGCCACGGTTTCCTATGAGACCAATCCGACCGACGGGGTCTTCGGGTACGCGCGCAGTGATACCGGTTATGATAATGCCCGCCTGATCGACTTCTTCTCCGTGAACGCGGCTGGTTGGGGCTTCCGCTTGCATACCGACGCCAAGGGCAAGCTCGACGTGCGGCTCGGTCTGGCGCACCGCTTCGAGCAGTACGCTTCGCCAAGCCAATCATCCTTGTCCGCGCCTTCGGCGGATATCGGCCTGGTGTTCTCGCGAGAGCTCGGATGGGCGGTCTGGGATACCTCGCTTAATTTTGTACCCTCGTTCCTGACGACCGGTGACTTCTACGTTCGTCACGAGACGAGTTTCAACGTCCTGCGTAACGCTGGGCCGCTTTCTTTGCGGGTGGGAGTGGCCAACGACTTTAGGTCCAAACCCCTCCCCACTCAGGTGAAGACGGATACCGCGTATTTCCTGCGGACGACCTATGTCTGGAAGTGAGCAGGGCGGTTTTGCCTAAAAATAGTCACTATTGTCTAAAAAAGCACAAAACCCCCTGTGAATGGTTACCTATTGAACCGTGGCACGGTGGGTGCTTTGAAATTGCTGGTAATTAAACACCTTTCCAATCCCCCAATCAATGAGCACCAACCCAGCCCGCCGCAACGCCATCGAGGCGATTGCTTCTCAGCCTCGCCTCCAGGGCAGCTTCGACTTCCGTAATGAGAAGATCGATCTGATCTACGGCCAGAATGTCTTCTCCCTCGATAAGATGGAGAAGCGCCTCCCGAAGGAAGTCTTCAAGTCCCTCAAGGCCAGCATCGAAGCCGGTATCAAGCTTGATGCCGCTGCCGCCGACGTCGTCGCCGCCGCCATCAAGGATTGGGCGCTCGAGTGCGGTGCGACGCACTACGCTCACGTCTTCTATCCGCTCACCGGCTTCACCGCCGAGAAGCACGACACCTTCTTCGAGCCTAACGGCAACGGCACCCTCGCCCAGTTCTCCGGCAAGGCGCTGATCCAGGCCGAGCCCGACGCTTCCTCCTTCCCGAACGGCGGTCTCCGCTCCACCTTCGAAGCTCGTGGTTACACCGCCTGGGATGTCACCTCACCGGCTTACATCTTCGACACCGAAAACGGTTCGACGCTCTGCATCCCGACCGCTTTCGTCTCGTGGAAGGGTGAAGCCCTCGACAAGAAGACTCCGCTCCTTCGCTCGATGGCTGCCGTCAACAAGGCCGCTACCCGCGTGCTCGCGCTCTTCGGTAAGAAGCACGGTTACATCTCCGCTTCGTGCGGCCCGGAGCAGGAGTACTTCCTGATCGACTCCCGGCTCTTCCATCTCCGCCCCGACCTCTACACCTGCGGTCGCTCCCTCTTCGGCGCTAAGCCGGCCAAGGGCCAGGAGTTCGAAGACCAGTACTTCGGCACCATCCCTGATCGCGTGCTCGCCTGCATGATGGAAACCGAACGCGAGTGCTTCAAACTCGGTATCCCGATCAAGACCCGCCACAACGAAGTCGCTCCGGCCCAGTACGAAGTGGCTCCGATCTACGAATCCGCCAACGTCGCGCATGACCACCAGATGCTCACGATGACGCTGCTCCGCCGCGTCGCCACCAAGCACGGCTTCGTCTGCCTGCTCGCCGAGAAGCCTTTCGCGGGCGTCAACGGCTCCGGTAAGCACGTCAACTGGTCCATCGGTGGTGCCGGCGTCGGCAACCTCCTCGAGCCCGGCCACAACCCGCACGAGAACGCCCAGTTCCTCACCTTCTGCTCCGCGGTGATCCGCGCCGTGGACCTTCACCAAGGCCTGCTCCGAGCTTCCGTAGCTTCGGCCGGCAACGACCATCGCCTCGGCGCCAACGAAGCTCCTCCTGCCATCATCTCGATCTACCTGGGCGACATGCTCAACGAAGTCATCGAGCAGGTGAAGAAGAGCGGCTCTGCTTCGTCCTCACGCAAGGGCGGTCACATGACCCTCGGCGTCGACACGCTGCCCGTCCTCCCGAAGGATGCTGGTGACCGTAACCGCACGAGCCCGTTCGCCTTCACCGGTAACAAGTTCGAGTTCCGCGCCGTCGGCTCGGCCTTCTCGGTCGCCGGCCCCCTGACCGTGCTTAACACGATCATGGCTGACTCGCTCGACAAGCTCGCCGACGAACTCGCCGCCGCCCTCAAGAAGAACTCCGATTTCAACTCCGCGCTCCAGAGCGTCCTCAAGGACATCCTCACCAAGCACGGCCGAATCATCTTCAACGGCAACGGCTACTCCGAAGCGTGGCACAAGGAAGCCGCCAAGCGCGGTCTCAAGAACCTCTGTACGACCCCTGACGCTCTCCCCGAGATCGTCTCCAAGTCGTCGATCGAGGTCTTTGAGCGCCAGGGCGTCCTCTCCAAGGCCGAACTCGAGTCCCGCGAAGAGATCTACACGCACTCCTACGTGCTCGCGATCAACACCGAGTCGAAGCTCGTCTCCGAGATCGCCAAGACCCTGCTCCTGCCGGCCGCCCTTAAGTTCGCCGCTGACCTGACCCCGGTCGAGAAGACCAAGTCCGGTGGCAAGCTCCGCAAGGAAGTCATCGGCCTCGCCGACGAACTGGCCGCAGCCATCGCCGCCCTCGATTCCGCCCGCGACGTCACCAAGTCCGATACGCACGCCCAGGCTAAGCACTCCTGCGACAAGGTCCTTCCGGCCATGCTCAAGGTCCGTGCCGCCGCCGACTCCCTCGAAGAGATCGTCGCCGACGAATACTGGCCGCTACCGTCCTACCAGGAGCTGCTGTTCCTCCGCTAAACCTCACCGGCTTTGCCGAGACCAAGGGCCGAACCTCCGGGTTCGGCTCTTTTTGTGGCCCGGACGGGCGGATGACCCCGCCAAAGCAGAAGGCCCGTCGCGATGACGGGCCTTCTGGTGCTTGGTTCAGGACGTACGCTTAGACGTTGTCCCACTTCTTGCGCAGGTAGGCGCCGAATTTCTTGACCTTCTTCTTGCGACGACGGCGTTCAGCCGGCTTCTCGAAGCCTCGCTTGGCGCGGGCGTCCTTGATGATGCCTTCGCGGTCGATCTTCTTCTTGAGGCGGCGGAGGGCCTTGTCGACGGTCTCGCCTTTGCGGATCTTGATTTCTACGGACATGTGAGCGTTTGGAGGGTCGAAAGAACAAGGGGAGAGGCCTTTCGTCAACCCCGAAACCAAGTGTATTTAAAGCCGTGAATAAGTGGGCCTTCCGGAGGGCACTAGACGCTTGCGGCGGGGGTAGGGCAGGGCAATCGTGCGGTTCACCCCTCGATGTACCTCAAGGAAATCGTCGCCAACGGATTCAAAAGCTTCGCCGACCGGACCCGCATCGAGCTCCGTCCCGGGGTCACGGCCGTGGTCGGACCCAATGGTTGCGGCAAGTCCAACATCGTCGACGCCATCCGCTGGGTCCTCGGCGAACAGTCCGCCAAGTCCCTCCGCGCCCCGGCGATGCAGGACGTCATCTTCGCTGGCACCGACCGCCGTAAGCCTCTCCCGCAGTGCGAAGTCGAGCTGATCTTCGCTGATTGCGAAAAGGAACTGGGTACGGCCTTCGCCGAAGTCTCGGTCATGCGTCGCCTTCACCGCGAAGGCGCGAGCGACTATTTCATCAACGGTAAGCCGTCCCGCCTGAAGGACATTCAGCGGCTGTTCATGGATACCGGTATCGGCCGCATGTCCTACTCGTTCATGGTGCAGGGCCAGATCGACCAGATCCTTTCCGCCAATCCCTCCGAGCGCCGCTACCTCTTCGAAGAAGCCGCCGGCATCACGCGCTACAAGGCCCAACGGCGCGAAGCCCTCAATAAGCTCGGCGGCGTCGACACCAATCTCGCGCGCATCACCGACGTCGTCAGCGAAGTCGGCCGTCAAATCGCAACGCTCCGCCGTCAGGCTGCCAAGGCTCTCCGCTTCCGTCGCCTGCGTCACCGCTTCACGCACCTCGACCTCGCCTGGCATGCCAAGCAGTTCGGCGACCGTCGCTCCCAGGTTGCCGCGCTCGAGACCAATGCCACCGCCTGTCGCGGCGAAGTCACCGCGCTGACCGACGGTCTGCGCGACCGCGAGACCGCGCTGCTCCAGATGCGCTCCCGCCGTACTGAACTGGCTGAGCAGGTTCAGCTCGCGCAGCAGGCCCTGTTCGATCTCCGCACCGCGCGCGAGAACGCCGAGAACGAGGCCCGCACTTCTGATCTACGCTCGGACGACCTTTCCTCCCGGCTCGGTGAAGTCCGCCGCGAAGCCCAGGAAACGGAGCTCTCGCTCGCCGAATACGAGATGCGTCTCCGCGGTAGCTCCGACGCCAAGTCGACTGCCGCCGGTTCCGTTTCCGCCACCGACGCCGCCTACCGCGAGAAGACCGCGCAGGTCGAAGAAGTCGCCCGCCAGGTCGTTGAGGCTGAAAACCTCCTCCGCCGCGCCCGCCAAGACATCCTGATCGCCGAAGGCGAGATGACCCGCGCCCGCGGCGACGTCACCAATCTCGAAGTCGATCTCCGCGGTTACCAGTCTCGGCACGTCGACCTCTCCGCTTCCCTCAGCCAGGCGAAGCAGGAGCGCGAAGCGCTCGAACGCCGCGTCACCGAGTGCGGCGCCGTCGTCACGACCCGCCATGGCGAACTCCTGGCGGCCCGTACGGCCGAACAGGAGGCCACCGAGAAGGGTCGCGACTTGCTGAACGATTTCCGCGCGCTCCAGCAGACGATCTCCGAGCAGGATCGTAAGGTTGCCAAGCTCTCCGCTCAGCTCGGTCTGCTCGAGCAGATGCAGTCCCGTCTCGAAGGCTTCTCCGAGGCGGCCAAAGCGGTCCTGCGCGGTGAATTCGCCGAAGAGCTCCGCTCGGGCAAGGCTTCGGCCCTCGCTGACCTCGTCACGGTCGTCGACATCTCCGCCGCGTCCGCGCTCGAGAACATTCTGGGCGCCGCTTCTGAAGCCGTCGCCCTCGACTCCGCCGAATTCCTGCCGGGCATCGTGGCCAAGATGGGCGAACGCCAGCTGGGCCGGGCGGTCTTCCAAGTCGAAGCTCCGCCGGCTTCCCGCTCCGGTTCCGCTGCTCCAGGCTGGCTCCGTCCCGCCACTACCGCCGTACAGGCGAAGTCTCCGGACCACGCCCGTCTCGTCGCTAATCTTTTTGACGGCTGCTACGTCTGCCCGTCCCTCGGCGATTTCATCAGCTGGTGGCGCGCTAACCCGGGATTCGAGTTTTTCCTCGTTGCGACGACCGAAGGAGACCTCGTCGACCGCCGCGGCCTCGTCTACGCCGGCAAGCCTCGTAAGGCCGCCGCTAACGCCGGTTCGGGCGTCTTTTCCCGCGAAAGCGAAATTCGTTCCGTCCGCGCCAGCCTTGAGTCTGAGAACGACCAGCTGACGACGCTCAACGAGAAGGCCCTGGGCATCCAGTCCGCGATGGACGCCAATGAACTCGATGTCTCGGCCGCCCGCGATGCCACGCAGTTCGCCGCGCAGGAACTTTCCGTCGCCCAGGCCGATGAGCGCTCCGCTCGCCAGGTCCTTACCACTGCTGATGACCGTATCGGCCGCGAAGAGCGCCAGCTGGCCGAGATCGATAACTCGAAGTCGGAAGCACTGCAGCGTCGCGACCGTGCCCAGGTCACCCTCACCGCCAAGGACGCCCAGGTCGCCGAGCTCCGTGCGACGATTACTTCCGGGGAGGTCCAGCTTGAGTCTTCGCGTGCCGAATCTGACCTCCGCCGCAACGCCTTGGGTGAAGCTCGCCTCGCCCACGCCGAACAGCGTCAGCGCCTCGAACTCGTCGGCCGCGAACTGGCCGACCTCGAATCGCGCCGTGCCGAGGCCGTCGCGCGTCTGAATTCACGTCGGATCGAGGCCCAGCAGAACGAAAAACTCATCGGCGAGCTTAAGGCCCAGGCCGCGACCGCCCGCGAGACTTCCGCCCGTCTCGCCGGCGAAATCGAGACCGCCAACTCCGGACTCAACGAAGTACGAGGCTCCCTCAGCGAGACTGATGCGGCCGTCGAATCGGAAGACCGCGTGCTTTCGGTCGACCGCGACCGCCTGCGTGTTGCCGACACCCGCCTCAAGGGCCTTGAGGTCTCTCTTGCTGAGCAGTCTTCACAGTGCGGCTTCATCGTCGAGAAGGTGCAGTCCGACCATCAGCTCGATGTCGCCGAAGTCGACTGGCGCTTGCAGCTCTGGCTCTCCGACGGCGAACCTGAAGGTATTTCCAGCTTCGACGACCTCGAGGAGACCGATGAAGAAGGCTCCCGCCCGGCCCCGAAGGCCGTCGTCCGCCGAGGCGAACCGACCGTCGAAGACCTCACCTCGATGGAGTCCGCCGATTGGCCGCCCTTCGTCCGCGAAATCGCTGAACTGCGCGACCGCATGGCCGGCATGGGCTCCGTGAACCTTGTCGCCGTCGAGGAGTATTCCTCCCTGCGTGACCGCCACGACTTCCTCACCAAGCAGAGCGATGACCTTTGGAAGGCTAAGGAGGAACTCACCAAGGCAATCGAGGAACTTAACCAGACCTCCCTCAAGCTCTTCACCGACACGTTCGAACAAGTGCGTAAGAACTTCAAGTTCACCTTCGAGCGCCTCTTCGTCGGCGGCACGGCTGACCTCACGATGGTCCAGGCCGAGGATCCGCTCGAGAGCGGCATTGAAATCATCGCCCAGCCCCCGGGCACCAAGCTGCGCGGCATCTCGCTGCTTTCTGGCGGCCAGCGTACCATGACCGCCGTCGCGCTGCTCTTCGCCATCTACATGGTGAAGCCTTCGCCGCTGTGCGTGCTCGACGAGCTCGACGCTCCGCTCGATGACGCCAACGTGAACCGCTTTACGGACATCATCCGCGAGTTCACCCGTTTCTCCCAGTTCCTGGTGATCACCCATAATAAGCGCACCGTCTCCGCGGCCGACGCTATCTTCGGGGCGACCATGCAGGAAAAGGGGGTCACGCGCCTGTTCTCGATGCGCTTCAATAAGGAACGCGACGAGGCCGAGCCGAACCAGCCGGGGGGCGGGTTCACGATGGCCCGCTGAGGTCGCTTGCTTTGGGCGGCCTGAGGGGTAGGATGACGGAGTCATGATTCGTCATCTCACCGCGCTTGTCCTGTTGCCGGCCATGGCCCTCGCCGGCGTTTCCTTCGATACGGATGTCCGCCCGATTAACCGCACCGCGCCTGGCGCGAGCTACGCTGATATGCTGGCCCGCATCATGCCGGCGGTCGTCAGTATTCGGACCGCTGAAGTCATCCCTCAGTCCGTCTTGGATCGTTATCGGGGCCGGATCGATAAAGACAGTGTCTTGAAGGATGAGAAGACCGGTGAGACGTTCATGCCGACCGGCCTGGGCTCCGGCACGATCATCCATCCGGAGGGCTACGTCATCACCAACCGGCACGTCGTGCTGAAGTCCGATCGTTCCACCGTTTCCGACACCGTCATCGTCCAGCTGCAGGATCGCCGGGAATTCCGGGCCAAGGTCCTCGGCGTCGACGCCGGTAGCGATATCGCCGTGTTGAAGATCGAGGGTCGCAACCTGCCGTTCGCCAAGTTCGCTGATAGCGAGAAAGCCCGCGTCGGCGATGTCGTGTTCGCCATCGGCAATCCCCTCGATGCCGGGATGACCGTCACCTCTGGCATCGTCTCCGCCCTCGGTCGTTCGGGCCAGCAGGGGATGGGCATGGCGTTCGAGGATTTCATCCAG
>SXGQ01383003.1_pt1 | contig 14110 bp, 8 predicted proteins | sample 3178371 | NCBI WGS metagenome assembly SXGQ01 (sample SAMN11356859, study PRJNA531348) | freshwater metagenome | isolation source: freshwater sample F1-20 | place: China: Fuxian Lake, Yuxi | collected 2017-12-25
CGCCAAATTTAATAGCCATGCTTGCATCAATAACTGTTTCTGCGTTAGCTCTTACCTGTAGGTTTTTTATTGAATCTGCCCATTTTAAAATAGTCTCAAACTCAGGAGAGAACTGTGGTTCAATAAGGTTAACAGTACCGAGCATAATTTTACCGGTAGAACCGTCTAAAGTTATGACTTCACCTTGGTGGATTTTCTTTCCGCTACTGGTAATGAAGTACTTCTCTTTTTCGTTTACCGTAAGGCCTTTTACCCCGCAAACACATGGTCTGCCCATGCCCCGGGCTACTACTGCTGCATGAGATGTCATCCCGCCACGAGCGGTAATAATGCCTTTTGCCACATGCATACCTTTTATATCTTCCGGGCTGGTATCGTTCCTAACTAAAATCACTTTGTGATGATGGGCCAGTTCTTCAGCATCATAAGGAGAAAAAACTGCTATACCTGTTGCTGCGCCTGGAGAAGCTGCTAGGCCTTGAGCAATAATTTCCGGTTTAGCAGAATAGTCAATACCAGTATGGAGGAGCTGGTTTAGTGATTCTGGTTCTATGCGAAGGAGGGCGGCTTCTTTTGTTAAAATTCCTTCATTTACCATATCAACAGCAATTTTAACAGCTGCGGCTGCAGATCTTTTACCTTTTCTGGTTTGCAAAATATAAAGTTTTCCTTCTTCTATAGTAAATTCAATATCTTGCATGTCACCATAATGGCTTTCAAGTTTAGCACAAATTGATAGTAATTCTTCGTAAGCTTTTGGCATTAATTCATGCATGGAAGTTCCATCTTTTTCCTCTTTAGCCAATATTGGCTGGGGGGTTCGAGTGCCAGCTACAACATCTTCCCCTTGGGCATTTATCAAAAATTCACCGAATATTTTTCTCTCCCCATTAGCAGGCGATCTGGTGAATACTACACCGGTAGCAGAGTTATTTCCTTTATTACCAAAAATCATTGATTGAATATTAACGGCTGTACCTAAAACTTCTTGCTCGCTAATATTATTAATTTTTCTGTAATGTATGGCTCTTGGACTCATCCATGATTTCAAAACAGCTTCAATAGCCTTTATAAGTTGCTCGGTTAAATTGCTATCTAATTCTTTTCCGGTTAACCTATGAACGTTCTTTTTATAATCTTGAATTACCGCTTTCAGTATTTCCGTAGTTACTTCAGAATCATTGTTGATGTTATGGTTAATTTTATGATTATCGTAGGTATCTTCAAAAATATAAGCAGGGATTTCCAGTACCACAGATCCGTACATTTGAATAAATCTTCGATAGCTATCGTAAGCAAATCGAGGGTTAGAGGTTATCTTCGCAAGGCTTTCTGCTACTTCATCATTCATTCCCAAATTTAAAATTGTATCCATCATACCTGGCATGGAAATTTTAGCTCCAGAACGGACAGAAACTAATAAAGGGTTTTCTTTAGAACCAAAAACTTTTCCCGTCTCTTTTTCTAACTTATGAATTGCTTGCAGAAGCTCTGCTTCAAAATCAGCCGTTAGTTTATTTCCATGAGAGTAGTAATAAGAACACAGGTCAGTTGCAATCGTAAAGCCTGGAGGAATCGGAAGACCAAGATTCGACATTTCGGCAAGGTTAGCTCCTTTGCCGCCAAGCTTATCTTTTATGCTGGCATCTCCCTCATTATTTCCAGGGCCAAAATGATATATAAGCTTATTCATAAGAAATTTTCTAAATTGAAATGTGGATAATTAACCCTAAGAGTTATATAGCTTAGCTACTATTTTTTTTCAAGCACTATCAAGTTTTTTAGAAGTAAGTTGTGTAAAGGATAAAAAAATTATTTGACTTATGGTTCACAAACTAAGTATAGTTACCAACTATAGGTTGCTAATTTTATAGTTCCCCTGATTTTTATTAACAATAAATTATAGGTATTTTTATGTCAAAAAGTAAAGATTTGTCTATATCTTATACTCCAGTCACTGATAAGTTGGCAAGCTTCTTTAGCAAGAAACAACGCTTTGGTAACCTTACTTTTAAATTTACGTCTGAAGATTCAGAAAAGGACTTTATAGAGAATATGGAAAAAATTGGTCTATCTGAAATATTTGAAAATACCGATGTAGGTCTTACCATTTCTGTTAAACCATCTTCTGGAAAAGGCGCTAAAGGAGCTTACATAGCTAAAAACGGGGAAATTGCTACAAATTGTGGAAGCCAAGAAGCTGCTGCAACTTTTAAAACTGCATTGTTTGGTGATGTTCCAGATATTGCATTTAAAGATAAAAGTGCAATATATTTTACAAAAGATTGCACAGCTAAATTGTATCAACAGCAAGAAATAGATATCAATTGGCTTGATAGTTCCAGTCCCTTATCTTCTAGTAGCTTAAGCTCTTCATATTCTGATAGCTCTAGTTCCTCTTGTAGCGAAAGTTTAAGTTCTTTAATGTCTAGTACTTTATCTACTGGTAGTTTAGATTCTTCTTCTACTGTTTCAGAACCATCTATTATAGGAGAAAGTGTTTCCCATTCTGAACATGGAGACAGCTAATTCTAATGTTCGTTAGTCACTAGGGGCAGTGTGCTGTCTGGAGCTTAAAATCTATATGGCTTTAGCTGTTATTGTTTTTTAAGTACTAACAAGTTTTTAAAAATAAGTTTTTAAAATGCTCTGGTAAAACTTCTTGACTTAAAATTATTGTTATAATATATCACTAACCATAGGTTAAATCACTTTATATTTTCCTACGTATTTATTAACGATAAAAAAGTATTTTTATGTCAAAATCCTCAATAGGAAGTGATTCTTGCGCCTCTTTGTCCAGTAGCAGTTCTATGGCATCTTATTCCAGTGGTAGTATTTTTCATATTAGTTATCTCACAGAAACTGCCTCTATAGAATTACCTGAAGAATTTTTGGATTCTTCTCAAGTTCTTGATAAATCTTTGCCTTACCAAGAGAAAGAGATAGCCGGAATTAAAGAATTAATTAACAGAGAAGATGTTAATAGGATTAAAATTTATATTAATGAAACTATATACTTTACAGAAGAAATGGTTAGGGAAATATCAGAATATGTAAAGAGTATTAAAAAAGAAATTTCTATTTTTTTACATGAAAAAAGCGAATTGGGCATTTTCTACACAAAAATTGATAAAAACCGTATAGAAGTTCTTGATGAGACAAATATGTGTGAAGACTTAGAAGAGTTTATTGCTAAGTGTACTTATATTTATGGCCATTACGGAGCATTTTCTTCTAGCGATGAGGTTTGTTCTAATTCTACAAGCAGTTCTAGTTGTATACTTACTAGTGCTACACCTTCAGAATCATCTTTTATGGGAGAAAGTGTTTCCCATTCCGAAGAGGCGGGTAGCTAAAACTAGATAAAAACGGGAATAGAAAATAAATTATACTATTGCTGTATCACCTCACCACTCGTTTTTGTAATAATCTAACGGGTGGTGTACCGTCTTAAGTTTAGGATAATCTGAAATTTTAAAAGCAAGAACAGTTCTAAAAATCTATGGAAGTTTTTAGGTGATAAGCTTCCTAAATGGCTATATATATTTTAAAGTTATTTTTTACTCAAACTCTAACAACACCTGGCCGCTTACCACATTTTCTAGTTCTTGTACCAATACCTTAGCAATTTTACCTTTGCGCTCAGCAGTAATTATGTTTTCCATTTTCATAGCAGTAAGAACTATTAAATCTTGACCTATTGCTACTTCGTCTCCGGCTTTAACGTTTATAGCTATTATCTGACCGGCAAGTGGTGCTGATAGCTCTACCAAATCTTCAGTCTCATCCCGCACCGGCATAAGAGCTTCCAGTTCTGACATCCTAGGAGAACGAACATATGTATTTACTGTAATACCAGAATGGGTAAGTCTATAACCGGTTGGAATATCGACTATTTTAACATTAACTTTTTGACCATTAATAATTGCCGTAAAAAGATGAGTTCCTAAAGTCCAATTACTGCGAATAGTAATCCTGCTTGTTCCATATCTGATATTATAGCCGTCTGTTACCTGTTTGATCATTATAGGATATTGATCTTTATCAATAGAAACAATCCATCTAGTGCCTATTTTATGGGCTTGATCTGTAATTTGACCTCCAATAGAAGAAGCTCTCCTTTGTTCTGTCAGATATATATAAATCGCTGTTGCCAAAAATACTTCACTTATACCTGGCGTAAGAGTCGCACCTGAAAAACCGCCTGGATATTCTTCATCAATAAATCCGGTATGAATATCTCCTGATATAAATTTGGGATGGTTAATTAGCGCTTCTAAGAAACTAATATTGTGCGATATACCCTGAATAACAAATGAGCTTAGTGACTCGCTCATAAGCTCTATTGCTGCTTGCCGTGTTTCACCATAAGTGCATAATTTTGCTATCATTGCATCATAAAACATACTAACTTCACCTCCTGAACCAATACCGCTATCAATTCTAATATTGGGGTTTTTAGGTGGAAGCTTATAGTCTAATATCCTACCACTAGAGGGTAAAAAACCGCGTGATGGATCTTCGGCGCAAATTCTTGACTCAATAGCCCAACCGGTCATTTTTACATCTTTTTGCTCAAAAGAAAGCTTTTCCCCTGCTGCTATTCTAATCATTTGTTCTACTATATCGTAGCCAGTAATTAGTTCAGTAACCGGATGCTCTACCTGCAGACGGGTATTCATTTCAAGAAAATAATAGTTCTTCTCTTTATCCATCATGAATTCAACCGTACCAGCAGAATAGTAACCTACTTTTTTAGCCAAAGCGATTACTTCAGCATACATTTTCCCTCTTGTTACTTCGTCAACAAAAGAACTAGGAGCTTCTTCTATGACTTTCTGGTGGTAGCGCTGAATTGAACATTCTCTTTCTCCAAGACAAACGGCATTGCCATATTGATCCGCTAAAAGCTGTATTTCAATATGGCGAGGAGCAACAATTAATTTTTCAATAAAAACCCTAGCATCACTAAAGCTATTTTGAGCCTCAAACTTCGCAGACTGGTAAGCCTTTGCCATTTCTTGGGAGTTTTTTACTACCCGCATACCACGACCGCCGCCGCCTGCAGCTGCTTTTATTATTACGGGAAATCCTATTTGCTCAGCAATTTTTATAGCTTGTTCTACGTCATTAATAGTACCCATATAACCTGGGACTGTACTAACACCAGAAGCGACGGCAATTTTTTTAGCCTCAATTTTATCGCCCATAATCTTGATTACTTTGGCACTTGGCCCTATTAAAGTAACACCTTCTCTTTTTAAAATATTGGCAAAATTTGCATTTTCAGCTAGAAACCCATATCCCGGGTGAACAGCATCAGCACCACTTTCTCTAATTGCCGTAATAATGTTTTTTATTGATAAGTAACTTTCTGTTGCCGGTGAATTACCTATGTAATAAGCTTCATCTGCATATTGTACATGTTGAGCATTGGTGTCTGCTTCCGAGTAAACTGCTACAGATTTTATTCCCATTTTCTGAAGGGTTTTCATAATCCTGAGAGCAATTTCACCGCGATTGGCAACAAGAACTTTTTCAAATAATGGTTTTTCGGTCATAAACTAATTTTCAAGTCTTTATCTATATTTAAAGGCTGTTTAAAATTCTTAACAAATATTTACAACGGTAAATTATCGTGTTTTTTCCATGGCTTGTTTACCGACTTAGTGCGTAAATATTTTAAAGATTTGCATATCCTCCATCTAGTATTTTGAGGCTTGATAATATCATCAAGATAACCTCTTGAAGCAGCGACAAAAGGAGATGTAATAGTTTCTTTATAATTTGCTATTATTTCCTTTTTTCTGTCAGGATCTTTGCATTCTTGCCTAAAAATAACCTCTGCTGCACCTTCAGCTCCCATAACTGCAATTTCTGAGTTAATCCAGGCATAATTATTATCACCACGTAGGTGTTTTGAATTCATAACAATATAGGCCCCGCCATAAGCTTTTCGAGTAATAACGGTAATTTTAGGGACAGTAGCCTCTGCGTAAGCATAAAGCAGTTTTGCTCCGTGTTTGATTATACCACTTGTTTCTTGCTCGACTCCTGGAAGGAAACCAGGAACATCTACTAATGTTACTATCGGTATGCTAAAAGCATCACAGAACCTAACAAAACGAGCAGCTTTTCTAGAGGCATTTATATCTAAACACCCCGCCAGATGAAGAGGTTGGTTTGCGACAAACCCTACAGGGCTACCTTCCATATACCCAAAACCAATTATAATATTTTTAGCATAATCGGGTTGTAATTCAAAAAAATCGCCTTCATCCACTATTCTTTGGATAAGCTCTTTCATGTCATAAGACTTGTTAGCATTATCAGGCACTAATGTATTGAGCGACATATCTACCCTGTCTGCAGGGTCACTAGTAGGTCTTAAGGGAAGAGCAGACCGATTTGACAGCGGTAGGAAATTTATAAATCTCCTTGTTTCCAAAAGAAGTTCAACATCGTTTTTAAACCCCAGATCGGCAACGCCGGATTGGGTTGTGTGCATTCTAGCTCCACCCAATTTTTCCTGCGTTACTTCTTCTCCTGTTACAGTTTTTATAACATCAGGACCTGTTACAAACATGTAAGAAGATCCCCTTACCATAAACACAAAATCAGTTAGGGCAGGGGAATAAACAGCCCCGCCTGCACACGGTCCCATTACAAGGGTAATTTGTGGAATAACACCGGAAGCAAGAGTATTTCGATGAAATAACTCACCATATCCTCCAAGTGAATCAACACCTTCCTGTATTCTAGCTCCACCAGAATCATTAATACCGATGACCGGAGCGCCGACTTCTAATGCTGCATCAATTAAATTACATATTTTTTTAGCATGGTATTCACCAAGTGAACCGCCAAAAACAGTAAAATCCTGGCTATATACAAATATTAGGCGTCCGTTGATAGTACCATGGCCAGTAACAACCCCATCACCAGCAAATTTTTTATCTTTCATCCCAAAATTATCGCAACGGTGTTCAACAAACATTCCTGTTTCTTGAAAACTATCAGGATCTAATAATACTTCTATCCGTTCTCTTGCCGTTAATTTGCCTTTTTGATGTTGTTGCAGAATACGCTCAGCTCCACCGCCAAAACGAGCTTGACTTCTTTTTTCGTCAAGAATCTGTTGATTTTGAAAGGTCATTTTACTCATAAGTCTGGACTAAATATATTTCAAAAACCTGTTTGCCCGAAGTATAAAGAAAAATTTTTTAAAAGATAGATTTTTTTTATTTGAGGCAATTTAGCTTAGAAAAATTTACCTAGCTTGTTTTACGCCATCTTCAATTTCCTTAATGGAAAGAAGAACCGGAAGCTCCAGGCCACCCGGGAATTTTTGGCTAAATATTACATTATAAGGTATACCAGGTATTTTTCTTTTTGATAAAAAATCATGTATTTGAAGATCATAATTAGTAAAATCCCCACGCATTGCTATTATTTGAGTATCAGAAAGTGTTTTAATGGTTTTGTCCCTAGAAAACACGAGATATTTATTGTATTTACAGGTGATACACCAATCAGCCGTAATATCAACAAAAACTATTTTTCCACTTTTAACTAAAGAATCAATTTTTTCAGGTTCAAATTTTTGCCATAAACTATTCACTTTTTCTTGATAGTTTTTATCCTCAAGATAACTATATTTAGGCAATAAAAAACTAAAAATCACTAATATAAAAAGGATAATTAACTTTATTAGAGGATATTTCAAAAAATATATGTTATTTTCCAAGGTAAACTTAATTAACAGTAGCAAAAGAAATAAAATTACTACTGCCCTTAAATTTATTTGTGCCTCGAGGATATAGAGCAACCAAATTATTGTTCCTATTAACGAGGTAGCTAATATTAATTTTAAATTACTCATCCATTTACCGGATGTGGGAAGAAATTTTAGAGCTTTAGGGAAGATAAGCATCAATATATATGGCATAGAAAAACCTAAACCTATAAAAGTAAATGTAAAAAATATAAATAAATTACTTTGCTGAAAACTGAAAAACAAAGCAGTGCCAAGAAAAGGGGCGGTACAAGGTGTAGATAAAATAGTTGCAATTACCCCACTAAAATAATGTTCAATATATTGGCCTTGAAGTTTAATGCTTAACAAAAAGTTATTGACAGGTTCAGGAAATTTAAATACTACCCGATCTAATGAGACACTAATGAAAAAGGTTATAATTATAGTTAAAGCAATGACAAAAGTAGGCTCTTGAAAGTTGAGCCCTAGCCCAAAATACTTACCCGTGCTTTTAAAAATGATTGCTATAAAAGCTAATCCCCAAAAACTGCTTAATACACCGAGTATGGTAAATAATGAAGCTTTTTTCCTATTTAAATTGGGATGCCTTATGAAATTTATAACTTTTAAAGATAATACCGGTAACACACAAGGCATAAAATTCAAAATGAAACCGCCAAGAACTGCAATTAACATAATCCAGAAAGCGTCAAAAACGCTTGCAAGTTGCAAATTATTCTTTAAATCTTCTGGGATGATTACAACAGAAAGGTGTTCTTGCTTAAGCTCGCATTGGTTACTGCATAATACATATTCTATCTCAAATTCTAGCTCTATATCTTTTGTAGGATTACGGGCTTCAACTAACAGCGGTACTTTAAGATGATTTTCATAAAAATATGTTTTTTCTCCTGTTGGTGAGGTTACTAGTAAAGGATCTGGCCAAATTAGCTTATAATTATTTAAATTAGAGGATCGTTTGAGTTCAACTTTAGTAGGCAATCCTGTAGGCTCGGGGTGAATTGAGTAAATAATATGTTTTTTAGGTATTTCAAGCTCTAATGTTAGTTTGTTGGAATCCTTATTTATGATAAAATTCGTTTCCTTATCTTGCTCTGCCCCCCAGCTTATCTGGCAGAAAAAGCATGCTAATATTAATATTAATCGTTTACAAATCATTAAAATTACTATTGAAATATCTTAGGATAATTACTATATGTTTATTAAGTAATAATCTGCAAATATTTATATGATCAGCCAAGATTTTTCTAATTTAACTGGCAAAATTCTCATAGCAAGTCCATATACTATGGAGGATAATATATTTCACCAATCCATTGTTTATGTGGTACACCATGGGGATCAAGGAGCTGTTGGTTTTCTTGTAAATCGTCTAGTTAAAAATCCTCCGGTAAATAATTTATTTAAAAAAGCTGAATTTAAACTCGACCTGAACCTATTAAATTTAAAGATTCATATTGGCGGGCCGCTCGAACTTGAAAGAGGTTTCTTTTTGCACTCTGCAGAATATAACAAAAACCTTTTATTTAAATTAGAAAATTCAGAATTAGCTGTTAGTTCAAATATTGAAATCCTGAAAGACATAACAAGCGGCAGTGGTCCTAAACATAGCATGTTTGCAATTGGTTATACCGGTTGGGGAGTAGGCCAACTAGAATTTGAAATTCAAAATAACCTATGGCTAATATCAGAACCGGATTATGATCTCATTTTTGGTAATGATCCTACTACTAAATGGCCTAATGCTCTTGCTAAATTAAATATAGATGGAATAGATTTTGTTCCGTACTTAGCTAGTTGTTAATTTGTTTTTCTTTATACCAATAACTTATTTCTCTCGACAGTAATAATAATCCTTGGTAGGATAATGGCAGTTATTACCGCTGAAATATCGCATCAAAATTTAACCTTGCTAATTACAGAATAACCTATTTGTTAAATTTATGCAAAAATCCGTTTTGGGAAAATTCTGGCAACCAGTAAAGATTCAGGAAGATCTAGTTACCAGAATTTCCAGAGAGCTTCAAATCGGAGATTTTCTTGCAAAACTAGTCTCAAGCAGAGTATCTTCAGCAGAAGAAGCTTTTGATTTTCTTGACCCTAAAATAAAAAAACTATTGCCGAATCCTTTTCATTTGCTCGATATGCAAAAGGGCGTAGAAAGGGTGATACAAGCAATAAAGAAGAACGAAAAAATTTGTATATTTGCAGATTATGATGTTGATGGGGCTACTTCTTCCGCCTTGCTGAAAAACGTTTTTCGGGAACTGGGGGTAGAAGTAGAAATTTATGTACCCGATAGGATAGAAGAAGGGTATGGCCCCACTTCGTCTGCGATGCAAAAGCTCAAAGATAACGGTAATAGGGTACTTATTACCGTTGATTGTGGTTCAGTAGCTTTTGAAGCTTTGCTTTATGCTTCTGAGTTAGGTCTTGATGTTATAGTCATTGATCATCATATTAGTTTAGATAAATTACCTAAAGCGGTAGCAGTAATCAACCCTAACCGAATTGATGAGGTAAGTAATTATAAGAACCTCGCAGCTGTAGGGGTTTCATTTTTATTTGCAGTGGCATTTTGCTCGGCGCTTAGGAAGGAAGGATTTTTTGAGGATAATTCTATTAAACACCCGGATTTAATCAAACAGCTAGATATTGTTGCCCTCGGTACGGTTTGTGACGTTATGACACTGACCGGATTAAATAGAGCTTTTGTTAAACAAGGTTTAAAAATAGCACGAAGTAGAGTAAATATAGGATATGCTGCTTTATGTGATACCGCAGCATTAGATGAAGCTATTAATTGTTACCACCTTGGGTTTGTACTAGGTCCAAGGATTAATGCAGGGGGTAGGGTAGGTACTTCTTCTTTAGGAGCAACTCTTCTTTCCACGAATAGCCTTCAGAAGGCTAGGGAGATATCAGAAGAGCTAACTACACATAATAATAACCGGAAAATAATAGAATTAACGATTTTAGAAGAAGCTCATAAATTGGCAAAATTACAGGCTAATAATGCAGTGATTTTTGTAAGTGGCCATGGTTGGCATCCGGGAGTTATAGGTATTGTAGCCGGTAGATTAAAAGAAACATATAATAGGCCAGTAGCCGTGGTGGCAGTTAATGATTCAATAGGAAAGGCTTCATGTAGGTCTGTTAAGGGATGCGATTTTGGTTCAGCTTTAATGGAAGCAAAACTGAAAGGGATGCTAATAGCGGGCGGTGGACATGCTATGGCTGCCGGTTTTAGTATTGAGGAAAATAAATTATCTATATTACAGGAATTTTTAGAAGACAGGTTTAAAACTATATTAAAAAATTCTACTTCTCACCTCGAAGAATTTTATGATTTAGAATTAACTGCTAACTCTATAAATAACAGTTTAATTGAGGAAATCAATAAGTTAGAGCCCTTTGGTAATGGTAATCCATCACCTGTTTTTAAATTTAGCAATCTGTTTGTGCTAAAGGCTGATATTGTAGGAGGTAATCACATTAAAGTTTTGCTCGCTCCAACCAGAGATTCTTCAGCTTTAACGCCAATAAGTGCTATTGCTTTTAATTCTGTTAACACGGTACTGGCAGAGGTAATTTTATCAAGAAAACCTTATAATTTATCAGTAATTGGCATCCTAAAAGAAAATAACTGGCAAAATAAACAAATGCTACAACTGCACATAAAAGACTTGATCATAAATTCTTCTAACTAATACATTAAATGTAATAATTCTGCTACAGCTTCCTCTTACATGATCGCTGATTATCACAATTAATGAAAAAAATAAAATGAAATTCAACTCCGCAGTGTTATCTTTGTTTATTATATCATTAAAAATTTATTACTTAGATGCCAATAATTCAACCTGGCTTTCGCCTAATCAATAAGTATACCTTAAGTATTGCCCTTATTTTTGTAATTGTAGTTATTGTAATTAAATCTGTAGGGGGTACTTCTAAAAAAGAACAAGAAAAGCTAATACGTCCTGTGCAAGTGGTTAAAGTTGCGCATAAAATTGCCGGCCAGTCCTTATCTTTAACTGGAGAGATTCTTGCAAAAAATGAAATTGACTTAAGTTTTAGGATAGATGGTAAATTAATAGAACGTCTGGTTTCAGTAGGGGATCTTGTAACTACTGGCCAAATCGTTGCTCGTCTTGATCCACAAGATGTAAAAGATAACCTTATTGCAGCCAAATCAAATCTTAATGCAGCGCAGGCAGCTTTAGACCAGGCCACCAGCAATGAAGGCAGGCAAAAAATCTTGCTCAGCAAAGGAGTGGTGACCAATGCAAAATATGAAGATGCTCTTTCTCAATTACAATCTGCCCAAGCAAAAGTAGAAGGTGCTGAGGCTAATTTAAGTCAGGCTCAGAATCGTGTTGAATATACTAATTTAAAGGTAGATACTGCCGGTATAGTTACCGCAGTTAAAGCAGAAACAGGAGAAATAGTAAGAGCTGGTCAAGCTGTTATGCGCATAGCGACTAATGAAGGAAAGGATGCAGTATTTAATGTGCCAGAACAATTGTTTCAAAGCAAACCTTCTAATGATCAGCTAACAGTGGAGGTATCTTTAAGCCACGATCCAAGTATAAAAACAACTGGTATCGTTCGAGAAGTATCTCCTCAAGCAGATTCGGTAAGCCGTACATTTACTGTGAAGGTAGGTTTAAAAAACCCGCCTGAAGCATTAAAACTTGGTTCAACCGTTACCGGTAGTGTTACTTTAAATAAGGGGTCAGCTATTGAATTGCCGGTAATGTCACTAAACAAATCTAATTCAAACCCGGCTGTATGGGTTGTAAATCCTGGTGATAATACCGTAAGTTTAAGAGACGTCAAGATAATTGGTTATAATCAAGATTCAGTAATTATTGCTGAAGGTCTAGAAAATGGTGAACTTGTGGTAACTGCAGGGGTGCATTCATTATATCCTGGACAACAGGTTAAAATATTAGAGAAATAGAGGATTTAAGTAATGAAAGAGCGCTTTAATCTCTCACTATGGGCAATTAACCATCGTGAGCTCGTATGGTATCTAATGGGTATTTTAATAATAGTTGGTAGCTTATCGTATACTCGACTTGGCCGGAATGAAGATCCTGTTTTTGCAATAAAAACCATGCTGGTTCAAACAAAATGGCCCGGTGCAACTATTGATGAAACCATGAATCAAGTTACCGAGCGGATAGAAAAAAAATTACAGGAAACACCTAACATCGATTATATCCGTAGCTTTACTACTCCAGGTTCTTCTACTATTTTTATTAATTTAAAAGGTTCTACTCCTCCTTCGGAAGTACCAAACAGTTGGTATCAGGTTCGAAAAAAAATCGGTGATATTTCACTTACTTTACCCCAAGGAGTGGTCGGACCGTTTTTTAATGACGAATTTGGTGATACTTATGGGATTATTTATGCTTTTACCCGAGACGGTTTTTCTGAGCGGGAACTAATGGATTATATTGAGGAGGTGAGGTCTAAGCTATTGCAAATACCTGACATATCCAAAATAGATATTATAGGGAATCAAGAAGAAAAAATTTACATCGAATTTTCCATCAGAAGGCTTGCCGGACTTGGCATTAGACCACAAGAATTTATTAAGATGTTACAGTCAACAAATGCCGTAAGACCGGCTGGTACAGTACGGACCGAAAATGAAACCGTATTAATAAGAGTATCAGGAAGTTTCCAATCAGAGGCTGATTTACGCAATATAAATATTAATATAAACGGTAAATTATTTCCGCTCAGTGATATTGCTACTATTAAAAGAGATTATATTGACCCTCCTCAATCTTTCTTTAAATTTAATGGAAAACAAGCTATAGGTCTTGCCGTTTCTATGACCCCGGGCGGGGATATTCTAGCGTTAGGAAAAAATGTAAAGACAGCAATGGAAAAAATTAGTGCTGATTTACCAATCGGTATAGAATATCATTTGGTTGCTAATCAGCCTATGGTAGTAGAAGAAAATATTGCGGAATTTACAAAATCATTAGAAGAAGCATTCATAATTGTTCTTTTCGTAAGTTTTTTAAGCCTTGGCTTACGTGCAGGTGCAGTAGTTGCGTGTTCCATTCCATTGGTACTAACTATAGTCTTTATAGTAATGGAATTTTGCCATATTGATCTTCAAAGAATTTCTCTAGGAGCTTTAATAATTGCTCTTGGGTTACTAGTAGACGATGCAATGATTACTGTTGAAATGATGGTAACAAAACTTGAAGAAGGGTTAGATAAGGTACGTGCTGCTACCTTTGCCTATACCTCTACTGCTTTTCCTATGCTTACAGGCACTTTGGTTACTGTAGTAGCTTTTATTCC
>SXGQ01045196.1_pt1 | contig 14107 bp, 17 predicted proteins | sample 3178371 | NCBI WGS metagenome assembly SXGQ01 (sample SAMN11356859, study PRJNA531348) | freshwater metagenome | isolation source: freshwater sample F1-20 | place: China: Fuxian Lake, Yuxi | collected 2017-12-25
ATTACGGACTATATGTATATCTTCATACCGATACCCAACGTCGATTGGTAATATAGTATCACGTCTTCCATGAACACCTAATAATGGATTCTGATTTAATGGTGCTAATGGATTATAAAATTTATTTGATAATGGGCCGGGGTCTAATCTAGCAGTACCTGTTATGGTCTCTACATTAGGATTCATTAACTGTAACGCAAATTGTTTGGCGGTATATGCTATGCCCTTTGGCGATATTAAAAATTTACCTAATCTCACCTTGTCATTGAGATCGCGATCAATAAATGTACTTATACCACCTCGAGGTGTATCAGTTAAAGTATCTGCAAATCCTCCCCAGTATTGCGGATCGGAGTTATCATCTCTTTGAATGCCACGTAATATGAAAGGTTGATCCGTTGCTAAGCCAAAACTGTTCTTGTTCCAAGCAGCTGATCTAACCTTAATTTTATTATATACCACATCAATTGGCGATTTATCCGTGTATGTAAGCGCTAATCCATTAGTACTAAGATTATTTACAGTATCATTATATTTATTCTTCCAGTGCCAACCGAAATGTGATTCTGGTTTCCAGTCATATTGTTGACCAATTGGGCCATCAGGAAATGGAAATCCGTCACCTCCCTGTTGCCGCCGGCGGGCTGTGCCGCGCTCAGCTGAAGTAGTATCAACTGGGAATGTGTCTTTGGAGCGCTTTAGTGATATATTTGGTACGATATTTCCTAATATATCAAATCCTTGTACCCGTCTTGATACCGTGTCATCTTTAAGATTGATGCGGAATAACGTCTTATCACCGCCACCATTACCTGGGCCACCCGGTGTTAGAAATGGATATAATGGATTCTGATATGCATTAGGTATTGAGCCTCCTATGCCCTGCGCAGGAGTACCGGCGGCTGTGGTAGTAATGAAATTACCAATTGCCAGATTAGATACTAACTCTACCAATGCCATTATTTACGTCCTACTTTATATGTACTAATAATATCAGCTGACATTTTAATTTCATCGACTACTCTATCATTGATTATAATATTCGCAGTGCGGTTTGATACTTCGTCAATTTTTGTAATCAATGTTTCCATTAAACTTTCTAATCTACTAGTATCCATACTACCACCGGTACTAGCGGTTTTTCTACTGGTACTAGGTGAAATAGCTGACATTGCACTTGCCAGGCCCGGGGCTGCTATAACATCATCATTTTTAGATAATTGGAATAATCCACCTTCCTTAGTTGATATTTGTGTTCTGCCATCGGCTGGGGAGAACATATCACCAGTTGGAACAACAGAACTGAAATATGCCGCGGCTGCGGCTCCTGCCGCTAATGCAGTTGCAGCCGCTGCTCCTAATGTTGCCGCTGACATACCTGTTATCTGTGCAATTGCTTTTCCTGCAGCAACGGCTGCTTCTTTAATCATTACAACTAAACCTTTCTTCCTTTCGGTAGTTTCTTGTTTAGTAAACATTGCACTCATAGCCTTCGATGCCGTAATCACCAATTGAGTAGCTTTTATACCTAATAAGATACCAGCAAATGAAGCTAACGTTGTTTCCCAGAATTTTAACTCACCTTTACCCTCAACAATTAAATTGTATATATCCTGAAATCCCTTTACTGCTGTCGTGATTGGTAACAGCATTCCTTCAACTAATGCTGATACACCACTTAATATATATCCAAACACTTTTACTACTGGTAATAAAATACTTGTAAATATACTAGCTATCTTTTCTAGTTGTACTGCCATTTCCTTCTGCTGCTCTGCCATTTTCGCTGCTTCTGCAGCAGCCTCTTTCCGGTCTGCCTTGTCGTGGTCTGTTAACCCGTTAATGTTAGCAGATGTTGCATACACCTTCTGCAATTCCTCAACGCTTAAGCCAGCCGCGGCCGCGGCAGCCTGTAATGCTAATGGGTCATCTGGCAGGCCGCCCATTTCGTTAATTATTGATTCGGCTGCACCGGCAATATCGCCTTGATATGCCAATTGTCGTGCAAGATCGAAATTAACTTCCTTACCGGTCAATGCCATATATTCAAATTGATTAGATAAACTAGATTCAATATCTAACAAGCTATCAGATAGTTTAACCATTTGATCTAATGATAATCCTAATTTTGCTCCTTCGGCAGCTGCTCGAGCTAATGCTTTAACATTGTTACCAAAGTATTTACTTGCCAATTTGGCATTGGCAGCAATATCTTCCATCACGGGGCCAGGTGCTACTCCAGCGGCATCAGCTAAATTAGCAGCTAATTGTTGCGCTTCTAGAGAGGCTGATTCAGTGCCACCTAATGACATTAATGCGGCCTGTACTTGTCCTGCTGTCTCAGACGCATAGTCCAGGTTGGCACTCATGTTAGCCAATGATAATACCGTTGCATCTGATAGCTGTACTATACCTTTGAATTCCTTAGCTATATCTTTTTGTACTGCTAATATATCTTCACGCGATGCCAATTCATTTGCAAAGGACGCTTGTAGTTCATAAGATTTTTGTACCAATGCTCCGGCTTGGCCGACGGATAATCCGGTTGCTTCTGCGTATGCCGAGGCTTCCTCGTTTAATTTACTCATTAGATCCCATAGGCCTTTAATTGCAAGTACGACGCCAGCTAACGCTAATCCTGCCATATTAACACTGCCTGTGAAGGCTTTGAACCCATCTTTGAGATTCCCCTCTGCCAATCCGGCCGACAAGCCTTGTTGTAACTGCTCGCCTATGTTATCAAGTCCTAATGCTTTTTGTAGTATGTCGCCCCCGGGTATCTTACTGAATATCCCATTAACCTTTTTTTGTACATCCTCGGCAGCGGCAGCGCCATTGGCGAACACTTTAACTAATGATGGGTTGTTGGCTATTTTATTAAGCTGATCATACTGTTCTTTTAGTTTGTCGAGCGTCGCCTCCTGTGCAGCATCCTGGAGACCGGACAGCTTTAACGCTTCTTGGGCTGCCTTGATTTTATCTATTTGTGCCTCGATATTACCTTTATCAAGTTTCAATATGTTTTTTATATTGTCTTGATAATCCTTGGCAATATCCAATATATCAGTTTCAAGCTGTTTCTTTTTCTCTGCTACACGTAGCCGTCTTACTTCTGTTGCATACGCCCGATCGGCAGATTCGGCGGCCCTGGCCAGGTTGTCAGTAGTTTTGATTGTGTTGTTGAGTATATCCCGCTCAATATCAAGCCGTTGGCTCTCAAGTATGTTGTACGTCTTAGATAGAGTTATTAGCTCACTAAGTAGTTTCAATTGTTTATCGGTGGGGCCAGTCGGGTTTGCCATTCTTATTATTTCCTACGCTTACGTTCGCGTTCGGTACGAGATTTGCAAAAAGGATGATCTGGATTTCGTTTGCATAAATCGCTGGTTAAATCATCTATATGATCTAAATTCCAATCTAAACCAGCTAATGCAGCTTTCACTTCTGGGTCATCTTTTGCTATTTTATCTACATCTTTAAAGAATTTCTTCGCTTTACCGATGAAAAATAGTTTAACTATACTGTTGGCTAATCCTTCTAACATGAGTTTATTAATTTTAGTTGTGTAATGAGTTACAGCGTCTGTCGGCATAATATCCCTCTTTGATATAAATATAAGGTTACTAAATTATCGACGCGTTTTAGTTACCGGCCGGGTCGGTGATTTTTGCCGAGCCTTCTGGCTAGCCTTTTCATTTGCCTTAGCCTCAGCCTTTAGTGCATCATTAATGCTACGTATGTAAAATATACGAAGCCATATAGGCATTTCATAGACATCGCTCCAATTGAAGCCGCCTTTACCGTAATAAATTAAATCGAATATTTGTTTATGGAGTGTAACTCGATACTCATACGTCAGGCCAAAAAAAGCCGACTCCGATTGGGAGCTGAGCATTAAATGAATCACCTGTGGCTTCATCAGTGAATTCAATAGACAGATCAATATCTGGTTGCACTTTTTTCATATGATCACGCAGAGCACGTGAATCAATAGCAAACATTTCATTGTTAACAAAATTACGTATATATACTTTATCGGTATTACCGTCAACTGATAATATACTATGAATAAGTCGAGTACTTAATTGTGCATCTGGGCCTTTGATTTTGTTTTGTATTTTCTTAAGGCCTTTTAGTTCCTGTTCAATTTGCTCGTTATCCCAATGCGATAGTACTTTAAAGGTTATCGTTCGTCTACTAGCCGGTAATTGAAAACTGAATTCATTGATACCAGGTTGGATTAATGATTCGTCAAATGGGCGATCTTTAATGGTAGTAAGGTCTATAGTCTCAGTTTGTTTATTACCGGATGGAGTAGCTACTTCAGTAGTATATTCTTTACCATATCCTAATATACGAGCTGCGACCATGATTGCATTTTTATCACCGGTTAACAAATCTCGATAATCAATACGTTTACCATCACCGTTACTGACAATCAGTGATTGAAATAGCTTATCTAACACAACCCCTTCTTGTATATATGATTGCGTAGTAAGAATATCTTCTTCTTTAGCCGTCATGTATTTCATTTCCACTTTACCCGATGATAGTGGGTTGTCTTTTGGATATAGCAATCCACGCGATGGCAGCGTCACTATCTCAGTCGGAAATTTATGTACAGGCGGCGCTTCTGTATTAGTAGCGGTTGGTACTGGCGCAGTCATTCGGTGCTGCGGTAACTCATTACTCATTTTAGTCTCCTTTATAACTATTTATTATATATATCTACACGTCTTACTTTTTTGGGTATCGTATCAATACATCACGCGATTGGTATAATTTGTTAGTGCCGCGGTTTGCAATGAATCCAAATTGTTTGTAAAATTGTGTTAATCGATTTTTAGCTGATCCGAAATCTTCTGTTGGCGTTAATGTTATCGGTATATTGTTAATATCAGCATACTCCACGATATCTTGCATTATACGTGTACCATATCCCTTATTTTTGAAAGCTGGGTTAATTTGTATAATGTTTAATTCAATCCATTCACCGTGGTCGAATATAAACAATTTATCGAGTATGTCTTTGTATTTATTGCGTATAATAGATTGTATACCGGAAATTTTTACCGAGGCCTCGAGTAATGATTTTAATTTGATCATAAAAAAACCTCCATATATTAATATATATGAAGGTTTAAGTAAATTAGTTGATTATGCAATTAATACTGGAGTATCGCGTAATCATAGGCCAATGTAAGTTCAATATTCACTGGATCTTCAGAACTCCAATCAAAATCGCCAAAATTGGCAGATGCGATAAACGCACCTTTCAATGTCCATTCTTCGACTTTATCACCGACTGGCCCTAAGGCATTAAATGTGATATCCTTTTTATAGAAATCGGAATATCCGTCACGGCCGGTAACTGATTCATGATGTAATCGTACCCATTCCATTACAGCCTGAGCAGCCGATGGTACTACTGGATCATACAATGTAATAGTTACATCCTGCCAGCGGCTTTTACCTTTAACCTTACGTTCAATATTGATATGGTCTAACACAACTGTACCATTTTCAATTGAAGGTCGATTACTAGCTTTAATCAAATATGATGGGATACCGTCAATATACATAATGAATCGGTTGCCCATTTTTGGTTCATAGGCTGTAAAAAATATCTCGGTCGGATCTAATAGTACTGGCATTTTACGTTCCTTATTTTATATATATATCATTAATTTCAAATTATGCCCCAGGGAATGTTGCTCCGGTAGGTAACACATTGAAGTCAATAATTATAAATTCAGCTGTCTTAGCTGGTTGCAAGAATATTTGTCCTACCAATTGGTTTCTATCAACAACATCTGGTGTGTTATTGCTCTCATCCATTACTACCTTGAATGCATATAGACCTTGTCTCTGCTGCACATCTTCAAAATATGGATTAACAATCGATAAGAATCTGTTACGTGTAACCGTAGTATTTTGTTCAAATACCAAGAATCGGCTAGCAGATGCAATGAACTTTTTAGCTGCTATCAACAATCTACGTACATTGACACGATCCAATGCCGATGCTTTTTTCTGCAATGTTTTTTGGCCATAAACAACGACGCCGGAATTTGGGAAAGTTGCAATTGGATTGACATTGCTCTCATAAAGATCATCACGATTAACTTGGGTAAGTTTACGTTCAGCCCGTATAACATTATCCAATGCACCGCGGTTGAGACCAGCTGGTGCAAACCATGGTGCGGCTACACGATCGTTAAATGCATATACACCGGGAATAACCGTAGATGCTGGAACCCATACGTTACGAGCTAGATCGGCATCTGGTAATTGTACCCATGGCCAATACATGGAGTTATAACTTGAATCACGAGCTTCAGCTTTTGCCCGGGCGGTAGCTATATTACTAGCATATAATACTGGGTCAGATACTAAGAAACAATCGCCGCGATTTTCAACCATGTTTTGCGCAGCCGTTACAATGCCAGATCCATTAGTACTATCATTAGTAACGCCTGGCATAGTTATCAAGTTAATATCATATTCGTCTTGATTTGAAAGAAGGTTAATAGCGGTCGTATATTGCGAATACCCACCTTGTCCAGACGCTAATTGTAGTCCTTGAGATTGAGTATCGGTTATGCTATCAAAGAAATTTTGTGGGTGGGCATATGATACACTTCCTCCACTAAAAGTACCGGATACCGGAGCTGGTAATGAAGCTGATGCCGCTGGTACACGTACGTTACCGTTACTGTCTAAATAGTTAATAGTCGTTTTCAATACCTCAACACGTACATATTTTGAACGTATCGGATAAGAGCCGCTTAATTGTAAGAATGGGCTTGATGTCGAACCATCTACTACAGTAAATGATTGATCACCTAATAATTGCGCGATGTAGTTGGGCGAATTAGGATCCAATGTAACATTGTTCCATTGTTCCGCAACTATTTTATTTTGACGCGTATCATCGCCGCGGCGTATTAATAATGTAAATGTACCCTTTTTTACGTTAACATTAGATACTTCCCAACGTAAATTATCACGCGATCCTGATACTAATATAGAATTAATACCTTCATCTGTCGCAGATCCAGATCCGTTTGATGATGCTATGGTCTGCCCACTATTAAGTATGTCACCATCTGTTAATGTATATAGTTTAAAGGCCGGACCTTGACCAGTATTATACGGTGCACTAGTATTAAATGCGGTAAATGTGCCATTAGTAATATCATTGGAGGCAGATGCGCCCAATGATACAATATTAGAATTGGCTGGGGAATATGTATTACTATTTGTTACCCTGACAACCGTCAATGTATCAGCGTATCGTAGATAATTTTGTGCCGCGATTGAAGTTAAATATTTATAGCTTCGTTCTGATGCACCCGACCCACTAGTAAATGTATCACCATATAATTGTACAAACTCTCCATATGAAGATACGATTGTCGGTACTAATACTGGGCCTTTTACGGTTGGGCCTATTACAGCGGCCCCTATTGCACCCACCGCAGCCGGTAAGAATGATTGATCGATTTCTCTGGTAAATACGCCTGGGCTAACTATTCTTTCGGCCATTGCTTATTCCTTTATATTGTTTAGTTTAATATAAATATGCTATAGTTGACCCAAACACTATTTTTAGCTAAATGTAATTGTACCAGCTTCAATATCAATTTGTCCAACCCCATATTTACTATTTAATTGTTTTACTAATTGTTGTTCTTCGTTTCGTAATGCATGAAATTCTTTATGCAATTGTTCCTTGGTGTCATGTAATTCATCTAGCCTACGCGTTACCATTAGAATTTCAACTTCGAGTTGCCCAAATTGAAATAATTTTTCTTCGCCGCGCGTTTCAATGCTTTTAATTTGATCGATCTCGTCTGTCGTTAATTGTTTTGTTTCCATATAACTCCTTTCTAATAAATATGCTAGTCGTTAATCATCCCATCGATAAAATCGTCGGAAATTTCCATTTGTACCAATATTATTTTGGTATCCACTGGGCGGCTCATTATCTACATTTGATTCGCCGAATCGAACTTGTTTAACACTAAATGATTTACGTAATGTCGATGCATATAGTTCATATGGAGCTACTATTGTGCCTTTCATTGTGATGGGTAATGTAGCTTTAACTATACGGTCAGTACCGGGATCATTAGATAAATCAAATGAATAATCAGAAATGTAACATGGAAATTTCCATGTAGTACCCCATGCAAAACCGCCGGTAGGCATTATCTGTTCAACTATTTGATTCAATTGTTCTTGTAATGCTGTCCATATTAGTACATCATATGATATATCAACAAATTCCGGTATTACTGAGATATAATATTCTTTATTAGGTTTAGAATTTGATGTGGCTGAAAATCGATCATATCTATTTTTATTAGTATACTTGCTCTGCATTATTATAGCGTTACCAGATTTTCTACCATCGGGTGATAAATCTAAGTTAATATCGAGTTTTTTCAGTATATCACGCTCGGTAATACTATTACGACGTATCATAATTAACGGCGTCATAACTTTACCGGTACCGTCACGCATAAAACCATTAGCTTGTATCTGGCTCCATTTTTCGCCATTGGCATATTGTACCGGTACATCGATCATGTTATCATTTTCTGATACTTTAGGTTTTATGATATCACGTATGTAAGATAATATAGCATAATCATGGTCATATATAGTACATGATTGTGTTTTAATAGTATCATCATCGCGTCTAATTTGACGTGATCTATCTACGGACTGATCATTTGTATATGATGAATTTGATTTATTTAGATCCGGTGTCATTAGTTATAAATACCTCTATCAGTTGGTTCATTATAAGCTGGTTTATTAATACCAGACCGTACTTCTTCAATATTAATAGTACTACGATTAATAACATGACATTCAGCGACTATTGCTACATTATAACCAAACTCATCTGTCAGCTCGCCGCTAATATTACCTAATAATGATTCTGGATTGCGCTCAAACCAAAACTGTGTACGTCGTACGTTATCAACTTCATAATATTCATTGTCCCATGATATTATATCGCCCTCTTCAATAATAATATTGAGATCTTTAAGTGAATCACGTAAAAATCTAAATTGCGACGTACGTGTAAAATCTACACCCATGTCATCAGAATTGGCCGTACGCTGATCTTTCTGTATGAATGCCGATATACGAGTCGCAGTGTAATACTGTCGACGTGTTGATTCACCGTATATATTTTCATTGGTACTATCGAGTATTGCCTTGTAATGCAATACCTCAGTATCAATATATCTCAATAATTCTTTATTGATCGATCTAATTAATGAAGCATCTCTGCCGGAACCGAACAACGCCATGTGTTATCCTACATATATTAGTAATGGTATACGTGACAATTGCTGTAACAACGCATCTGCCTCAGCTTGTTTTCGTTCTAGTTGTGCTTGACGTGATAATGTATCTAATGTTTCTTTGAGTTCTGTGATTAAATTATCCTTAGCGGTTTGTGCGCTTGATATTAATTCACCGCCATTAAGAGTTATTTCACTATCGGGTATTGGTAATGAACTATATTTACTTCGAACTAATCCTAATAATTCACGTGATAATTCTAAAGTATATCGACGTATCCAATTACGCCCGACTTCATTGATTAAACTATAATCCATGCGGCCGTACGGTACTGTGCTATAATCACTTACCAATGACCCGGAATTACTATTAGGGTACTGTAATGGATTAGCCTTTTCCTTTTTAAGCATATAATAGAAATGCACTTTAAAAGTTTCAGCTGGTATAGGAAACAGTCTCAAAGTTTTATTTTTTATATCAAAACTATATGATGATTTTCTTATTTGATCATTTAACTCAATAGCCTGCAATCTTAACACATCGGCATACATTGGCATCATTAGAAATGACACGCCGGGCGAATATGCGCCCCAACCAAATTCTGCTAACATTTGATTAGCTCCTAGGCCTGTACCGACAAATGGATCAAAATACCTAGTAATAGCCGGTGAATTGTCATGGAATACCCGGCGTATTTCAAATGAGTCCGTAGCAGGGCTACCCGATTCGAAACTTACTAAGTTAGCGTCTGTTAAATTATAAACTTGCTGATTCGGTGTAGTTGTGAATGATGCTGTATATACATTAACATTACCAATGGTGCCGGCTTGTGTACCATAATCCGCGGAAATTTCAATAATACCTTGCAAGGTAGGTGTTACAGCTTTTTGTGTTAACTGTATATTCGCGGTCGGCGATGCATATAAATTTAAGAAATTATCGCGGATATTATTTGTGTTGACATGATATGAATATTCATTTACAGCTTCTTCAAAGCATGCATAAAATGAGCCGGATGGTAATTCAACGTCATTGACGGGATATCCAAGTTTTTGTGCACACCATCTTGATACTTTATCAATTTCAGTGGCAAAATCAGAATCCGAATCGTAAAAACCTAACGGTGTTTGGCCAGCGGCAAATGTTGATGACCCGTTCCATATTGGGATATTTACTGCCATTAGTCAATCCTTTTCATTTCTAATAAATATCACCGATCAGCAAAAGGCTTTATCGTAGCAATACAATTTTTCCGTCTAATATATGGTAGTAATTATTATGATCTTGATATAAGATATGATATACATATATATCACCTGGGCATTTTTTTCCTTTATAATTACCGTCCCAACCACCATCTATATTACGTGTAAAGTATAATTCAGTACCCCATCTATCAAATATAGCCATTTCATAATAATTCAAGTTAGTCCCCCGCGGGGTAAATTTTTGGTTATTAATATCATCATTTGGCGTAAACGCTGATGGTACATAAATAGTACTTTCATTGCAAGGATATACTTCGACTGTTAATATGCTCGTAGCAAAACAATCAAATTCATTAACAACCGTCACATATAGGTTGCAATAATCAAAATTTAGATTCCAAGTAATTAATACATCGCCATTATTTTGTGATATAATTTCGCCGTTAACAACGTCAAACTGATATTGATAATTGGAATTATATTCGACAGAATATTTAACTGTTTCTACGTTACTTAAACATCTGTAAATACGGTCTATATACTGTGCGTTCACAGTACTGGCTAATAAAACTAATGATATAGTTAACCATTTAATCATGTGTTATAGCGCCGGTGGCTGGGGTCGGAGTCACTGTAACTGTACATGCTACTGGAGCACCGGGGCAATTCGCGGCGGTAGTTTCGGTTACTGATACGTTATACACACCTGGAACGGTAGCAGACCAGTTAACTTGTATGGTATTAGTACCTTGGCCGGCTACTATTACACCGCCAGTTACTACCCATTGGTATGTTGAACCAGCGGTAAACGGTACAGTATATGTTGTTAAATTTACATCGTTCTGACATACAAAGTCTGGGCATGGTGTATTTTGTGCGTTAGTTATCATAGCTGATAATATTAATGCGGCAGTTAAGATAATTTTTTTCATGATGTTCTTTATTATAAATATCGGTTAATTATGAGTTATGGGGCCTGTTACTACAGGTAAACAACATTGCAGTGCAGCATTGAAGGTTTCATTAGGATCATTAGCGCAATCATAGTTTATCCAGCTACCAGTTTCACCATCGGCATAATTTTGTATAATAACTGAAAGTGATGCACCGTTCTGGTTTGGCGGGCAATTGCCTACTGTCGCACTCCACTGAAATGTCCACGGGGCCGATAATCCATCGCCCCAATTATTGCCAGGATTACCGTCTAATACGCCCGGGCCACCAGAAGGACTATCATAAAACCATCCCGGGCCTTGTACGACTGCGCCAGTCGCGGAAGATGTTACGGAATTTACCCATATCCATATCCCATTACCATTATTATTAGTTGGAATTCCTATGGGTGTGGTTGAATTAGGTAACCATCCCGATCCTAGTACTGGAACTACCCCATGCATCCAATTAACTGATAATCCTTGGTATGATGTAATCGTATAAGTAAATGTTATTACCTGGCCGGGTTGATAAGTACCCCCGATCGGTAATGGATTGACTGACACATTATCTGATAATATACATTGTGCCAATGTATTAATGGGTAACAATATTAAAAATAACCACTTCATCATTAACTAAATTTTATGGAATTTGTTGAGTCGGGGTATAATCTGATAACGGTAATGTATTCACCCATATAACTGTCTGATTTATATTACCTAATACCTCTTGGGCCGATATAAACCAATGACTATTCTCATCTTGTACAGGATTAAAAAAGTTATCCGGCGTCCATTCGATACCGCGGAGCATGTCTGCCTGCAGTTCTGTGATATATGCTATCTTATACATTTCTACCTAGAGTTGTCTGAAAGGTTGCTACGATGTTTGATAAGTTTGATAATTGTAGAGGCGTTAATCCGGATGTTATAAAACACAGTGCATAATTTCTTGCCGAGGATAATGTTGCCCCGGTATTAAATGCCCCTAATGCAAAGTTTGTACTAGCAGGCGCCGATGTTGCTAATTGGGTTGTACGCATACCAACTGCGTCATTACCCCATTGGGTGTTAGTACTATCATATCGATTCGCCGTAACCAGACCTAATAGTCTAGCGGATCCGACAGCTTGAGTAGCACTATTTGCACTGTTATTGATATCCCAATAACATGAACCGGCATAACTAATAACTAATTGAGTCCTGGGTGTAGAGCTGGCAGCCATATCCCATTGAGCACTACCGGTAGTTCTATTATAAACGCCGAAGCATATTGAGTTCTGTGATCCACTGGTATTGTTGAATTTAGTATCTGCAGCTGTGTTAGTGCCATTACCGGTAACACCATTACTGTTATGTGTCCACCCTCCTGAAAATACTAATCTATAGGCCGCATCCACATCTCGCGGATCTTTAAGATTATACTTATGTGTAGTCGCAGTTCCCCCAACAAAGGGATATATTACATTCATACTTGTCCATAATCCAGCATCGTCAAGTGAAAGAGCCAATGTGCGAATGGACCCCGTTATAGTGGTATCTGTAATACCCGTGTTGGTTAAAAAGTCTGTAACCTGTGTCATACTCGATACGTTCATACTACAGGTCGAGCCTACTATGCTAGTACCGTTGGTTGCGGTTACTGTTATTGTTTGTGGGCCATAACCTTTTGCAATAATTGCAAGTGATGCGCTAGCCTGCGTAACAGACGTACGTGTACCTATACTATCCGTCGGATAAATAAATGTATATGATGACGGGGTAATTCCTGTAGGTGTAGCCGTGATAGTTACACTTGAACTATATGCGGGCGATATGGTTGATAATGACGCGCTTAATGAAGCACCGCCGCTACCCCCCGGAGTAGTTCCATTTAATAATAATGAGCCCGTTATATTTACTGATCCCGTAATCTGTACGTTACCATTGATAGTTAAATTACCAACTAAATTCCATGACCCTGTTATAGCGGTACTTCCGGATATTATGGTATTTTTTAAGTTAGCCATTAGTTATAACGCTGCCCCGTTTAATGTCAATGATCCTGATATTGCAAATGAACCCGTATTATAAATATTACCTAATGTAGTACCTATACCAGTACCTGTATTCACAGATCCTGTTGTTTGTAAACTCCCTGTTATTATGGTACTAATTAAATTAGCCATTTTTTAGTTTTTCTATTTCAGTTTTAAGATTTTGTATTTCTTGTACCAGGAAGGGTATTATTTTTGTATATGACATTCCTATTATATCACCTTGTTCATCTTTGAAAACTATTTCCGGTAATAATTCATTTACATCCTCTGCTATGAAACCATAAGAATAATCATTAGTAGCTTTCCATTGGAAGCTTACTGGCTGTAATTTATATATAATATTAGACTGTATTATCGGCTGTATATTGTACTTTTTATTCCTGGTTGAGGTCTCAGTTAATGTGACACATGTGATAGTGTTAGTCGATGTTATACTACCGGAAACCAATAGGCTGCCTGTTATTTGAAATTGAGATCCAGAAGCGAAAACTAAATTACTACGTATATCATCCGCAGTACCGTTACCTATTATAAAAGCACTTTGTGCAGATGATGAAATATTGTATTGACCTTGTACGTGTTGATATGATCCAGAGGC
>SXGQ01203685.1_pt1 | contig 14105 bp, 9 predicted proteins | sample 3178371 | NCBI WGS metagenome assembly SXGQ01 (sample SAMN11356859, study PRJNA531348) | freshwater metagenome | isolation source: freshwater sample F1-20 | place: China: Fuxian Lake, Yuxi | collected 2017-12-25
AGTCACCACAGGCGATGGTCGTACCTGGCTGGGTGATGCCCTGCTCCGGCCCGACCATGTGGACGATCCCTTGCGTTCCCGTATTGGTATCGAAGAAGCGGATGCCGAAGTCCTTCGTGTTCTTACGAAGGGCCTCGATCATTTCCTGGGCGATCGGGTCGGAATACGGTTCCTTCAGCTCGTTGGTCGGGACGATGTGGTCGACCGTCGCAAACGTGCGTTGGGGGTACTTCACCTTCAGACCTAGGTCCCGGAGCATGCCGAAAGCCTGGGGACTGGTCACCTCATGGATGAGGTGGGTACCGATGAACAGTTGGGTCTGCCCGTTAGGCAGCTGACGCACCGTGTGCGCTTCCCAGACTTTTTGGAACAAGGTCTTAGCCATCTGTAGAGAGGTGAAAGGGTCAAAGTAGGATGCCAGCCCCCTTGGTCAATCCCACAGGAAGATTCCCTAGGGCCTAACCCGTGGGTTGACCCTTCCCAAAAAGCCAAAAAAGTAGCGGTCGCATGGCAGTTCCGCCCCCTAAACGCCAACCCCCTCGCCCCACGGCGCGGCGGCCCGCTTCCGAACAACCCGAAGCGGGCAGTTTCCTGTCGAGCCCGCTCTTATGGGTCTGCTTTGCCTTTCTCGGACTGATTGCCGCCTACCTCCTCCAACAGCGCTTGGCGGAAATGAATCAACGGCCCTCCGCCGTCGTCGAGAAAACGCCCGAGATCGCCAAGCCACCGGTCGTCATCGAGACCCCCAAAGTCGAACCACCACCCGTGGTCGTGGTCACGCCGCCGCCCGTCGTCGTCGAACCACCTAAGCCCGAGCCGGCAAAGCCGATACCCGTCGTCGTCGAAGAACTGCCGAAGTTCAACCGCTTCTACAAGACGGTCTCCACGCGCCTCGTACCGGCCCATCTCGGCGACCCCAAGGCGCCCCTGAAGAAGGAGGTCAAAGCCGGTCATGAACTCCGGGCTTCACCGAACGCTCCGTTACGCGTCGCTTCGGGCGATGCCGCCAAGCGGGCCACGCTTCGCAAGACCGTCGAAGAGTATTGGGCTAAAATCGACCCCGACCGCTGCCTCCCCCACCCGGATGCCGAGGCCTTCCCTGGCAAAGTCCTGGAACCCGCCGACCGCGTCATCACCACGATCAACGTTCCCGTCAACCGCTCGCGCTGGCATTCCACGGGAACGTACGCCGCCCCGGGCGAACGCATCACCTTCCGAATCCCCGCCGGGGACGCCGACCTCGGCCTCGTCGCCCGCATCGGTTGCCACAACGACGACATCACGAGCGATTTCGCCATCAAGCGCGAAGACTGGCACCGCTTTCCGGTCATCACGAACACGATCGCCCTGAACAAGCGCGTCGTCGAACTCGCCAACCCCTTCGGTGGTCCGATCTACATCGAGATGCCGGGGAACGACAAGAACGGCAAATCGCGCGACCAGATCCGCATCGAAATCGTCGGCGCGGTCGAAGCCCCGAACTTCACCCTCGGCAAGACCACCCGCTCCGAATGGGAAAACAGCCGCCTCGCCCCGGCCCCTTGGGCCGAGATGATTTGCGACAAAATGGTGATCTCCGTGCCGTCCAAGCATATCCGCGAGCTCTCCTACGCCGACGCCACGGAACTCATGAAGACGTGGACGGAAACCGTCGAAGCCTGCGATTGGCTGGCGGCCTGGAAGGACCGGCGCTCGGCCGAGCGGATCGTCTCCGACGCCGAGATCTCCATCGGCTGGATGCATTCGGGCTACCCGATCAAGTGCTACCTCGATAGCGCCAAGGACTCGGTCGACGTCCAGAAACTGCGCAAGGAAGGCAACTGGGGCTTCTTCCACGAACTCGGCCACAACCATCAATCGAGCCTCTGGACCTACGCCGGCTACACCGAGGTCACCTGCAACTTGTTCGCCCTTTACTGCATGGAGAAGATCGCCGGCAAGAAGCTCGGCGATGGCCATGGCGAGGACATGGCCGCGATGGCCGCCGAAATGGCCCTCGATCCGAAGGCCCATGGGTCCTCGGCCTTCCACCTGCTTTCACAGTATTACCACCCCGTAAAGCAGTTCGGCTGGATCAGCCTCCAGCAGACCTTCGCCGAACTCAACGGCCGCAAAGACATCAAGAAGGCGGATGGTATGGTGAAAAAGAACCTCGGCATCGCCGGGCGTGAAGTCGAGAAGCAGCAGGAAGCCCTCGACAAGGAGAAGCACCAGCTCGACCTGAAGATCAAAGCCGCCGTCCGCGAGAAGAAGGAAGCGGACAAGGTCGCCGCCGAGACGCGCCTCGCCGAAATCTTCAAAGAAGAAAAGAAGATCAAGGAGGCGCTCGGCGCCCTCTCCAAACACGACTCCGACGAACGCAAGAAGGACATCTTCGTGCGGACGTGGTCCCAGGAAGCCGGCGCCAACCTCGGCCCCTACTTCGCGAACTTCGGCTGGCCGTACACCGACTCGATGAAGACGATGCTCACGCCGCTCAAGCCGTGGATGCCCGCCAACTTCCCGCCGACCAAGCCCGGCACCAAGCCCGCGAAGTCCACGCTCTTCGGTTCGAAGAACGAGGCCATGGCCGGCAAAGACGAGGCCCAAGGGGATAACCAGTCCACGAACGCCCAATAAGGACGTGGTCTTGACGGGGGGCCGCCCCCGCGGCCATCCTCCGGCATGGACCGCACGCTGACCCTGAGTTTCTCCTGCCCCGACGCCTCAGGCATCGTGGCGGCGGTCTCATCGTTCGTGGCCCAGCACAAGGGCTGGATCACCGAAGCCAGCCAACACACGGAACACGAACTCGCGCGCTTCTTCATGCGCATGGAAATCAAGGCCTCGTCCCTGGACTTCCCACCCGAGGCCTTCGGCCAGCACTTCAGTCCGCTGGCCCAGCAGTTCGGTTTGGAATGGACGCTCTCCGACTCCGACCAGCCGCGTCGCGTGGTGCTCCTTTGCTCCAAGCAGGAACACTGCCTCTACGACCTGCTCGCTCGGCAGGTCTCGCAGGACTTCCGCTTCATAGTGCCATGCGTCGTCTCCAACCATGAAGCCCACCGCAAGGTCGTGGAAGCCCACGGGATTCCGTTCCACTACGTGCCCGTGACGCCGGAGAATAAGCACGCCGCCTATCGCCGCATGGAGCAGATCTTCCGCGACGAAAAAGCCGACCTCATCGTGCTGGCCCGCTACATGCAGGTCTTGGACGAAGAACTCTGCCGCAACTTTGCGGGCAAAATCCTCAATATCCATCACTCGTTCCTGCCGTCGTTCGCCGGTGCCAAGCCCTACCACCAAGCGCACCGCCGCGGGGTGAAGCTCATCGGTGCGACCTGTCACTTCGTGACCACGGAGCTCGATGAGGGACCCATCGTCGAACAGGATGTGATCCGTGTCGACCATTCGGATACACCCGACGACATGGTGCAGCTCGGTAAAGACATCGAGAAAGTCGTCCTCGCCCGCGGCCTCCGCGCCGTCGTCGAGGACCGCGTCCTGCTGGCGGGCCACAAGACGGTGGTCTTCCGTTAAGAGAAGTTTCGCTCAATAGCGGGTTTGCGCTTTAAACCCTTCCGCCAAGGGCTTGCATGACGGCGTGCTTCGCTTCCCCGCCCTAGCAATGGTCTGGCTGATGGTCGCCACGCTTTCGGCGCAGAACCCGCCGGAGGCCCCCTTGCCTGCGCACATCGGACCTTACCTCCAGCACCCCGCCGCGGACGCCATGTCGGTCTGCCTCGTCAGCCAGACCGCCAAGACCGTTTCCATTCAAGTGCGGCCCACCCACGCGCAGGACAAAGCCCCGGCACCCGTGACCGCCGAAGCGCTCGCGATTCCCGGCACGCCCTGGACACGCTGGGCCGCCCGTCTCCAAGGGCTACCCGCCGGTGGGCTGTGCGCCTACCAAGTGATCGTCGACGGAAATGCCAGCCCCTGGCAGGAGTTCCGGACCCTCAACCCGGCCGCCCCCGAGCTACGCTTCGCGGTCTTCAACGACGTCCATGACCAGTTGGCGACGCTCGATCGCGTCCTCGCCCACGTCCCCGCCGAGAGCTTCGAGTTTTCCGTCCTGCTCGGCGACTGCTGGAACGACCCCCAGACCAAGAATCAGGCCGACCGCGTCTTCCGCACCCTCGATGGCTTCGTCCGTCGTCTGGACGCCGCGCGTAAGCCGCTGCTGTATGTGCGTGGTAACCACGACCTGCGCGGACCCTTCGCCCCGCAACTCGCGCGCTGGTTCGTGGCTCCTCGCTTACGGGCGGACGCCCCCTTGGGCGAACAGGACGTGACCCTGGCCTTCGCCGCCGGTCCCGCGTTCCTGCTGTTCGCCGACACCGGGGAAGATTTCGAAAAGAAGAAGGAGGTCTTCAACGTCTTGCGCGAACGCCAGACGCCTTGGTTGCGCTCCGAGCTGGCCTCCCCCGCCGCCCAAGGCCGCTGGCGGCTCTTCTTGTCCCACATCCCGCTCTTCAACGATAACATCTGGAACTCCGAACACGCCCGCAAGGTGTGGACGGACGTCCTCGTGGAGGGCAAGGTGGATGCGGCCTTCGCCGGCCACGACCATGGCTGGAAACTCCTGCCCAAGAACCAACCCCTGACCGTCCGCTTCAAGTCCAGCCCCGCAGATAGCCAATTCAGCGATGGCACCGTGACCTCCACCCCACCCTTCCCCGTGCTCATCGGCGGTGGACCGAAGCCAGCCGGTAAGGAGCAAGGCACCGCCATGCTCTTTAAGGTCACGGCCAAGGACTGCTCGGTCCGACTCGTCGGCGCGGAAACCGGCGCCCTCCTCACCCAACTCGAACTTACCCGTTAACCCCATGCTCCGAACCTGCACCCTCCTGCTTCTCGCCACCGCGGCCTTCGCGGCGACCAAGCCTGAAGACATCACCCCCAAGCCGAAGGCCGCCTTCGTCCAGCCGGCCGAGGCTGAACGCGCCGAACTGCACAAGAGCATCCAAGCTTATATGGCCTTACCGGCCGAGCAGGTCACCGCCCACCCCGCGGCCAAGGATTTCCCGGGCGCGGTCGAAGCCAAGAACCGCGTCGCGCGCTCCGTGGCCTACGATGCGAACCTCGTTTCGCGTTGGGACACCTCCCTCGGCAATGCGCCCAACCTCGCGACGAGCCCCGAGGCCTGGCAGGAAACCGGCCTCTACGCGGCACCGGGCGAGATCGTCACGGTCACCGCCCCGTCCCTCCCAGAAGGCCGTACGGTCCGCATCGTCGTCGGTTGCCACCGCGACAGTCTCCTGAAACTCGAGAAGTGGAACCGTTTCCCGGTCATCACGCGGACCTTCGACCTGAAACTCGGCGTCAACAAGATCGCCAACGCCTTCGGCGGCCAGCTCTTCATCCAAGTCCGTAACGCAGGCGCCGGCCCCGGACGCAAGGCGGCCCAAGCCGTCGCCGTACCCGTCAAAGCGGCCCCCGCCCTGGCCTTCGCCAACGCCGTCGCGATGCCGACGTACGTGCTCGGCAAGGACACGCCGGAAACGTGGAAACAGTCCCTCGCCGATTCGCCGGCCCCTTGGGTGACGTTTGTCGCCAAGCATGCCATCCTGCACGTCCGCCGCGGCACCGTTGCCCAGATCACCGACCCCAAGCCCCTCACCGAATGGTGGGATAAGGCGATGGAACTGCAGGACGACCTCGTCGCGCTCGAGCGCTTCGCCCCGGAACGCGTGGTCCCCGACATCCAGATCTCCGCGGGTTTCATGCACTCGGGCTACCCGTTCATGTGCTTCATCAATCCCAGTGAAGCCGACATCGTCGACCTGCAGAAGTTATCGACCAAAGGCAGTTGGGGCTTCTTCCATGAGCTCGGCCACAACCACCAGCGCACCGACTGGACCTTCCCCGGCCAGACCGAGGTGACCGTGAACCTCTTCTCCCTGTACTGCATGGAAAAGCTGGTCGGACTACCCCGCGGCACGGGTCACGGCTCGATCAAGGACCTCCACGGCAACATGGCCAAGCGCCTAGCTAACCCTCCCAATATGGGTGCGTTCGAGCAGTTAGCCCCCTTCATGGTGCTCATCCAAGCACACGGTTGGGAACCCATCCGCAGCACCCTCCGCTCCTACGCCCAGACTCCCGCGTCAGGCGATATTCCCTCCAAGCAGAACAGTTTCGTCATCCGCTACGGTCAGGCAGCCAAAGTCGACGTTTCGGATTTCTTCACCAAGCTCGGCTACCCCGTGACGGCCGAGACCAAGCAGGCCCTCAAGGGCTTCCCGGTCTTCACCTACGCTCCACCCGCTCCGGCGGGTAAGTGACTCTCGGACAACAGTTCGCAGGGTGAGCGCCTTCTGCCTCGCCCTGCCACTGCTTTTGGCTCTAATAGAAGCCACTATCGGCCCCGTGCCTCCCTCTTTTCCATGTCCTTGATTTCCCGCCTCTCCGCCCGCCTCCAGAACCACCCGAAGCGCGTCGTCTTTCCCGAAGGGGCCGACCCGCGGATCATCCAGGCTGCCCGCCAGTTCGTGACCAAGAAACTCGGCGTACCGATCCTCATCGGTGACCGCCAACGCATCAAGATCACCGCCGCCCGCCTGAATATCAGCCTGGAAGGTATCCGCGTCATCGAACCCGAACGCAGCGACGAACTCGCCGGCTTCGCCGAAAAGCTCGATTCTATCCAGCGCTACGGCAACACCAACCTGCAAGGCGACCCGCGCGAGCTGGTCAAGAACCCGAGCTACTTCGCCTGCCTGATGGTGGCGACGGCCGGGGCGGATGCGCTCATTTCGGGTGCCACCACGCACGCGGCCTCTGGCCTCCGCGCCATCCTCCAGACGATGCCCCGCCAAGCGGGCGTCGAAACGGTATCGTCCATGCAGATCCTCGAGTCCGAAGAAGCGCGCTTTGGTTGCGAAGGCGTGCTCTTCCTCGCCGATTGCGGCGTCATCCCCGAACCGACGGCCGAACAGCTGGCCGACATCGCCGTGACCACCGCCGGCCTCGCCGGGCACCTCACCAACACGACCCCCAAGGTCGCCCTGCTCGCCTACTCGACGCACTCGGCCAACGCGCGCCTCGCCTCGATCAAGAAGGTCCAAGCGGCCACGGAAATGGCCAAGCGCCGCGCCCGTGAGCTCGGCATCGTTGCGGATATCGACGGCGAAATGCAGGCCGACGCCGCCCTCAATCCTTTCGCCGCCGAATCAAAGGAAGTCACCGGCAGCGTCGCCGGCAAGGCCAGCGTGCTGATCTTCCCCGACCTCAACTCGGGCAACATCGCCTCCACGATGGCCCAGCATATCGCGGACATCCCTGCCTACGGCCAGATACTCACCGGTCTCGAACGACCGGCGGCCGAGATCTCCCGCGGCGCCAGCGCACATGACATCTTCGGCACCGCGGTCATCGTCGCCGCCCAAGCCGTCGACAAGTCCTACCTTTACCCGACCCTCAAGGACGGTCCGACTGCCTGACCATGGCCGTCCGGAGGCGTTTCGCCGAAAATATCCCGGGCTTGCTCATGAGCCCGATGAACCTCGACACGCGCCGGATCTTCGTCGCGGCGACGCGGATGAACGACGGGAAAACCACGACCTGCTTGGGCCTCACGGCGGCCCTGCAGTCGATGGGACTGCATGTGGGCTACATCAAGCCCATCGCGCAGCGCATCGTGCAGTCGGGTGATGACCAGGTCGATGAGGACACCTTGCTCATCGAGGGTCTCTTCAACCTCGATATCCCGATCTCCGCCATGTCGCCCGTGGCCGTCGGCCCGGAGTTCACCAAGAACTACCTGGAGAACCCCGAGGTCATCGGGCCCCAGCTCAAAGACCGCATCTGCCGGGCTTTTGACCGGGCCGCCTATGGCAAAGACATCGTGGTCGTCGAAGGCTCCGGCCACGCCGGCGTGGGCTCGGTCTTCGGATCATCCAACGCCGACAACGCCCGCGTCTTGCGCTCCAAGGCCCTCATCGTCGCTGCCGGTGGCATCGGCAAGCCCATCGATGAAGTCGCGCTCAACAAGGCGCTCTTCGACAAGGCCGGCGTCGAAGTCGTCGGGGTCATCCTCAACAAGGTCCTACCCGACAAAGTCGAATTCATCCGTGATTTCGCCGGCCGCGGCCTCCGCAAACTCGGCGTCCCGCTGCTCGGCGTGGTGCCCCTCCAGGAAACGCTCGTCTACCCCAACCTTGACCAGGTGGCGGATGAAACCCGAGCTCGCTGGATTCACCAGCCTGCCGGTCTCCGCCGCGTGCGGCGCGTCGTCATCGGCGCCATGTCCGCCCGCCGCGCCGCCGAATACCTGAAGGTGAACGGCACCCTCGTCATCGTCCCCGGCGACCGCGAGGACTTGTTGGAGGCCTTCATCGACAATGACGGCGCCAAGTCCTTGGCCGGAGTCCTCCTCTCGAACGGCCTGCTCCCCAACGAAGCCATCATCAAACGCCTCACCGAGGCGGGCATCCCCATCGCTGCCGTCGAGGCCGAATCCTTCGCCGTGACGGCACGTATCAACAACATGACGGTGAAGACGATGCGGCAGGACGCCGACAAGATCCCCATCATCGAGAAGATGATCCGGGAGTCCGTCGATATCCAGGGATTGCTGAAGGAGCTCTAAGCCAAGGCTTAAACGGGACGGAGAATCTCCCCAAGTCGGGTGAAGTGACCGTCATCGAAGCCCATGGCCCGCTTGAGGAACGCGTCGCGTTCGATCAGGTTGGCGATGCGGCTAGCCTCTGATGCTTGGCCAAAGCTGATCAGCCCGCGCAACCAGACCCAGCGGGCCCCCACGGGCACGGGATAATCACTGCCATGCAGGAAGCGACCCAGGCGGCCTGATTGCTTCACCTGCTTCAAGACCCCGCTACGGATGGGGCTATTCAGCGCGCTGGTGTCCGCATACAGGCGCGGAAACTCGTCCATCAACTTGATGAGTTCGCCGAAATAATTCCGGTCGAAGAAGTGGCTGTTGCCGGAGGAGTGGGCGGCGATGACCTTGACGCCTAGTTCCAACGGCCGACGCAGGATACGGGGGTCCTGATAGGCGCGGTTCATCACGGGGACCGTCATCTCGCCTCCCGTGTGACAGAGGAACGGCAGACCTGCGGCCGCCATACGCCGCCAGAACTCATCATATTGCGGCAGCGAGCAATCCACGTTCTGACAGTTCGGAAGCAACTTCAGCGCCCGCGCCCCGGCCGCCAAACAGCGATCCAACTCCGCCAACGCGTCCTTGCGGCCGGGATGGATGGAGATCGCCGGCACGAACTCCGGATTCTCCGCGCAAACCTTGAACAGGTAATCGTTCGGGACATGGAACGACCCGAAGTCCAACTTCTTCCCGTCTTCGTCGTAGACCTCGTCTTGGGCCAGCAGCAAAGCCTTATCCACGAAGGACCCACGCACCAGTTCACGCAGGGCCTCGACGTATTTAACGTCGAAGTCCTTGTGGGTGAGCGGCAGCGGCATGCCGACCGCCTTCCGCATGACCTCACTGAGCGCCCTGAGCCAGAGCCCTTCGATGCGCAACCAGCAGCCGCTCCCGTCTTGGCCGTTGCCGACTAGGTGGACGTGACAATCGTAACGCAACGCGGGGTGCATGGCTGTAAGAGATAGCGGCGTTCCAAGCCAGAGCGACTGCAAAGAGGCCTACCGACCTCAAACATCGGCCACGGAGGTCTTCTTCAAGACTTTACCGTACAACCAAGCCACGCCGAAGAAGGCGATAGCCACGGCGGCGCAAGCGACGATGCGACCCAAGATATCATGGATGTCGAACAGGATGACGTGCCCCGTGGCGATGACGAGGCCAACGATACCCAGCATGCGGTAGGAGCGGGTCTTTAACGCGAAACCCAAGATGAAAACGAGGGCGGCGGCTAGGGCCCAAAGGAGCGAGACCCCGGCGCCAGGCAACGCGTCAAAGTAGGTGAAGACGAGCAAGCCCAGACCGGCGCTAACGAGGGCTCGACAAGCGGTGCCAATCTGCTCGAGGCCAACAGTCCACCGGGCTAAGCCGTAGAGAGCCAAAGCCAAGCCAGCCAACCAGAGCGGAGTCAGGGCAAGGGACTTCTCGCCCCAAGTCCAAGTGAAGGCCAAAACCACGAAGGCCGGCAGGAAGGCCACCTGGGCGACCAGCGATACGATTGGACGACTCGTGAGGCGACGGTAGCCTTCGGCCAAGGCCGTCACCAAGGCAATGCCAGCCAACCAGAGCGCCACCGCACGGGCCTCATCTGGCACCGGAGAACTCGCCAGATTCAGTCCAGCACCCATGGCCTTAAGGAGTAAGACCCCGCTGATGAAGGCCAAGGCCCCTTGCACAAAGCGGGCGAACCCCTGCTCCAAACGATTGATAAACCAAACCGCAGCGGCATCCAGTGACGCCAAGACGAGAGCCCATCCCAAGGGCCAAAGAATACCCTCCTCGTTTCGCCCTAAGTAGGACGTTAGCACGACCAAGTGGGTCCAGGCAAAGGCGGGCAGAATCGCCCAGAGAAGTTGGGGCTGACGGAAAAGCGCCACCATGGGCAAGACGACTAACCAAACCCATGGCTGATCGACCTTGGGAAACTGACTTTGCACAGAGCAGACCAATAGGCCCAAAGCCAACAGGCTCACCGTCCGACGCAAAGTCAACGCCGTGGCACTTTCCTTCCCCCAAGTGAAACGCCACGCCGCTAAGGCCGCGACCGACACCGGCGCCAAGAGACGCAGCCACGGCTGATTGGGAGATTGATTTAGGTAAGCGAAGACCGCGGCGGCCGCCATGCCTTCCGCGACCCAAATCAGGTAGGCACTGCGGGTGCGATGGTAGATGAGCTGGGTCAACGCCGCCGCCAAGACCCAGACGGCCCACACGAGACGTTGTTCAATCTTCCAGGCGCCCGCGGCAGCCACAAAGACCAAGGCGGAAGCGAACAGGATTTCGGCAGCCACGCGACGGCGGCCCATTTCCAGAAAACCCACCAAGGCCGCCACGCCGGCGATTACCAGCGAGACCACGGCCCGAGCATCTTCCCCGCCGACGGCGACCCAAATGCTCAGCACCGCCGGAATGAAGAAAGCCGCACAAAGGAAGGCGTTCTTCTTCGTCTCATCAAAGCTCGACTCCACTCGACCAAAGCGGTCGGCCATCCAAAGAGAGAGGAAGGCTAAACCTGCACCCACTTGCACCGCCAGCGAAAGCGCCGGTGAGTTTGGTCGGCCATCATAGAGTAAGCCTAACCCAACGATAGAACCCATTAAGCCAAGGACCGCGGAAGAGCCCCAACCACCGCGCGAAAGGAGGATCGCACCGAGCGCGGCGATAGACCCAGCTTCCACCCCGATGGTTAAGTCGTCCGAACCCGCCTGCACGGACAGGCCGGTCGCAACCGTCGCGAAGACAATGGAGATATGTCCGATTAACTTGTCCTGACGGGCCAAGGCAACGCCCCCAACCACCAAGGCCACGAAGAACTGCAGGACCGCCGCCTGCGCCGGCGTCTCGAGGACGCGCATCTTTTCCATGCCGTAAGAGGCCCAAGCGGCGAACTGGAAGACGGTGAGTCCGACCGCGAAGACCACGCGGCCCAAGTCGCGACGGGTCTGCTCCAGCCGGTAGCCACCCCAAAGGCCCAAACCACCCAAGGCAAGGATTTCACCCAAGCGCACCCACGCCGGTAATGTGGAACGGAGGTTTAGCCAGATACCCAAGAAGACCACCGCGGCGACCGCCAAGGCTCCACCCACGCGCACGGCCCACCAAGAGCCCAAGGCGAATTCGCCCTTGAGGTCGGTGGGCGGCAATAAGCCCATGTCCCGCAAGTTCGCCCATGGGTCTTGGGGCTGCACGTTGCTGAGTGACGATGCCGACACCAAAGGGCTCGAAGCAGCCGAAAGTGGGATTGCCACTGGCGAAGCCGGGGCCGCCACAACCTGCACAGGGAGAGGCGGCGGAGTCACCGCAGCGGTTGGCTTCGCAGTCACGACCGTGTTAGCGGTCAAACGGGCGAGCTTTTCCTCCAAGCTGGAGATCCTGACCCAGAGCACGATGACAAGGATAGGTATACCCAAGAAGAGGAGTGCGACCAAAAGCACGGCAAGAATTTCCATGTTCGACAGGATATCACGGAATACCCCGCTTTCAATGCTTACTAATATAAATTACCCCAAGCCACTACCTACATGAGTCAGCGTCCCTTACGAGCGACGATAGACCGGCGTTTGCAAGGCTCAACCCACGCGGTCCAAGCCGCGCATGACACCGGTCGAGGAGGCGAACTTATCTTGGTCAATCCCAATGCGTTGCAGCATGGAGACGAAAAGATTCGGGAGCGGCGTATTGCGCTCGGTGTCGAAGGCGAGGTGCTGGCCATGACGGAAACCGCCGCCCATGAAGAGCGTCGGGAGGTTCGTCGTGACGTGCGTGTTCGCGTTGCCGAGGTTCGAGCCGTACAGGATCATCGTCCGATCCAGCAAGGTATCGCCGGCTTCCTTCACGAGCTTGAGGTCGGACATGAGCTTGGCGAGGAGACGCATATGCCACTCGTCGATCGACTTGAGCTGCGCGAGCTTCTGGGCCGACCGGCCGTGGTGCGAAAGGTTATGATAACCGTCGGTCGTCATGTGCTCATGGTCGAGGTCGATAGCGGGCGAATTGACGCTATCGAGCATGAGCGTGACGGTGCGCGACGAATCGGTCTCGAAGCAGAGTCGGGCCATGTCGTACATGAGGCGGACCTTGTCCATGTACTCCTTGGGGCTGGCGGGGTCGAGCGGCACGGGCCGTGAGGTCACCGGACGAGGCTTACGCTCCCATTCCTTCGACATCTGCATGCGCTTCTCGAGCTCCCGGACGCTGGTAAAATATTGGTCCAGGCGATCACGATCCTGCGCGCCGACGGTGCGTTTGAGGTCGCCGGCCTGACCGCCGACGGCGTCCAGGATGCTGCGCCCCAAGTCCATGCGGCGCTCGGCGGCGGCGATTTCCGCGGCGGAACCACCCATGAACATGCGACGGAAGACGACGGAGGGCTTTTCTTCCGTCGGGATCATGATGCCACCGGCCGTCCACGAGAGGCTGCGCGAACCACGCGAAACGTTCACCCCCAACGTCATCGACGGGAAGCGCGTGAGGTGACCGATGCGTTCCGCGATGTGCTGGTCAAGGGAGATGGTGTTGCGGAAACCACCGCTGCTCGGATGCGGGGCCGCCGTGAGGAAACAATTGTCCGCGGGATGGCCTCCGTCGACATCCGGGTGCGAGACGCCGCTGAAGACGGTGAAGTCATTGCGGTGCTCCTGCAGAAGATCGAGGTACGGCGAAGACTTATAATTGGCGCCCGCGCCCTTCGGGAAAAAGTTATCCGGCACCAAGCCGAGGTTATTGCAGATCCCCAGCATGCGCCGCGGCTTACCGCCCGGGGTGGCCGAGGCTGGCGCCGGCGCCGCGAAGGCCGGAGTCATCGAGTCGAGCAACGGCAAGGCCATGAGGATGCCGGTGCCTTGGATGAAGCGGCGGCGCGAAACCGAACGCTGGAAGGCAACATGGGGGGCGTTGGCGGGGCAATAGCCCTTAGGGGAGCTCATGGTGGGGTGGCCTATTTATTGAGGAAGAGGTCGCTGGTGACAAGCCCGCGAACGAGCGTCCGGACGCCGTAGGTGCTGGCCTGGGCGCCATCGAGGAGCTTTTCGACGTTAGTTCGATCCGCAAAGCCCACGGGGGCGCCCGTGGCGAAGACCGACAGCTGGCCGACGAGGTTGCGGGCGAGTTGGCGCTCTTCCAGCACCAGCAAGGCCTTGAATTCGCGGATATCGGCGAAGTTATGCTTCCCGAGTTGACCATGGGGCTCGACCGGCAAGGCGTTATGGAAGGCGAACTTCTGACCGTTCTTGCCGAAACCAATCTCACGTTCCTTGCCGTCGATCGCGCGGTAGGACTTACGGAAGCCACCGACGATATCGAAGCTCTCCAACGCAAAGCCAGGCGGGTCGATCTTGGCATGGCAAGCGGAGCATGACTCCAGCTTACGGTGGCTCTCCAACTGCTGGCGAATCGTGGTGGCCCCACGGATGTCCGGCTCGACGGCGGGCACGCTCGCAGGCGGGGGCGGGGGCTTGCGGCCCAAGATGCGCTCCATCATCCAGGCGCCGCGGACCACGGGCGA
>SXGQ01125684.1_pt1 | contig 14104 bp, 8 predicted proteins | sample 3178371 | NCBI WGS metagenome assembly SXGQ01 (sample SAMN11356859, study PRJNA531348) | freshwater metagenome | isolation source: freshwater sample F1-20 | place: China: Fuxian Lake, Yuxi | collected 2017-12-25
CTGGATCGAGTTCGGACTGCAATTCCGCGACGTGATTCGCGATCGTCCGACGATTTCCATCCCCGACGACCACGATGTGGGCCACGGAAATCTGTGGGGTGAGAACGGCAAGCAGTCGAAAATCCCCGGCGATGCCGATGGCGGCTACCGCTATCCGGTCGATTATGTGAATCAGGTGCAGCGCCAGCAATCTTGGCACCTGCCCGACCCCGTGGACCCCGCGCCGGTCGATCGCGGCATCACGGTTTATTTTACTAGAATCACCGTGGGCGGCGTGGACTTCGCGATTCTCGAAGATCGGAAATTCAAGAGCGGTCCGGCGGGAAAGATTCCGCAAATGGGACCGCGCCCGGACCATATCAACGATCCTTCCTACGACCCGAAATCAATCGACCTCCCCGGCCTGCAACTGCTGGGCGAACGGCAGGAGAAATTCCTGCGCTCGTGGACGCAGGACTGGACGGGCTCACAAATGAAAGCGGTGCTTTCCGCGACGGCGTTTTGCGGCGCAGTCCACATGCACGGCGGACGCAACGCGCGCCTGCTCGCCGACCTCGATTGCAACGGCTGGCCGCAGACGAAGCGCAACTTCGCGCTCGAGGAAATCCGCCGCGCGTGGGCCGTGCACCTCTGCGGCGACCAGCATCTCGCGGTGGTCGTGAAGAACGGCATCAGCGAGTTTGGCGACGGGCCCTACGGCTTCACCAGCCCTGCGCTCGTGAACACCATCTACGGACGCTGGTGGCATCCGCTCGACGAAAAGCCCGGCCCGAATCCCGTGCCGAACAGTCCGCTGCCGTGGACGGGCGATTTCAAGGACGGCCTCGGCAACAAGATTTCGATGATGGCCTATGCCAACCCGCCCGACGTGACCGACGAGAAGCAGCGCGCCGATGGCTACGGCATCGCACGCTTTAACAAAACGAAACGCACGATCACGTTTGAGTGCTGGCCGCGATTTTCCGACGCGAAACAAGGCGACAAGGCGCAGTTCCCCGGCTGGCCCATCACCGTCGCGATGGATGCAAACGACGGACGCAAAGTCCACGCGCACCTTCCCGCGGTGAAACTCGACGGCGTCGCAAACCCCGTCGTGCAGGTCATCGCCGAGGCCACCGGCGAGATTCTCTACACCGTGCGTTCGCAATCCGCGACGTTTACGCCGCGCGTCTATGCGCCGGGAAAATACACCGTCAAAGCCGGTAAGGACAAACCCGACACCGTCGTCGCGCAGGGCGTCGAGGCGGCGTGAAGCCGGCACGCAACGAATCAGCAGTCAGCCTCATGAAACAAATCGCACTCATCCTCGCCTGTACCGCTTCGACATTCACACAGGCGCGCGCCGCGGAATCATCGACCCATGACATCGTCGTTTACGGCGATTCATCCGGAGCGGTCGTCGCCGCAATCTCCGCGAAACGCGAAGGACGCTCGGTGATTTGGATCAATCCGACCGGTGTCCCCGGCGGCATGAGTTCCAGCGGACTCGGTGCGACCGATTTCCTCGGCTACCGGAACACATTTGGCGGTATCGCCTCGGAGTTCTACGACGGCGTGGCGAAATCATATGGCACGAATTTCGTCCGTAGTTTTGAACCGCACGTCGGGAGAAAGGTGTTCGAGCAAATGATCGCCGAGGCCGGCGTGAAGGTCGTTTACAACGAACTGCTCGACCGCACACCCGGCACGGGCGTGCAGATGGCGGGCAGGCGCATCAAGTCCATCACCACGCTCAGCGGAAAGACGTATCACGGGAAAATGTTCATCGACGCCACCTACGTCGGCGATTTGATGGCGGCAACCGGTGTGACCTACACCGTCGGACGCGAGCCCGAGAGCCAGTATGGCGAAGACATGGCCGGCGTCCGGCGAGGCGACACCAATCCCCGCGTGCATTACGGCCAGAAGGACAAGGATCATTTCACCGCCGAAGTGGACCCTTATGTAAAACCGGGCGACCCGGCGAGCGGACTGCTTCCGCACATTGTACCGGGCGAAGGAATCAAGAACGGTCAGGGCGACAAAAAGATTCAGGCTTACAACTACCGCGTCTGTCTCACGACGAATCCCGCAAACCGCATCCCGATTGAGAAGCCGCCGGGCTATCGCGACATCGACCACGAACTGCTGCTGCGAAACTTCGAGGCCGGCGATATGCGCATGCCCGCGCTCATCGAGCCTCTCGCGGGCGAAGGGCAGAAGGTGGACTGGAACAACATGCACGCCGTCGGCACCGATTACGTTGGCGCGAATTACGAGTATCCCGAAGCAAGCTACGAACGCCGCCGCGAGATCGAGAAGGCGCATGAATCGTACATCCGCGGTTTTCTTTGGACGATGGCAAACAGCCCGCGCGTGCCTGAAAAACTCCGCCAGCGTGCCGCGACATTCGGCCTTCCGAGGGACGAATTCACCGACAACGGCGGCTGGCCGTGGATGATCTACATTCGCGAAGCACGACGCATGGTGGGCGACTACGTGATGACCCAACTCGACTGCTCCGGCACACGCAAAGCCGAGGACCCGGTCGGCCTCGGCTCGTTCGGAATGGACTCCCATTGCGTGCAGCACATCGTCACCGAGAAGGGAATGGTGCAGAACGAAGGCGTCATCTGGCGCACACCGCCGCGGCCGTACGGGATTTCGTATCGCTCCATCATTCCGAGGAAAGGCGAGTGCGAGAACCTCTTCTCGCCCATCTGTCTATCCGCCTCGCACGTCGCCCACGGCTCTATCCGCATGGAGCCCGTCTTCATGGCCCTCAGCCAAAGCGCCGCAATCGCCGCCGGCATGGCTATCGACAAAGCCGTGAGCGTCCAGGGAGTCCCCTACCCCGCGCTGCGGGAGAAACTGGAAGCCGCAAAACAGGTCGTCCGCCCCGAAACATGGAAGCGCGCGCCTTCGACCAAAAAGCCGGCTGCCGGAACGAAGGGCGGTAAGACCAACCCACCGAAACCATGAAACGATTTTTCTTCACGCTCATAGTCGCGCTGTTGCTTGCTTCACCCGCGCTGCCGGCGGCGGAGGCACCAAGAACCAAGCCGAACGTCCTCTGGTTTGTCGTCGATGACATGTCGGCGAATTTTTCCTGCTACGGCGAAACGCTCATTCAAACGCCGCATGTGGACCGGCTTGCCCGGGAAGGCACGCGCTTTACGAATGCGTTTGTCACCGCGCCAGTCTGCTCGCCGTGCCGCTCGGCGCTGATAACGGGGATGTATCAAACCACCATCGGATCGCACCATCATCGCAGCGGACGCGGCGTGGAGAAGATTGTTCTGCCGGATGGTGTGACTCCGATTCCCACGCTGTTTCAACAAGCGGGCTACTTCACGTGCATTGGCGACGGTCTCGCGGCCGGAGAGAACGCCGACGGAAAGAAGGGCAGGCGCGGCGGCGGGCTCGGCAAGACGGACTACAATTTTGAATACGACACAGCGATTTATAACTCGCACGACTGGGCAGGAAGAAAACCCGGGCAGCCGTTTTTCATGCAGGTGCAGCTCGCAGGTGGGAAACTTCGCGGCGGCACCGATGCGGCGGCGACCAAGCTGCTCGAAACCGCAGCGAAGCAATTCGGCGCATCGACGGACCCGGAGAAAGTCACGCTTCCCCCATACTATCCACGCGACCCCGTCCTGCTGCGCGACTGGGCTGCCTTTCTCGATTCGGTGCGGCTCACGGACGCGCACGTCGGCAAGGTGATCGCGCGTCTTGAGCAGGAAGGTCAGATGGAAAACACGTTCATCATTTTCATGACCGACCACGGAATCAGCCACGCGCGCGGGAAGCAGTTTCTCTACAACGAAGGAACGCACATCCCCTTCATCGTTCGCGGACCCGGCATCGAGAAGGGAAAAGTGCGCACGGATTTGATCGAGCATATCGACATGGCCGCGACGTCGCTCGCCACTGCTGGAGTCGAGATCCCCAAGGCGATGCAGGCCCGCAACATCATCGCGCCCGATTACCAGCCGCGCACACAAGTGTTCGCCGCTCGGGACCGGTGCGACGAGACGGTGGAGCGCATCCGCAGCGTACGGACGGAGCGCTTTCTCTACATCCGCAACTTTTATCCGCAACGTCCGCACCTTCAGCCAAACGCCTACAAGGACGGCAAGACGATCGTGAAAACACTGCGCAGCCTGCACGAGTCGGGGAAACTCGACCCACTCGCCGAGCGGCTTCTCTTCAGACCCACGCGCCCAACCGAGGAGCTCTACGAATGGACCACGGACAAATGGCAGACCACAAACCTGGCTGCCGACCCCGCCCACAAAGCCACGCTTGAGTCGCTGCGCGCTCGTCTCGATCAATGGATGGAGGAAACGAAAGACCAGGGCCCCGAAACAGAATCGCGCTACGACAGCGACATGAAAGTGTACGTGGGCAAAGGCAACGACGAGGTCGAGAAGAACATCGCCACGATGAAGCAGTGGGCGAAGGAAGGAAAGTAACCACAGTTTCCGGAACTTAACTCCGCCGCTGGCGAAATCTTCGTAGCGTCAGGCACAGCATGCCTCCGAGCAACAAAGCTGCGCTTCCGGGTTCCGGAACGACAGGCACCGTAGCGGGATCCACGGGACTCAAACCGTGACGGTCGAATTGCGCCTGTGTTTCGAGAACCACGGCTCCGCTGACGGGCGTCACAAGCTGCCCCGCAACGGCGAGCTTTTGAGCCTCGGCTCCGGCACTTTCCTCAATGAGACGCCGGACTTCTCCGTGCGCCCAAAGTCTCGCCACGTGCCGGTCGGCACGAATCGCATCAACGGGGACTTCAGACGCGGAAACGACCTCTCTTTTCAAAGCGATTACCGGAACCTTGCCTCCCCATGATTGCATCCAGCCCGGAAGCGTTATCGCACGGAGGTTTCGCAGTGGACGAACCGAATCGAGCTTTTCGGCGATCCGATTCGGCCCCGATGCAAGGGGGACCAGGAAAACTCGCGGGGCGTTCGATGCGGAACGCTCCATGCGTTGTTCGATCGGCGCAAGCGCGCTGAGAACCTCCGGCTGAGAGGCGTGCATCCAGACGATTGCGGAGTCGGCCTCCGCCGAAGCGATGTCCCACGCGCGGACGAGACCCGGGATATTGTCCTGACCACCGCTGAAGTTTCGCGCATCGAGCCAACGCGAGGCCGCGCTGCGCGACCGGGGATTCGCACCCGCAGTTTCGTGGACCTCGACTTCATCGGCTGCAAACACGACGGCGAACAGCATCCCGTCCGGGAGTTCGCCAACCGCTTTCGCGAACTTTTCCCGTGCAACTGCCGCAGGTCTCGACCCGTCGATGACAAATACAACTCTCGACGGACGCTCGGTTTGAACGCTCGCAAGTGTCTGTCGAATCGCCAGCGCGGGATCCGAAATATGATCCGCGAATACGACAGGGGGCGCGGATGTTCGCGAGACCGAGAGAACTCCTCCCTCGCGTATTGTCGCATCGTCCAGCGTAGCGAGCACCAGGCTACCTACTGCTGCTCCAAGCCGCAGCGGCCCATCACTCTCCGCAGCGATGTGGTGTTTGAGACCTGCGGCACTCGCAAAGTTCACTTCCACGAAGCGGGGAAGATCCAGGATGCCGCTTTCCACGGATGGTATGCGGAGCGGTGCCGTGATCCCAATCCGCACCTTCATTTCACCGCCATTTGGAGGAACCGGGAAACACTGCATGAGCACACGATCCTCGCCGGCCGTGGTGACGAGTACCGGGTCGCGGCGCTGCGCCACAGCAACCTCCTGATAAGCCGCACGAACCTGCGCACGGCCGCCAAATGCAGCTTCGCGGGGTTCGCCATTAATCCAGAGCGTCAATCTCGAGACCACTCCTCCCGGCGGTAGTTCCACGAGCGCACGGGCCTCGCTGGCATTCAGAGCGTCGTTTCGAAAGACAAGTGTCCATTCCTCGTAGGCGGTCGCAGCCTTTGCGTCGACTTTTACATCCATACGGGATTCCGCGAGGAAGAGGTCCGGAACCTGATTAGCGACCCTGTCCTGGCCTAAAGACGGATCGAAATTCCAACGTCCCCTGCCGAACATCCTGTTCGAAGCAGATGCGGGAACCGGTTTCGAATCGAACGACTGGCCGGTCGTACGAAAATAGACTGCTCGGGCTTTCTGGGCGTCGATGGTCCAGCCGGTAAACATTTCAGTCCGCCCAACGTCACCGTAACATGCGTCCAGCATCGCCCGCTCGTCCCCCATCCAGCGAAGAGCCGAAATAGCCCGTCTGCTTGCTGCAGCGTCCTCCGAAGTAGCCGTCTGGAGCAGCGACGCGGTGAGCGAGTAATGCAGAACCCCGAACGCCAACAGCGAGAACGCAAGGACTCCGGCAGGCCACATCGCGGGTGGCTTTCGCGCGCCCTTGCCGCATTCGAAGCCGCGTTCGAGCGCCGCGCGGACGCTCAGCAACGGGAGGATCGCGAGGACCGGACTCAGCGGCAAAAGTCCGAATCCGAAAAAGATGCATCCGAAGATTGCCAGCGGCATGGCGGGCAGGAAGCCGATCGAGTAGGCGACCGCGACTCCGAGCGCAAATGCGTTCAAATGAACCAATGCGCGCGGTGCCGAATCGCGTCTTCCAAGACTCCACCACGCCCAAAGACAACTCCCCGGAACCGTAAGTATCGCCGCGACGTGCCACGACGTGGGAATCGGGTCCATCATGAATCCTCCCCAGATATGATCGGCCATCTCGACAAAAAGCGCAGCCAGAGGAAGAACGATCCCGAGTAATGCGACGAGGACCGGTCTGAATGTTAGATCGGTGCCGCGGCGAGTGCCGTTTTGCGCGGACGTATCAGTGGAAGGTTCTGGAGCGGAGATGGAACTCATGGATCGTATCCGTCAGACATTGAGATCAACAAATCCGTTCAAAACTTGGCAACTGCCGTCCGGCTCTCCCAGGTAGATTTGAGGCTGGGTTCGTTGAACAAATGCGAGCGCCGGGAAAAATGTCGGATCTGGCGGAAACTCGGGACGAGAAAACTGTGAGTAGCACGGAGTGGGAAGCGGAGCACACAGCTCGCTTCCGCTGTTCGTTACCATGACAAAGAAATCCAAAGTCTCCGCATCGCAGATTTACCTCTGTGTCTGTATTCTCGCGCTTCTTGGCGCGGCGTTCATCGTTGCAGTCGTATCCGAACACGCGCCCGTCTTCGCGGCGTTCAAGGAAAAGGGCGTCGCGGCAGAGGCGACGGTGACCGGGAAGGAAATTCGAATCACCGAGAGCCGGACGAGCAAGGGCAAACGGCGCGAGACCAAGCGCCATTTTCTCACGGTTTCCTACAACGGAATGTCGCCAACTCCGCACGCCGCGGCAGCCGCGGGCGAGCCGATCCAATTGGGCGCACACCCGACGACAATCTCCGGCGACATTCAAGTGGCGACCGCCGAATACGAGAACCTCGCGATCGGCTCGAAGACCCTCGTAACTTATCTTCCGAACGAAATGTTTAAGCCGAAACTCACGGCATCGGTGCAGGAGTACACGCCGGTCTGGCAGTTGGTCACAGCAGGTTTCCTGTTTGGATGCGGAATCTGGACGGCGTGGATGTCCTGGACGCGCCGACCGTCCAAGGCCGCGGCGTCCGCGATGGCGGGCTGATCCCACCATCGCGGCCTCGCGAGGTGCGGGAAATCAGACCTCGACCTGAACGCCAAGTTCCACGACGGACCCCGGCGGCAGATGGAAGAACGACGTCGCATCGCGGGAGAGTCTCGCCATCCACGGGAAGAGCGAACCGCACCAGCCAGCGCCCTTTCGAGCGATGATTGATTCGCGGCCGAGGAAGAACGTGGTCGTTGCGGCGTCATACGGAAACACGTCGCCGGCAATGCGCGACAGCTCCGCCGGCACATCGGGATCGTCCATAAATCCGAACCGCAGCGAAATGCGCCAGAAGCCCATCGCGAGGCAATCCACACTCAATCGATCGGATTCCGGAATGTGCGGTGCCTCGTCGATCTGGACGTTGAGAATCACGATCCGCTCGTGGAGCACTTTGTTGTGGCGCAGGTTGTGAAGGAGCGCGTGTGGAGTGATCCCGGGATTTCCCGACATGAAGTATGCAGTCCCCGGGACACGCACGGGGTTGCGCTCCTGCACATCGCGCAGGAAAACGCCGAGCGGCAGCGCCTTTTCCGATATCCTGCGACCAAGCGCGATGCGACCTTTCCGCCACGTCCACATCAGAGTGAATATCGCGCCGGCGACGAGCAGCGGAAACCATCCGCCGTGCAGGATTTTCGTGAAGTTCGAGACAAGGAAGGCGAGGTCGATCGCGATAAACACGACCGTCATCGCTCCGAGCACCCACGGGTTCCACTTCCAACGCCAGCGAGCCACGACGTAAAACAAGATCGTGGTGATGAGCATCGTGCTCGTAATCGAAACACCATATGCGGCGGCGAGATTGCTCGACGAGGTGAAGCCCAACACGAGACCGATGCACGAGAACATCAGAGCCCAGTTCACCAGCGGGAGGTAGACCTGTCCCTTCGCATCAGCAGACGTGTGGCGAATCGTGATGCGCGGGCAGAAACCGAGCTGCACCGCCTGCATCGTGAGCGAAAAAGCCCCGGTAATCAGTGCTTGTGAAGCGATGATCGCGGCAGCCGTCGCAAGAATGATGAGCGGAACGAGCGCCCATTGCGGTGCCAGTTCGTAAAACGGATTCGCGGCCGCTTCTGGCTTGCGAAGCAGCAGTGCGCCCTGGCCGAGGTAATTTAGCAAAAGCCCCGGCAGCGCGACGGCAAACCATCCGATGCGAATCGGCTTCACGCCGAAATGCCCGATGTCCGCGTAGAGCGCCTCACCACCCGTGACGACGAGAAACACGGAGCCGAGAATGATGAATCCGTGCCAGCCGTTCTGAAGGATGAACGACATGGCATAGGTCGGATTCAACGCGGCCACGACGCCCGGTGCCTTCACGATCTCGACGATGCCCATCACCGAGAGCACCGCAAACCAAACCAGCATCACCGGCCCGAAAAGCGCGCCAATCTTTGCAGTTCCGCGACTTTGCACGGCGAATATCCCGATCAGTATCACCACAGCCAGCGGCTCGATGAACCGGTGCAGCGAGGGCATCGCGACCTCCAGACCTTCCACTGCACTCAACACCGTGATGGCGGGCGTGATCATACCGTCCGAGTAAAGGAGCGCCGCTCCAAACAACCCGAACACTGTGAGGACCACGCCCGGCTTCACCTGCTGAACCAGCGCGGAAAGCGCGAGGATTCCGCCCTCGCCGCGATTGTCCGCACGGAGGATGAACGCCAGATATTTCACAGAGATGACGATCACCAGCGCCCAGAAAATGAGCGACAATACCCCGAGCACATTCGGAGCATTTACCGCTATCCCATGCGGTCCGTGAAAGCATTCACGCATGGCGTACAGTGGACTTGTCCCGATGTCGCCATAGACGACACCCAGAGCGGCTAACGAAAAAGCGAGGAGGCGGCGCACATTCGTGCGCTCCCCGCCGGATTGATTATGGTTCATGCAAATTGCCCCGTTGCTTGCGGCTTCGGAGCGGTCTTGGTCCTTCGTGAGAACGGGACGCAATGAGCGCCTTGCTCTCGGTTAATGCTTACGAGGTTAGCTGTCGGGCTAGGGCTACCGAGTGCCCCCGGCGCCGCAGCGCCGCACGCCCCGAGTTTTCCGCTCACGCGGAAAAAGTGGGTCCCCCGTTGCCGCGACACTCAGTCGCGACACTCAGCGAGTCAAAGAACTGGGATCACTATTAGCTGCAGCCGGCATCCAGTCAAGCATACCGCCAGCTAAGCCCATCGGCTCCCCTGCTGGCGCGGCACGGTTTCGCCGCGTGTCTAGGCGAGCAAATTATACCAGTTGTCACGACGCCGCGGCTCGTAGCCCGCCTCGGTGATGAGGCGCTCGATCATTTCCTTGTTCAGCCGGAAAGTGGTGCCGGCGCTGGAGACCACATTTTCCTCCATCATGACGCTGCCGAAGTCGTTCGCGCCGTATTTGAGCGCGATCTGGCCGATTGCCGGCCCCTGGGTGACCCATGAACTTTGGACGTTCGGGATGTTGTCGAGGAAGATGCGGCCAAGCGCCTGCATGCGGAGATATTCATTGCTGCCCACGGGTTCGGCGCGGAGTTTCGTGTTCTCGGGCTGGAACGTCCAGCAGATGAAGGCGGTGAAGCCTCCGGTCTCGTCCTGCGTATCGCGGAGTCGCTGCAGGTGTTCGATACGGTCGTCCACAGTTTCGACGTGGCCAAACATCATCGTACAACTCGAATTGAGGCCGAGTTCGTGGGCGACGCGCATCACTTCGAGCCACTGGTCGCTGTTGCACTTGAGCGGCGCGATGCGATTGCGAACGCGGTCCACGAGGATCTCGCCACCGCCGCCGGGAATGCTTCCCAGGCCGGCTTCCTTGAACTTCGACAGCACTTCGCGAAGCGGCATCCCAAAGACTCCGGAAAAGTGCTGAAACTCCGGCGGCGAGAAGCCGTGGATATTGATGTGGGGATACTTTGCGCGAATGTGCCGCAGCATTTCGAGGTAGTGGTCGATGCCGAGCTTCGGATGGTGGCCGCCTTGCAGAAGAATCTGCACGCCGCCGATCGCGGTGAGTTCATCGAGCTTTTCGTCGAGCTGCTCGTGGGTGAGGACGTAGTGGTCGTGGTCCTTCTCGGTGCGGTAGAATGCGCAGAACTTGCAGTAAACGTTGCAGACGTTCGTGTAGTTGATGTTGCGATCAACGATGTAGGTGACGATGTCGTTGCCGCGGCCGCCGAATGCTTTCGCACGGATCATGTCGCGGCGGCGGTTCGCAAGTTCCCCGAGCTCGGGCAGCGGGAGTTCGTAAAGCGCCCGGGCGTCGTCCGCAGTGATGCGCTCCCCGGCCAGAACTTTATCGACGATGGCCTCGTCGCAATCGGCTGTAATCATGCGGGGAGTAAAAGCGGAACGGCAAGCGGCGTAAAGTGCGTCTTATAGCGCGCACAAAGCTATTCATGCAGCCGCGAGGCGCGGCCGGACGTAGCGGGCGGCGAATCAGCGGGGTGTGTAAGGGCCGCGGGGCGCTATTACCTTTGTGCCGAGATAACGGCTGTTCACGCTGTTTCGCGAACCGCTGTAGTTCTGCTTTGAGCGCGCGAGCACCGCTCCGGTGGGCGAAAGGTCACCATTTACGCGGCGATCAGACCCGGAAAGCCCGGTCCACGAATGGAGCGACTGCAAATACTGGCGCGGATGGCGGACAAGGCCGCTGCGCTCAAACGTGATCGATTTCGCCGCAGGCAGAGTGAAGCCGGACGCGAGTTTTTCCGGAAACCGATTGTAAACCGGCGGGGCTTTGCGGGGCGTGTACGGCCGAACGGCATAGGCAGCGCCGGACGGTCCGATGAGGAGCATCGCGCAAAGAATGGCCGTGATAAAGCGGTGAGGCTTCATAAGTGCCGGCAATCCTAACGCCGACGGCGGCGAAAGCCACCAGTTTTTTCAGAGTTGGCAATGCAGGCGTTCCAAGCTCCAGCTCCGTCCGGGATTGTTGAGCCGTGGCACCGCTCTTCAATTCGTTGATTCTCGCCGTTTCCGCCGCCGCGCAGGCTGCAGAGCCGCTGAGCTTTTCGCGCGACGTGGCGCCGATTCTTCAGCAACGATGCGTGGCGTGTCATTGTGAGGAAAAGTCGAAGGGCGGATATCGGCTGGATACATTCGAGTGGCTCGGGAAACCCGGCGATTCGGGTGATGCGCCGTTTTCCTCGGGGAATCCGGCGCAATCGCCTTTGCATTCCCTGCTAGTGGAAGCCGACGCCGATGCGCGCATGCCTCAGAAAGCCGACCCGCTCCCGAAGGCCGAGATTTCCACCATCGAGCGATGGATTTCGGAGGGCGCGAGGTACGATGGCAAGACGGTGGCGCAACCACTCGCAGAATTGACGCGGACGCGTTATCTAAAACCCGCACCGGGAAATTATCCGCGACCAATGCCTGTAACGGCGCTTGCGTTTAGCGGCGACGGCAACCGACTCGCGGTGAGCGGATATCGCGAGGTGCTGGTGTTCGACATGACGGACGCGAGGCCCGTGCAACGCATCGGCGGGTTGCCGGAACGAATCACCGCTCTCGCGTGGAGCGGCCATTCAGGGATTCTTGCGGTAGCAGGAGGAACTCCCGGTCGCTGGGGTGCTGTCGCAATCGTGCGGCCGGAGGAAAAGACCTCGCCAAAAATCCTCTGCGACCTGACCGAGTCCGTGCTGTCGCTGGCAATGAGTGCCGACGGTCGGCAACTCGCCGCGGGATGTGGCGACCGCACGGTGCGATTCTTCGAGCTGCCATCCGGCGCACAAAAACGCGTCTTGCGGCCGCACGCGGACTGGGTCCAGAGCGTGGCATTTCACCCTTCAGGCAAACTGCTCGTGAGTGCCGGACGCGACCGCACCGCGCGGGTGCTCGACGTCGGCACCGGCGACGTGGAAACGACTTACCGCGGCCACGACTCGGCGCTGACCGCCGTTACATTCTCAGCGGATGGGACACAGGTTTACACGTCTGCGCGCGGCGGTGCCGGGCAAATCTGGGGCCCGGCAAAGGCGGACAAACGCGGCGACTTCAAAGGCTTTCGCGGCGACGTGGAGGCGCTCGCCGGTTCGCACCTCGGAATCGCTGCGGGCTGCACGGATGGCTCCGTGCATTTGTTTCAGCGAGGCGACCCCGCCCCGTATTTTTCGTTCAAAGGCCGCGGGGCACCGGTCTCTGCAATCGCGGTTTCAGCGGACGGATTCCGGATTGCGAGTGGCGATGCGGACGGCGAAGTTACTGTCTGGAACACGGCGTGCGGCACGTGGGAACGGAAGTTTCCCGCACAGCCTACCGCGACGGGCCCACGCTGAATCCGCCTCTCGGTTGACCCAGAATGACACCGGCCGCTGTGTTTGTGCTCTGATTAACCACGCCGCGGATTTGAGTGCGGAGACCGGTCGCGGGATGCGCGTAGTATCCGGAGACAAGTCCCGTTCGCGGATCGACCGCGAGCACGGGCAACGGCGTCGCTGCACCGGTAAACACGAACTTATTGAAGTCATTCAAGACCACCGGAAGCGTGAGCGAAGAATCCGGATTCACATCGGTAAAATACGCCGTTCCGAGCGGCACCGAGATTGCAGGGAAACCCGGGACATACTCGATGAATGGCGCCCCATCCGTTGACACCGTGCCTCCGAGCGCCTCCGTCAGCCATTCAAGTTCGCCTCCGATTCTCGCACCGCGCTGCGAACTGTAGCTCAGCGTTCCGAACAACATACCGTCGCCGTTCAATGCCGCCGAGAGCGGCAGGGAAAAGTCATCCGCCATGAGGAATCCGCCTGTCAAAAGCGAGCCGTCAGAATTCCGTCCGTTCAGGATTGCGCGACCATTCGCGTTAACGGTCATCGCAGCAAAGCCGCTTCCCGGAAACTCCGGCGCCGGACTTCCGAGCGTCAGGGTCCAGGTTCCCGCGGCGGGGCAATCACCTTTCCAAGCGCTTCGTTTGGCAAAGCTCTCATAGACCCGGAAGAAGTCCCCGACAAAGTACTGTGTCGAAACTACGACTTCGCGCGTGTCGAAGCGAACGGCCACCTCGACGTAGTTTGGAAATCCCGCCCCCTCGCCGCGGTAAAACCCGAACCGACCGTCCGGCATGATAACGCCCGAAACCGTCAGTCGCTTCGCTCCCGACCAAAGCGACAGTGTCATGCCGCCAAGCCGGCCGATGCTGAGCTGGTAGCGCATCGCACGCGAGCCTTCGCCGACGATCCCCACGTAACGCCCGGCGTAAGGCCCAAAAGGATTCTGCACGAAGACGGCCGTGAGGTTCATGTCATCGACCATCGTGAATTTCGCCCGCGATTCGGTGCGGAAATCCGGCTGCCAGTTTGAGAACAGCCAGCCCGGAGCGGGTGTCGCCGCGATTTCAAAATCCTCGCCTACGTAGCGCCGGGTAGTTCCGAGGAAACCCGCGGAAACGGTGCCGGCGCCGCTGACGGAGACATTCAGTGAACTTCGATAGCGATAGCGGAATTCGACCTCCCCGGACGCCGCTTCGCGCCCACGCGCATCAACAGCAAAAACCTGCACGAAGTTC
>SXGQ01286959.1_pt1 | contig 14104 bp, 11 predicted proteins | sample 3178371 | NCBI WGS metagenome assembly SXGQ01 (sample SAMN11356859, study PRJNA531348) | freshwater metagenome | isolation source: freshwater sample F1-20 | place: China: Fuxian Lake, Yuxi | collected 2017-12-25
CACCTGGCGTTCTGGGTCGCGGCCGGGCTCGTGCTCGTGGCCATCGCGGTCGCGGCGTTCGTGGTGCGGCCGGTGCAGATGCCGCCGCACGGCGAGCCCGCACCCGAGCTCGAGCCGGAATTCGCGCTGGCGGGCGCGGACGCGTAACGGTCTGACGCATCGGGTCGACAGCGGGGGAACATGTGCCCGTTTGCCGACCCGATGCCGCCGCCCGGCTGAGATAGTCCGCCGATGTCCCTGGGTCCCGCCACCGCGGCGGACGCGAACCGCTGGCGGGTGCTCGCGGTCGTCTGCGCCGCGCTGCTCGTCGTCGTCATCGACGCGACGGTGCTGCACATCGCCGCGCCGTCGATCAGCGAGGACCTGCGGCCGAGCGCGGTCGAGCTGTTGTGGATCATCGACGGGTACGCGCTGGTCGTCGCGCCGCTGCTGGTGGGCTTCGCGAAGCTCGGCGACAAGGTCGGCCGCCCGCAGGTGATGCTCGCGGGGCTGGCCGTGTTCGCGGCGGCCTCGATGGTCGCGGCGTTCGCCCCCAGCCCGACCGTGCTCATCCTCGGCCGCGCGCTCATGGGCGTGGGCGGCGCGATGATCATGCCGCAGACGATGTCGATCCTGCGCGACGTCTTCCCGGACCGCCGGGAGCGCACGACCGCGGTCGGCATCTGGGTCTCGGTGAGCAGCGCGGGCGCGGCCATCGGGCCGATCATCGGCGGCTTCCTCGTCGAGCACTTCTGGTGGGGATCGGTGTTCCTCATCAACATCCCGATCCTCGCCGCGATCGCCGTCGCCACGCTCGTATGGCTGCCGCCCAGCCGCGCGGCGAACCCGGCGCCGCTGGACCCCGTCAGCGTCGGCCTCGTCACCGCGGGCATCCTCGGATTCGCCTTCGGCGGCAAGCACGGCGCGCGCTACGGCTTCGACGACCCCGTGGCGCTCGTGACCTTCATCGGGGGCATCGGGCTGCTCGTCACGTTCGTGCGCAGGCAGCTGGCCACGACGACGCCGCTGCTCGACGTGCGGCTGTTCGCCCAGAGCGCCTTCGCGGTGGCGGTCGGCTGCATCGTGCTCGCGATGGTCGCGCTCATCGGCCTGGACTTCTTCTTCGCCCAGTACCTGCAGCTCGTGCTCGGGCTCGAACCGCTCGCGGCCAGCGTGCGGCTCATCCCGCTGGCGGTGGCGACGATCGCCGGCGGGCTCATCGCGGCGCCGATCCTGGCGCGCGTCGGGACCAGGAACGCCATCGCGGGCGGGTTGCTGCTCAGCGCCCTGTCGCTCGTGCCGCTGCTGTCGCTCGGCCTGGCCGACGAGTGGGTGGTCCTGTCGGCGTCGTTCGTCGTGCTCGGGCTGGCGATCCAGGTCGTCGCCGTCGCGGCGAACGACGTCATCGTCTCCGCGGTCACCACCGACCGCGCCGGTGACGCCGCGGCGATCGAGGAGACCGCGTACGAGCTGGGCGGCGGCGTCGGGATCGCCGTCCTCGGCAGCGTGCTCGCGGCGATCTACACCGACCGGCTGACGACCGTCCGTGGCGTGCCCGCCGGTGAGATGGAGGGCTCGCGCGAATCGCTCAGCGAGGCGACGGAGATCGCGCAGGGCCTGCCCGCCGCGATCGGTGACGCGCTCACCGACGCGGCGAGGCTGGCGTTCCTCGACGGCCTGCACATCACGATCGCCGCGTCGATCGTGCTCATGCTGACGGCGACGGCCGTGGCCGCCGCCGTCCTCCCACGGGTGTTCAGCGGTGCCCGTTGAACGTGATGACCTGCTGGATGCCGCTCGGCCGGTTGGAGTACGCCATCGTCGTCGTCAGGACTCCGGGGACGAAGTCGATCCGCTCAGCGTTCGCGTTGGCCCGCCAGGTCGTCGGGTCGCTCGAGCCGTAGCGCCGGGCCAGTGACGAGCCCGCCGCGTCGATCGCCCGCCAAAGATCGCGACGGCACTCGGCACGGTCGCCCGCACCGCAGTAGCGCAGGTTGTACCGGCCCCGGACCTTCTGCCCGAGGATCGTGCGCAGGTCCTTGTCCATGTACTGATGCCAGCCGCCGAACTGGCCGCCGGGCGGGGCGTCGAACCGCCGCACGATGCTGCGCAGGCGCGGCAGCTGGCGGCCCAGGACGGGCTCCATCGCCGCGTCGGCCAGCCGCGCCCAGATGCCGTCCATGACGGCGGCGCCCGGGTCGTCGATCCGGCCGTCCCCGTTGCGGTCCAGGCGGTTGCCGCCGTTGCGTCGCCATGCGTCGAGCGTGTCGAGCATCCGCTGGGCACGGGTGGAGGGTGGGCGGGACTGTTTCAGGAGACGCGACAGCGTGGGCTGGAGCTCCATGACGCGCACGTCCTGCGTCGCGCCCGCGTTCATCGCGCCGGTCAGCGACGCGAGCGAGTGCTTCGACCGCGAGAACACGCCGCGGCGGAGCAGGTCGTTGCGGGCGATCGAGCCCTGCATCCACTGGTCGTCCGCCGCGGTGAACTTGGCGGCCGAGGTGTTGTTCCAGTTGATGATCGTCCCGTTCTTCGGGTTGACCTGCTGCGGGTGGCGGGAGTCGGCGAGGAACCCGTCCCACTCGTACTCGCCCGTGCCGCGTGTGGGCAGCGCCGGGTCGACGCGCCGGTCACGCAGCGGCAGCCGCCCGGTCGTGACCAGCGCGATGTTGCGGTGGTCGACGTAGAACGAGTTGAACGTCTGCGGGGACTGGAGCGCCGAGCGGATGAACGACTGGGGCGAGTTCACGCGGCTGCGGAACATGTCCGCGTAGAAGATCTGGTCGACGACGTCACGGCCGTAGCTCGAGCGCTTCGAGCTGATCGCGACCTCGCGCGAGCCGACCCTGCCGTAGCCGACGACCGGCCCGTGCACCGTGCGGCGGAACCGCAGGCGCTGGGACTTCCCGCCGATGGTCAGCGTGCCCGCGTCGAAGGTCTCCATCGACCGGCACCGGCCGTTGTAGCGGTACCGCGTCCGGCTGCCGCCGCAGAGCTCCTCGGCGTACTCGTCGATGATGTCGGCGCCTGCGCTGGTCAGCGACCACGCGTAGTCCTCACCGCGGCCGATGAGGATGTAGCCGGGCAGCGGCGCGCTCGTCGCGCCGCGGACGTTGATGCCCGGGCCGCGGAGGTTCATCTCCAGTGTCAGGCCGGGGTAGAAGTAGCCGATCTGCGGGCCCGCGACCATGAGCGGGTTGCCGGTCTCCGACCGCGACCCGGAGACGAGCAGCGCGTTGCTCTGCTGCGGCGGGATCGTCCGTGGCACCGCCGAGGTGCGGGCGGCCGGGGTCGGCGTGTAGCTCGTGAGCGCCACGCTGCCCGGGCCCGACCGCGACGTCGCGCCGCCGTAGGGGAACGACCGGTCGATCGACAGGCTGGCCTCGGGATCGTCCTTCTGGCGCAGGTCGTCGAAGGCCTGGCGGCCGCGCCGGTCGCCCAGTTCGGATCGCAGGCCGGTCAGCAGGGTGGAGCGGCGCGCCTCGTCGCCGCCGCCCTGGCCGAAGAACTGGCCCTTCAGCGCGTTCAGCGCGATGACGTCGTTGCGGGTCCACGGCTTGGCCGGCGAGCCGCTGGCGCGCAGGTAGTCGTTGATGCCGGCGATGTCCGTGTCGATGTCGCGCAGCACCTCGCGGCCCTTCGGGCCCTGCGCGGTCAGCACGTTGACCTGCTTGGCGACCTCGCGCTCGGTCTGGGCGCTCGGCGCGAACTGGGCCAGCGAGGAGACGAGGCCGATCGCGGAGAGGCCCGGCGCGTCGATCGCCGCGACGCGCGAGTTGTAACGCGCCTGCTCGAGCAGCAGCGCGCGGTCCTTGGCGACGACCCACCCGGCGCCCCACACGACGTCGTCGGCGGTCTGGCCGGTGATGTGCGGGACGTTGAAGCGGTCGCGCTCGATGGTGACGCCCGCGCGCGGCGCGGGGTCGGGGGTCAGGGGGCCGTCGACGGCGGGGTCGAGCTGCTCGCTCTTGAACAGGCTGAACAGGTCGTCGTTGGTGACCTGGTTGAACTTCGGCGTCAGCGCGTCGTACATCCGCGCCTGGTCGGACGCGGCGGGCGGTGGGGGCACGGCCCCGTACTGACCCGACGGAATGATGTTGCGCGCCACGGGGGCGTAGTCGGCGGCGCTGCTCGGGGCGGGGACGGCCGCGAGGAGCGCCAGCGCGGCGGCGGGGACCGCCGCGCGAGGAATGACCCGGTTCATGGAGCGATGGTGACGCCGACGTCATGTTCATGCGCCGATTGAAGATGACGCAGGCGTCATCTTTCGCTAAGGTGACGCCTGCGTCACCTTTGTCTCGAACGCGGGAGTCTTGCCAGCCATGCCGAATCTGCCCACCGCCGCCGTCATCGGAGCCGGCTCGTCCGGCATCGCCGCGATCAAGGAGCTGCACACACGCGGCATCGACGTCGTTGGCTACGAGGCGTCGGACCGCATCGGCGGCAACTGGGTCTTCGGCAACACCAACGGCATGTCGGCGGCCTACCGCCACCTGCACATCAACACGTCGCGCACCCGCATGGAGTACGCCGACTTCCCGATGCCGGCGTCCTATCCCGACTATCCGCGCCACGACCAGATCGCCGCGTACTTCGAGGACTACGTCGACCACTTCGGCTTCCGCGACCGCATCCGCTTCGAGACGAAGGTCACCTCCGCCGTCCGGCGCGACGACGGCGCATGGGAGCTCACCGACGACCGGGGTGGCACGCAGGCCTACGACATGCTGCTCGTCGCCAACGGCCACCACTGGGACCCGCGCTGGCCCGAGCCCGCGTTCCCCGGCAGCGAGGACTTCACGGGCGTGCAGATGCACGCGCACAGCTACATCGACAACGAGATGCTGCGCGGCAAGGACGTCGTCATCCTCGGCATGGGCAACAGCGCGATGGACATCGCCGTCGAGTCGAGCTACGTCGCCGAGACCACGTACCTCGCCGCGCGGCGGGGCGCCTGGATCGTCCCCAAGCACATGGCCGGCCGGCCGACCGACGCGATGGCGGCGAAGTTCAATCGCCCGCAGCTGCCGTGGAAGCTGCGCCAGCGCACGTTCCAGAAGCTGCTCGAGCTCAACGTCGGCAGGCCCGAGGACTACGGGCTGCCCAAGCCCGACCACGCGATGGGGGAGGCGCACCCGACGATCTCGGGCCGCATCCTCGACCGGCTGACGCACGGCACGGTGACGCCCAAGCCGAACATCGCGCGGCTGGAGGGCGACGAGGTCGTCTTCGCCGACGGCTCCCGAGTCCACGCGGACATCGTGATCTACTGCACGGGCTACAAGGTGACCTTCCCGTTCTTCGCCGAGGACCTCATCTCCGCCCCGGACAACCACATCGAGCTGTTCCGCCGCGTATGGCACCCCGACCACGCGAACCTCGCGTTCATCGGGCTGCTGCAGCCGCTCGGCGCGGTGATGCCGCTGGCCGAGGCGCAGGGCCGCTGGGTCGCGCGCTACCTGCGCGGCGAGTACCGGCTGCCGTCCCCGGCGCAGATGCGCGAGGACATCCGCCGCGACCTGGCGTCGATGGCGAAGCGGTACGTGTCGAGCAAGCGGCACACGATCCAGGTGGACTTCGACGACTACCTGTGGCACCTCGCCCGGGAGGAGCGTGCCGGCGCCGAGCGCGCGCGGGCGGCAGGGTTTGCGCTGCCGGTCCCGGCACGGGCGGCTGACCCGGAGCGCGCCGCCGCGTGACGACCGCCGCCGACCCGCCGCTCGGGCGCCGCGAGCAGACCAAGCGCGCGAACCGCGCGACGATCCTCGACGCCGCGCGTGAGGTCTTTGCCGAGCTGGGCTACGGCGCCGCGTCGGTCCGCGACATCATCCGCCGCACGGACCTCGCGGCGGGCACGGTCTACAACTACTTCCCCGACCCGGAATCGGTCTTCCGGGCACTGCTCGACGAGCTGGCGCTGGAGGTCGGCGGCCTGACCGCCCAGGCCCGTGCGAACGCCACGACGCTCGACGACTTCGTCGAGGAGGGCTTCCGCGCATTCTTCGTCTACCTCGCCGAGGACCCGGTGCGCTGCGAGCTCCTGCGGCGCAACGCCGGCGCGGTGCGGTCACTGTTCGAGGGCGAGGCGATCGACGCGGTGCTCACGCAGCTCGGCGGCGACCTTCAGCGGGGCATCGACGCCGGGCTGATCCCGTCGCACGACACCGAGCTCATGGCGACCGCGATGCTGGGCAGCGCGTTCGAGGTCGGGATGCGCGCGGCAGAGCGCGATCCGGTGGACGTGGAGACGGCGACGCGGCTGTGCGCAGATATCTTCCTGGGCGGATTCGCGCGGATGCGGGCCGCGTAGCGCGTCAGCCCGCCCGCGCGGCCGCAAGCACCGCGCCCGTCACCGTCGCGAGATCCTCGTCGCTCGTGACGTACGGGGGCATGACGTAGACGAGCCCTCGGAACGGCCGGATCCACACGCCGTGGTCCATCGCCGCCGCCGTGGCGGCGGCGACGTCGACGTCGTGGTCCAGCTCGACGGCGCCGATCGCGCCCTGCACCCGCACCTCGCGCACGCCATCGATCTCAGAGGCATCGGCGAGCCCGTCGTGCAGACCCCGCTCGATCCGCGCGACATCGGCCGCCCAGCCGCCGTCGAGCAGCAGCGAGGTCGACGCCAGCGCCGCCGCGCACGCCAGCGGATTGGCCATGAACGTCGGTCCGTGCATGAGCGCGCCGCCGCCGTGCTCGGTGATCGCGTCGGCCACCGCGGTCGTGCAGAGCGTCGCGGCCATCGTCATGTACCCGCCGGTCAGCGCCTTGCCCAGGCACAGGAGGTCCGGCGTGATGCCCGCGTGGTCGGCGGCGAACAGCGCGCCGCTGCGACCGAAGCCGGTCGCGATCTCGTCGAGGATGAGCAGCAGGCCGTGGCGGTCGCACAGGTCGCGGAGGAACCGCACGCACGCCGGGCTGTGGATGCGCATCCCGCCGGCGCCCTGGACGACGGGCTCGACGATGACCGCGGCCAGCTCGTCCGCGTGCTCCTCGGCGAGGCGCTCGACCTCGGCGGCCCACGCGTCATCGAGCGGCGCCTCGAATCCATCCGGTGGCCGGGGGGCGAAGACGTGCTCGCGCAGCGTCCCGGCGAAGAGGTGGTGCATGCCGCCGACGGGGTCGCAGACGCTCATCGCCCCGAAGGTGTCGCCGTGGTAGCCGCCGCGCACGGTCAGCAGCCGCGTGCGGCCGGGCCCGTGGGCCATCGCGGCCTGCAGCGCCATCTTGATCGCCACCTCGACGGACACCGAGCCCGAGTCGGCGAAGAAGACGTGCTCGAGACCGTCCGGCGTCATCGCGACGAGCCGCTGCGCGAGCGTGATCGCCCCCTCGTGCGTGAGCCCGCCGAACATCACGTGCGCCATGCGCCCGAGCTGCTCGGAGACGGCGGCGTCCATGACGGGGTGGCGGTAACCGTGGATGGCGCACCACCAGGACGCCATGCCGTCGATGAGCTCGCGGCCGTCGGCCAGCTGCAGCCGCACCCCTTCGGCGCTGACGACCGGGAATGGCGGGACCTGAGCGGGCATCGGGCCGTAGGGATGCCAGACGTGGGCCTGATCGGCGGCGACGAGATCGGACCAGCGAGCATCCATGGACCCGGACCCTAGACTGCCCGTCGGTGCCCAGCTTCTGCCGTCACAACCGCTTCGTCCAGAACTGCCCGATCTGCAAGAAAGAGCTGGAGCCCCAACCTACGGCGCGCCCACGGGCACGCTCCGGATCTGGGACCAAGCGCTCCTCGTCCGGCACCCGGCGCACGAGCGGCGTGCAGGTCCGCCGCGAGGTCCGGGCCGCGGACGATGGGTACCGCCACGAGCTCGTCCCCGGTCTGAAGTCCTCGGCCGACGCGCGCCGCCTGGCCGAGGAGCTGGCGTTCAGTGCCGCCCGCCTGGCCGAGCTGGCGACCAGCCCACCGGTGGGGTACGCCGCCGTCGCCGCGGCCGACAACCCCGAACAGGCGCTGTGGCTGGCGTTCCTCATCGCCTATCTGGGCCCGCTGGAGGGCGATGTCGCGTTTGCCGCGATCGACGGTGCCGCCACGGACTGGGCCGCCGGCGAGCTGCCTGACCTCAGCGAGACGAAGCTCGGACCGCGCACCTCGCACGACCCCGCCCGGGGCGACCGCACGCTCACCGCCTACCGGGCGTGGGCAGAGCGCAGCGGCGGCCAGGTCGCCGGGCTTGCGGGGGAGGAGTCCTGGTCGCCAGAGCGCCGGTTCTCCCGCGCCTTCGAGCGCCTCGGGACCTTGGCCGGCTTCGCTCGCGGACCACGCTTCGACCTGCTCGTCAGCCTCGGACGGCTCGGCGTCCTCGACCTGACGGCCGAGTCGCTGCACTACGGCGAGGATCAGACCTCGATCGGCGCCAAGCGCGTCTTCGGCATCGCCGACCTCTTCCTCATGGAGAAGCGCTCGGCCGAGCTGGCCGACGCGACCGGCGTCCCGCTCGAGGCCCTCGATCTCGCGCTGCACAACTGGTCGCGGCCCCCGCAGGGGCGGGCGACCATGGGCTCGCAGGCGGTGGCAGACCCGGACGCGGTCGAGCTCATCGCCGACGAGCTCGACGCGTAGCGCCACCCCGGCAGCCTCAGCCACCTCCCAGGTCCGGCCCAGCGCACGCTCGGCGGCGGTCTCAATGCTGCCGCCATGACCTCGACCTCCCTCCTCGACACCCCTCGCCGGGTAGCAGTGGACACCGCCTCCCGACCCCGGGTCGAGATCGTCGTGCCCGTCTACAACGAGGAGGCCGCGCTCGCGCCCTCCGTGCGGCGGCTGCACGACCATCTCGACGCGTGGCTGCCCTTCGACTGGCAGATCACCATCGCCGACAACGCGAGCACCGACGCCACACCTCGGGTGGCCGCGGCGCTCGCCGACGACCTTCCCGGCGTGCGCGTCCTGCGCCTGGAGGAGAAGGGGCGCGGCCGTGCGTTGCGCGCCGCCTGGCTGGCGTCCGACGCCGACGTCGTCGGCTACATGGACGTCGATCTCTCGACCGACCTCAACGCCGTGCTGCCGCTCGTCGCGCCGCTCGTCAGCGGGCACTCGGACGTCGCGATCGGCAGCCGGCTGGCGCGCGGGTCGAACGTCGAGCGGGGGGCGAAACGCGAACTCATCTCCCGTGCCTACAACCATCTGCTGCACCTCACGCTCGCCGCGCGCTTCACCGATGCGCAGTGTGGGTTCAAGGCGGTGCGCGCCGACGTGGCGCGGCGCCTGCTGCCCGACGTGCGCGACGACGGCTGGTTCTTCGACACCGAGCTGCTCGTCCTCGCCCAGCGCGAGGGGCTGCGCATCCACGAGGTCCCCGTCGACTGGGTCGACGACCCGGACTCGCGCGTCGACATCGTCCACACGGCACTCGACGACCTGCGCGGCATCGTCCGGCTCCTGGCCCAGACGAAGCTGCTGCGGTTCGCGGCGATCGGCGTCGTGTCGACGATCGCCTACGCGCTGCTGTTCCTGCTGTTGCGCGGACCGGTCGGACCGGGGTGGGCCAACGGGCTCGCGCTGGCGATCACCGCCGTGGGCAACACCCAGGCGAACCGGCACATCACCTTCGGGATCCGCGGCCGCGAGGACCTCGCGCGCCACCATGCCGGCGGGGCGGTCGTCTTCGTCCTGACGCTGGGCCTGACGAGCATCGCGCTGGCGGTCATGCACGGGATCGACCCGAACCCGCCGCGCGCGATCGAGCTCGGCGTCCTCGTCGCGGCGAGCGCGGCGGCGACGATCTCCCGCTTCATCGCGCTGCGGACCTGGGTGTTCGCCGCGCGCGGCCGCGCTCGCGCCGCCGCCCGCCGTGCCGTCGCCGCGATCGGTCGCGCCGATGTCTGAGCCCTTCTCCACCCTTACCGAAAGGACCGCCGTGTCGACCCCCTCCGTGACCCTGCCGTCCATGCCGCAGGCCGGCATCGGCGCCCGTGTCCGGGCGCTCGCGCCTCCGCGCCCCGAGCTGCTCGTCCTGCTGGCCGTTGCCGCGGTGCTCAACCTCTGGGCACTCGACCAGAACGGCTTCGCCAACGAGTACTACAGCGCCGCCGTGCGCTCGATGACCGAGAGCTGGTCGAACTTCTTCTTCGGCTCGTTCGACAGCGCCGGCGTGATGAACGTCGACAAGCCGCCGCTGGCGCTCTGGGTGCAGGCCGCGTCGGCGAAGGTCTTCGGCGTCTCGAGCTGGAGCATCCTCGTCCCGCAGGCCCTGATGGGCGTCGCGACCGTGGGCATCACCTACGACCTCGTCGCGCGGCGCTTCGGCCGCCTCGGGGGCACGATCGCGGGGGCCACGCTGGCGCTGACGCCGATCGCCGTCGCGATCTCGCGGCACAACAACCCCGACGCGATGCTCGCCCTCTGCGGCGCGGGCGCGCTGTGGTTCCTGGTCAAGGGCCTGGAGGACGGGCGCACGCGTTGGCTCGTCGCCTCGGGCGTCTGCATCGGCCTCGGGTTCGAGGCGAAGATGGCGGCCGCGCTCCTGCTCGTCCCCGCGATGGGCGCGGCGTACCTGTGGGTGGCACCCGCGGGCCGGCTGGCCGCCGTCAAGCAGCTCGCCGCGGGCGGCGCCGCGATGGTCGCCGTCGGCCTGGCGTGGCCGATGGCCGTGTGGCTGACCCCGGCCGACAGCCGGCCGTGGGTGTCGGGCACGAGCGACAACAGCATCTGGTCGCTGATCTTCGGCTACAACGGCCTCGGCCGCCTGTTCGGCCAGGACGGCGGGCCGGGCGGCGGCGCCGGAGGGCCGGGCGGTGGCGGTGGCGGCATGGGCGGCGTCTTCGGTGGGGACACCGGGGCGCTGCGCCTGCTCAACGACGCGCTCGCCGGGCAGGCGGGCTGGCTGCTGGGCTTCGCCCTGGCGGGCGGCATCGCGGTGGTCGTCGGCTCGCGGCTGCGGCGTACCGACGCCCGGACCGGCTGGATCGTCGCCGTCGGTGGTGCGTCGCTGACGATGGCGGTCGCCTTCAGCCGGGCGGAGGGGATCTTCCATCCGTACTACGTCGCGCAGCTCGCGGCCCCGGCCGCCGCGCTGGTCGGCGCGGGCGCGGCGACGATCGCCGGCCGGGGCCTGACGATGCGGGTCGCCGCGCCGCTGGTGATCGCCGTCGCGCTGCTGGTCGAGCTCATCGTCATCGGCCGCTATGACGGGCTGGACTGGGCCACGCCACTCATCATCGGCGCGGCACTGATCGCCGCGGTCGCGCTGGCCACGGAGATCGGCCCCCGTTGGCGGGCCGGCATCGTCGCGGCGTTCGTCGGCGTGCTGCTGCTCGCCCCGGCGTCCTGGGCGGTCCAGACCCTGGGGCACAGCACCAGCAGCACGTTCCCCGCGGGCGGCCCGGCCGAGCAGTCGGGCGGGATGGGCGGCGGGCCGGGCGGTGGCGGCATGGGCGGCGCCGCCATGGGCGGCGGTGGCGGTGGGCCGATGGGCGGCAACGCGTCGTCGGTCAGCACGGCCCTGGCCTACGCCCGCGCCAACGGCGGCGGCACCGTCGCCGTCAGCTCCCAGAACAGCGCCGGGCAGCTGATGGTGCAGGGCGACGCCGACGAGCTCGTCGCCATCGGCGGGTTCTCCGGTCGCGAGAGTCAGGTGAGCGCGGCCTGGCTCGCCGACGCGGTCGAGAGCGGCAAAGTCCGCTGGGTGCTCACCGACGGCGGGACGTCGCCGGGGATGGCCAACGACGGGCGCGTGGGTTCCACCCAGGTGATGGCCGCCGTGCAGCAGGCCTGCACCGCGGCGAGCTCATCGGCCGCGCCGTCGGGGATGTACGACTGCCAGGGCGCGAGCGAGGCCCTGCGCGACGCCTGACCCGGGCATGACGAAGGGCCCGGCGTGTGCCGGGCCCTTCGCCTGTGTCCGGAGAGACTGCGAGGGGTCAGCGGCGGCGGTAGGGATCCACCATGACGCTGTCGACGGTCACGCCGATGTTCAGCGTGTTGCCGAAGAGGCCCGTGATGCTTCCGACGAGGTTGGTCCCGGCGCCCCCGATGGCGGTCACCGAGTCGACCAGCGGGTTCTGGCCGATGATCCCCGAGACGGTGTCATTGACGAAGTCGGTGGGGCTGAGCGACGTCAGCTTGAGCTGCACGGTGGTGCTCTTCGTCGTCGGGTTCAGCGGGATGATCGTCGCCAGCGGGCTCTTCGGCGACGCCTGCCAGCGGGTGGGCGTGAGCGACAGCGCCTTGGACGAGACGAGCTCGACGCCGGTGATCTTGCCGGACGCGTCACGGTAGACGACGTGCGCGAGGAACCCGGCGAGCGACATGTTGTCGACCTTGTAGACGAAGCGGAAATGCGGGTGGCTCTCGTCGACGCAGAACTCGGGAGAGATCGCGGACGATCCCAGCGGCATCTGCAGCGACTTCGAACCGCCCGACACGCCGAGCGTCTCGTTGCCGCTCACGATCCTGGCGCCGCGGCTGAGCGTCCAGCCGGCGGTGCCGGATTCGAAGTTGCCGCCGGGGGCGACGGAGTAGTCGGAGACATCGCCGTCGACGCCCTGGAAGGACTTGGCGGTCGGCAGCTCCTGGCACGCCGCGGGTGCGGGGACCGCCGTGCTGGTCACCTGCTCGGACGACGGCGCCGGCGCCGTGGAGACCGTGGCGGCGGTCGTGCCCGAGACGGTCGTCGCCGGCGCGGTCGCCGTGGACGTCGTCTTCGGCTTGAAGAGACTCGAGAACAGCCCCGCCTGTGCGGTGGCGGGCATCGCGGCCGCGGACAGCACGGCAACGGCGGTGACGGCCAATGCAGGCCCCTGCTTACGAAGTGGCATCCTTGCCTCCGGACTCTGGCCAACCCCCTCAGCTGACCGGTACAGCCCCCTTCGGCACCTCAGACCGGGAACTTGAGGGTGATCTGCATGATTTCGGTATGAGGGCCCGAACTGCGCTGGCGGTGTGTCAATTTCGGGCGAAGAGGAGCAGGATCCCGACGAGGTCGCCGTTGTCGGTCTCGGGGACGGCGGAGACCAGGCGGAACCCTTCGGCCTCCCGGCGTTGCAGGGCTGCCTCCACGGCCTCGGTGTTGCGCGCGAGCGTCCCGGTCGGGGTGCGCGTGCGGACGTGTTCGACAGCGTGCTCGGGCATGCGCGCAGTGTGCCGGACGGCGCGGATCTGCGGACGGACCGCCTATGATCTTCGTCATAGATGGCCGCTGACAGTCGCACCCGGATGGTCCAGAGCGCCGCGATGCTCCTGCGCGAGCGCGGTCTGAGCGGCACGAGTTTCCGCGACGTCATCGAACACAGCGGCGCGCCCCGCGGGTCGATCTACCACCACTTCCCTGAGGGCAAGCGCCAGCTCGTGCGCGAGGCCGTCGAGATGTCCGGCGGCTGGGTCGGCGACGCGATCGCGTCGCTCGAGGAGACCGGCGACCCCGTGGAGACACTGCGCGCGTTCCTCGGGGTGTGGGCCGAGATCCTGCGCGCGAGCGACTTCCGCGCCGGGTGCCCCGTCGTCGCCGTGTCGGTCGAGGCCAACGACGACGAGCCCGAGGTCACGGAGGCCGCGGCCCAGGCGTTCCGGCGCTGGACGCGGGAGCTCGCCGACGGGCTGCATGGCGCGGGCATGGAGGAGGAACGGGCTCGTCGCCTGGCGACGCTCACCGTCGCGGCCATCGAGGGCGCCGTCGTCCTGTGTCGCGCCGAGCGCAGCACCGCGCCGCTCGACGATGTCGGCGCCGAGCTCGAGGCATCACTGCGGACCGCGCTCGTCGCGGTCTGATCACCCGCGCGCGGCGTCGCGTTCGGCGAGGTCGCGCAGGTTCAGCAGCTGGCGGCGCATCATCACGAGGTCGCCCGTGGCCAGGAACAGGCCGGCGGCTCCCGCGCCGAACGGCATGCGCGGCGCGCGCCACAGCATCCGCACGTAGATGCGCGTGCCCCGCGGGCCCGGGCGCGCCGCGTAGGTCACGGCGACCGGACCCGGCATCCCGTCGACCCACAGCGTCACGTGGTCGTCCGGCGCGAAGCTCGACAGCGTGAAGAACGTCATGAACGTGATCCCGGGCTGCAGGTCCTCCAGCCCGGGCGTGAGCTGCTGCGGGCTGCGGCGGCCGAAGTTGTCGATCGTGTCGTAGCTGTACGGCGCGGCGCGCAGCTGGCACAGCCAGCGGACGACCAGCGGCAC
>SXGQ01052175.1_pt1 | contig 14103 bp, 14 predicted proteins | sample 3178371 | NCBI WGS metagenome assembly SXGQ01 (sample SAMN11356859, study PRJNA531348) | freshwater metagenome | isolation source: freshwater sample F1-20 | place: China: Fuxian Lake, Yuxi | collected 2017-12-25
ATTGGATTCGGCGGGGGAGCCACTACCGACGTCGCCGGCTTTGCAGCTGCAACTTGGCTTAGAGGGATAAGTTGGTATGCGATACCTACTTCACTAGCTGGAATGGTTGATGCTGGTATTGGCGGAAAGACTGGAATAAATTCTGCTGCTGGGAAGAATTTAATTGGATCTTTTTATTCACCTAAAAAAGTATTTATCGATCCACACTTTTTAGAAAGCTTACCCAAGCGTGATATTTCTGCTGGAATGGCAGAAGTTATTAAGTGTGGATTTATTGCTGATTATAAGATTTTAAATCTTGTTCAAGAAGATATTTTAGACTATCCACAATTAATTTTTCGAGCTGTTAAGGTAAAGGCTGATGTTGTCTCTAAAGACTTTAAAGAGAGTAAACTTCGTGAGATTTTAAACTATGGTCATACTTTAGGACATGCAATTGAGAAAGATAGTAAATACAATTTGCGCCATGGTGAGGCCGTAAGTATCGGAATGATATTTGCAGCGGAACTAAGTAAGGATCTAGCTAATTTATCTGAGGATGCAGTTTTGCTGCATCGTGAGTTATTAAGAAACTTCAATCTACCCTTGAATTACAGCAAGGGCAGATGGAAGAGTTTGTCCGTATTGCTTATGCAGGATAAAAAGGTCAAGCAGTCTAAATTACGATTTATTGGTATTAGTAATATTGGTAAACCAGTCTGGTTAGAGGATGTTTCTTTGAGCACCCTTGAAAAGGTGTATGAGAGAATAAGCAAATGAAGATATTGATTCTAAATGGCCCAAATCTTTCTCGTCTTGATCTTCGAGAAAAAAGTTATTATGGCGATCTTGATTATGCAGGCTTGAAGAAAGCCATTGAGTTAAAAGCAACTTCACTTGGGATTGATGTCGATGTTAAGCAGAGTGATAGTGAAAGTGAATTAATCTCTTTCCTACATGCGGCTGCAGATAAAAAACAGCCAGTGATATTTAATCCAGCAGCTTTTACTCATTATTCCTATTCAATTCGTGATGCAGTAACAATGCTTAAAGCACCAGTAATTGAAGTGCACCTATCAAATCCACTCTCTCGTGAAGAGTTCCGCCATACCTCGGTTATTAGTGGGGTAGTAAATGGAACAATTGCTGGATTTGGTGTCGAGAGCTATCACCTTGCGCTAATCGCAATGCAAAAACTACTTGGCTAACAAGGTAGGCTAGGCCAATGATTTTCTGGTAGATATCAGAGTGAATAATGTCTGGGATGGGATAAACATGGCGACAACAAATGATCTTAAAAATGGTATGACTTTGAATATTGATGGTCAACTTTGGAATGTTGTCGAGTTCCAACATGTTAAGCCTGGTAAAGGCGGAGCATTTGTTCGCACAAAAATGAAATCAGTTCTTTCTGGCAAGGTTGTTGAAAAAACATTAAATGCTGGCGTAAAGGTGGAAGTAGCTTCAGTTGAAAAGAGAGATATGCAATATCTCTATAAAGATGGCGAAGATTTCATGTTTATGGATTCAACAAATTACGACCAAATTAGAGTTAGTAAAGAAACAGTTGGAGATGCCGTTGATTACATGTTAGAAAACACCGATGCTATTGTGGCAATGCATGAAGGAAACCCACTTTTTATCGAGCTGCCGGCATCTGTTGAACTAAAAATTACTTATACTGAACCAGGTTTACAAGGTGATAGATCTTCCGGTGGTACAAAACCTGCAACAGTTGAAACTGGAATTACAGTTCAGGTTCCACTTTTCATTAAACAGGATGAAGCGGTATTAGTTGATACTCGTACCGGTGCTTATCTAGGTCGAGCAAACTAATAGTGTCTGCGCGTAGTAAGGCTCGAAAGCGGGCGCTTGATTTTTTGTATGAAGCGGATATAAAAAAAGTTCAAGCATCAGATCTCTTTAGTTCTCGAGGAGCTGCTGAATTATCGCAAGAACCGTATGTTCTAAGTTTAATATCAGGAGTAACTAAGCATATAAACAAGATCGATGAATTAATTATCACATATGCGCAAGGTTGGGATATGGATCGAATGCCTCCAATTGACCGCAATATACTTAGAATTGCAATCTTTGAAATACTCTGGGCACCAGATATCGATCTTCAAGTAGCCTGTGATGAAGCTGTTGAATTAGCAAAATCTATTTCAACTGATGAATCCTCTAGTTATATAAACGGCGTTTTAGGTCGAATCATTAAACTAAAGGATTCAATAGCAATCTAGGCTCTAATTAGGCCTAGTTTTTCTAGTTCAGCGAGTAGTTCCTGCTCTCTTTGCTGAAGCAACATGGCTAAAAACTGTAAATCATTGACTCGAACTGTCAGTACCTGACCGTTCCAATCTTTGCGTCTGTCACAGATACCTCGCACAAATCTTTGAATCATAGAGGAGTATTCACTTTGTTCTGCTGATAATTTAGCGAGATCAAGCGTGATACTACGAGTGCTAACTTGTGGAGGTGTATCAGGGAATAACTCCAATACTGGAACTTGATAAAAATCCATAAGCGAAATTGCTTTTTTTAGAGAGATTGCTCGGTCTGCCCTTTCATAAGAGCCGATTACAACCGCTTTCCACTTACCGTTTGAGTTTTGCTCTACATCTTGCAAGCTCCACCCTTTTGATTTTCTGATTATTCTTAGTCGATCTGCTGGGTTGTTTTTGTTCATTAGGTCAGGCTAACCACACCTAGATTTTGATGATTTTAGATATCCACAGATCATCTGATACTATTCGGCGATTCCTTTAACGATCCGTCCCGAGAGGCGGCGAAGGAGAAGTAAATGGGTGTTTTGCTATCAAGTGGCGACATAGATCGCGCTCTTAAACGTATTTCACATGAAATCATTGAACATAATCAAGGTGTCACTAATTTAGTTTTGATGGGTATTCCTACCCGCGGTGCATTTCTTGCCGATCGTATTTCAACATTCATTTCTGAGATTGAAGGCGAAGTCGCGTCAGGGGTTTTAGACATAACCTTGCACCGCGATGATTTAAGGCTTCGCCCACCTAAACCATTACTACCAACAAGGCTGCCAGCCGGTGGCATTGAGGGTAAAGATTTAGTCCTAATCGATGATGTTCTCTTCTCAGGCCGCACTATTAGAGCAGCGCTGGATGCTATTGGAGAGCTAGGACGACCTAGAAGTGTTCAACTGGCTGTTTTAGTTGACCGCGGCCATCGCGAGCTACCTATTCGTGCAGATTACGTAGGAAAAAATATTCCAACTGCTAAGAGTGAAAGTGTGAAAGTTCATCTTGCTGAGTATGACAAGGAAGATCTCGTGGAGTTGATTAAATGATTACCGGCCACCTGCTTTCAGCAGCGGATCTGACAAAGGATGAGGCACTTAATTTATTTGCCACTGCGAAGGAATTAGCCATGATTACCGATGGACCGAATAAAAAACTACCAACTCTGCGCGGTAAAACAATTGTGAATCTATTTTTTGAAGACTCTACAAGAACACGTATTAGTTTTGAAACAGCTGCGAAGAGATTATCAGCTGATGTAATCAACTTTTCTGCAAAAGGGTCATCGATAAGTAAGGGTGAGAGTCTTAAAGACACTGCTCAAACCTTGCAAGCAATGGGAGCAGATGCGGTTGTAATTAGGCATGGCAGTAGTGGAGCAGCAAAGCGACTTGCAGACACGCAGTGGATTCAGGCTGCAGTAATAAACGCCGGTGATGGCACTCATGAACACCCGACTCAAGCCTTACTTGATGCTTTTACAATCAAGCAACATCTTGCTGAAAACAAGAAAGACCTATCTGGTCTTAGAGTATTAATTGTTGGAGACATTCTACATTCTAGAGTTGCTCGAAGTAATGTTTTGCTACTAACAAAATTAGGGGCAGAAGTAGTCTTAGTTGCGCCACCAACATTATTGCCAGTTGGGGTCAATGACTGGGCAGTTACAGTTTCCTATGATCTAGATAGTGAAATAGAAAAATGTGATGTTGTAATGATGCTAAGAATTCAACTAGAGCGGATGGCAGATTCATTCTTCCCAACTGAGCGCGAATACTCTCGTAGATATGGATTAAATAATTCAAGGCTTATGAAACTGAAAAAGAATGCAATTGTTATGCATCCAGGTCCTATGAATCGGGGACTAGAGATATCAGCAGAGAGCGCTGATGATCTTAAGTCAGTAATTGTCGATCAGGTAAAAAATGGTGTTTCGGTTCGAATGGCCGTTTTATATGAACTGCTCGGTGGCGCTGCATTGGTGGGTAGTAAATGATAAAAATCATAAATGCCAAATTAGCTGATGGAAGTATGGTTGATGTTGAAATCCAAAATAACTTGATTTCAAAAGTAAGTAAAACTGGTGGTAGTAAGTCTGGTGAAGTAATTGATGCAACGGGTAAAATGTTGCTACCAGGATTAGTTGATCTTCATACTCACCTGCGCGAACCTGGGCGAGAAGATGCTGAAACTGTTTTATCTGGCTCTACCTCAGCAGTTGCTGGTGGATACACCGCAATATCTTCTATGGCTAACACCAATCCCGTAGCTGATACTGCTGGAGTAGTTGAACAAATATATAGATTGGGTAAAGAAGCTGGCTTGTGCGATGTAAATCCAATAGGTGCTGTTACAAAGGGTATTAAAGGTGAGCAATTAGCCGAACTTGGCGCAATGGCTGATTCGATAGCAGCTGTAAGAATATTTAGTGATGATGGAAATTGCGTTGCTGATCCTCTTATCATGCGTAGAGCTTTAGAATATGTAAAAACTTATAACGGAATAATTGCTCAACACGCACAAGAGCCAAGACTGACAATAAATGCCCAAATAAATGAGGGCAGTGTTTCAGCGCGAATAGGTTTACCAGGATGGCCAGCAATAGCTGAGGAAGCAATTATTGCTAGAGATATCTTACTAGCAGAACATGTGCAATCTAGATTACATATTTGCCATGTTACGACCGCAGGTGGGGTTGAACTAATTCGTTGGGCGAAGCAGCGTGGTATTCAAGTAACAGCTGAAGTGACACCGCATCATCTACTTCTAACAGATGAGTTGGTAGAAAACTATGATCCAATCTATAAAGTTAATCCACCTCTTCGAACTCAAAAAGATGTGATGGCACTGAGAGAAGGGCTAGCAGAAGGTGTAATTGATATTGTTGCAACAGATCATGCACCTCACTCAGAGGAATATAAAGATTGTGAATGGCAGGCAGCGGCCTTTGGAATGCTTGGTCTTGAAACTTCCTTGTCTGTTGTAATTAAGACAATGATTGAAAGCAAGTTGATAGATTGGCCACAGCTAGTTGATCGAATGTCGATTCGGCCAGCGCAGATCGCAGGCTATAAAACACAGGGTCAAGTTATTAAAGAGGGCAGTGTTGCCAATTTACTATTATTAGACTCAAATTCTAGCTGGCAGGTAGATAGAAATAAAATGAAATCAAAGAGTAGAAACACACCTTTTCAGGGTATGACACTTCCTGGTGTTATCTCCGATGTTATTTACAACGGCAAGTTCAGTATGAAATCAGGTAATGTCATGAGTATGAATGTCGGTAACAATGGATAAAAAGTCACCCGCCTATCTTGTTTTAGATGATGGCCGAATTTTTGAGGGTTTATCTTGGGCAAAAGAGGGTGAAACATTTGGTGAAGCAGTGTTTTCAACTGGTATGACCGGCTACCAAGAAACATTAACAGATCCTTCCTATCATAAACAGGTTGTGATCATGACTGCGCCACATATAGGAAACACTGGTGTTAATACAAATGATGAAGAGTCTGAAAAGATTTGGGTATCTGGATTTGTAGTTAGAAATCCATCACCGATATCAAGTAATTGGCGGAGTGAAAAGTCACTTGAGCAAGAGTTAATCGATTCCGATGTGGTTGGAATTCAAGGCGTGGATACCCGAGCAATCACAAGGCATTTGCGTGATCGAGGGGCAATGAAAGTTGGCATATTCAGTAATACCAAACTTACAAAGGAAGAAATGGTAATTCGGGTGCGCAAAACCGCTTCAATGAGCGGAGCATTTTTAGCGGCAGATGTAACCACAAAGCAGTCATATGTTATAAACCCACCAAAAGGAGTTGAAACTAGATTTAAAGTTGCGGCAATCGATTTAGGTATCAAATCTGCAACACCAAAGGCAATGGCAAAATTGGGTATTCAAGTTCATATCATGCCGCTTACTACAACTTTAGATCAGATAAAAGAGTTAAATGTTGATGGAGTTTTTCTTTCAAATGGTCCAGGAGATCCAGCCGCAATGGTTGAGGTAGTTGAGTTAGTTAGAAGTATTCTACTAGAAGAGATTCCGTTTTTTGGAATTTGTTTTGGTCATCAAATTTTAGGCAGGGCTTTAGGGTTTGAAACTTATAAATTACCATTTGGTCATCGGGGAATTAATCAACCCGTCATTGATTTAATAACTGGAAAAGTAGAAATCACCTCCCACAATCACGGCTTTGCGGTGGCTGCGCCTAAGGAGAGCAAATTTCATACAGTTTATGGAAGTGGGAGAGTAAGTCATATTTCACTAAATGATTCAGTAGTTGAAGGCCTTGAAATGATTTCAATACCAGCTTTTTCGGTTCAATATCATCCAGAGTCTGCTGCTGGTCCACATGATGCCGCCTACCTATTTGAAAGATTCGTAAAACTAATGGAAAATCCCAAAATAGGTTTAAAGGAATCAAATGCCTAGAGATAAATCTATTGAGAGCGTTTTAGTAATAGGTAGCGGACCAATTGTTATAGGGCAAGCATGCGAATTTGATTATTCAGGAACACAGGCTTGTCGAGTACTTCGTAGTGAAGGAATTAGAGTCATTTTAATTAATTCAAATCCTGCAACGATAATGACTGATCCAGAGTTTGCAGATGCTACCTATATAGAACCAATCACACCTGAGGTTATTGAGAAGATTTTAGATAAAGAACGCCCTAGCGCTGTGCTCGCGACTTTGGGGGGACAGACTGCACTAAATGCAGCCATAGCCCTATATGAGCGTGGTTCATTTGAAAAATATGGAACAAAGCTAATTGGAGCTGATGTTGAGGCAATTAGGCGTGGGGAGAATCGCGAAGTTTTCAAAAAGATAGTTGCACTTATTGGAGGTGAATCTGCAAAATCAAAGATTTGTCACACAATGAATGATTGCATTGCAGCTGCTAAGGAACTTAACTATCCGGTTGTAGTGAGACCATCATTTACCATGGGTGGATTAGGTTCCGGAATTGCCTTTAATGAGCAGGATTTAAATCAAATTGCTGGAGCAGGCTTGCGCCATAGCCCAACGACTGAAGTATTACTTGAAGAATCAATTATTGGCTGGAAAGAGTATGAACTAGAGGTTATGCGTGATCATAAAGATAACGTAGTCATAGTTTGTAGCATTGAAAATATTGACCCAATGGGAGTTCATACTGGTGATTCAATAACAGTAGCACCTGCAATGACGCTTACAGATGTTGAGTATCAAAAGCTCAGAGACTTATCTATTGCAATTATTCGCGAAGTTGGTGTTGCAACTGGTGGCTGTAATATTCAATTCGCAGTTAATCCAGTAGATGGTCGAATTATTGTTATAGAGATGAATCCTAGAGTTTCAAGATCTTCAGCCCTCGCTTCAAAAGCGACAGGCTTTCCAATTGCAAAAATAGCAACTAAATTAGCTATTGGCTATACGCTAGATGAAATTGAAAATGATATTACGAAATCAACGCCAGCATCATTTGAACCCTCCCTTGATTATGTAGTTGTTAAAGTACCAAGATTTGCATTTGAAAAATTTCCAGAAGCTGATGTTCGCTTAACTACGACTATGAAAAGTGTTGGCGAAGCAATGGCAATTGGGCGAAGTTTCCCCGAAGCATTGCAGAAGGCCCTACGTTCGCTTGAGAAATCCGGCGCAAGTTTTACTTGGACTGGTGGTGATTTAGATACCTTAATGAAGCAAATCGCTATCCCTACGGAGTTTAGGTTGCAGCAACTACAACTCGCAATGCATCTTGGGGCTACTGTTGAGCAAATATATGAAGTGACAAAGATCGATCCTTGGTTTCTCGAACAGATTAATCTAATTAATCAAAAGGCTATGGAGATAGCATCCTCTGGTGAACTAACAAAGTCGCTACTTAGATCTGCAAAAAAGATGGGATTTTCTGACCAACAGATAGCGAATTTGAAAAACGTAAGTGCAGCAGAGATACTGCTTGCTAGAAATACGTTTAATCTTCACCCAGTTTATAAAACAGTTGATACTTGCGCGGGTGAATTTGCAGCACTTACCCCTTATTACTACTCGGCATATGATGAAGAAAGTGAAGTTCTACCTCGCACTAAGCAAGCTGTAATTATTTTAGGAAGCGGTCCAAATCGAATCGGTCAAGGAATCGAATTTGATTATTCGTGCGTTCATGCTTCCTTTGCCTTACGTAAAGCTGGCTATGAAACGGTCATGATTAACTGTAATCCTGAGACTGTTTCAACTGATTACGACACATCTGATCGGCTTTATTTCGAACCATTAACTTTAGAAGATGTATTAGAGGTAATTGCCGCCGAAACTGCGGCCGGTCCAGTACTTGGTGTTATTGCTCAACTTGGTGGGCAAACTCCACTAGGACTTGCAAGAGGGTTAATGGATGCTGGCGTTAAAATATTAGGAACCTCACCAGATGCAATTGATTTAGCGGAGGAGCGAGGAGCATTTGGTGAAATTTTAAAAAATAACAATTTGAGTGCCCCAAATTTTGGAATGGCTAGTTCATATGATGAGGCTGCGCAGATTGCTAGCAAAATTGGCTACCCAATTCTCGTGCGGCCCTCATATGTATTAGGTGGGCGAGGAATGGAGATTGTTTATGATGAGGAAACTCTTAAAGGATTTATTGAAAAAGCAACAGCAATCACACCTAATCACCCAGTGCTAATTGATAAGTTTTTAGATGATGCAATTGAAATTGACGTAGATGCTTTATTTGATGGAAAGGAACTTTATTTAGCTGGGGTAATGGAACATATAGAAGAGGCAGGAGTTCATTCAGGTGATTCTGCATGCGTGATCCCAAGTATCTCTTTAGGAAAGGAGCAGATATTACAAATTAGAGAAGCTACTGAAAAAATTGCAAAAGATGTAGGTGTTAGGGGATTATTAAACATTCAATTTGCAATCAGCGGAAGCCCGAAGAAGTTATATGTATTAGAAGCAAATCCGCGAGCTTCTCGAACAGTCCCATTTGTCGCTAAGGCAACTGGTATTGCACTAGCTAAGGCTGCAGCCTTAATCGCAACAGGTGTAACGATTAATAGTTTGCGCAAGGAAAAAGTTTTACCTGATTCAGGAGATGCCCACGCCAATGGAGTTTCTGTAAAAGAAGCAGTATTACCATTTAATCGTTTTCGTAGAGTCGATGGCACAGGTGTTGACTCAGTCCTTGGTCCAGAAATGAAATCAACTGGTGAAGTGATGGGAATTGCAAGTAACTTTGGTCTAGCATTCGCTAAGAGTCAAACTGCAGCATTCGGACCACTACCAAAATCCGGAGCTGTATTTATATCATTATCTGAGCGTGATAAAGAATCTGGTTGGAGGGCTGCTCGGGAGATGCATGAGTTAGGTTTTAAAATCTATAGTACATCTGGTACAAATAAATTTTTAAGTGAAAAGAACGTGCCATCGGAGTTGGTAAGGAAAAATTCAGACCCAAACTCTAGCCAGTTGTCAGCAAATGATGTAATAACCAAAGGATTAGTTCAATTAGTTATTAATACCCCTCTTGGGCGAGGCTCAAGACAAGATGGATTTTTGATCAGGACTGCTGCGATAGCTCGGTCTGTCTCTTGCATAACTACTATCCCCGGTTTTAGAGCAGCAGTTGCTGGAATCGCAGCACTACAAAAAGATGATTTTAGTATTAAATCTCTGCAAGAGTGGATGAATTCATGATTCCTCAAAAAATTAATCGTTCAGCAATTCAAATTGATGCCGAAGTAATTAGCAATAAGAAAGTTGGTCCTTACCATCATATGGTCTTTGCTGTTGGACAAATGGCTTCTGCATGCAAACCTGGCAACTTTGTCGCCATATCAGTTGGAGGATCGCAATCTGCACTAATTTTACGTCGAGCTTTTGCTATTTATAGAGCACTAGATAAAGGGCCAATGGGTGGAAGCATTGAATTAGTTGTTGCAGCTCATGGTGAAGGAAGTAAATGGCTTTGTGCCAGGAATGTTGGAGATTTTGTTGATTTAGTTGGTCCACTTGGCACTGCTTTTGGTGTACCAACAACAAATGCAAATACGATGCTCATCGGTGGTGGCTACGGATCTGCGCCACTATTTGCTTTAGCTGAACTGTTAAAGAATCGTGGATGTCGCGTTGATATGGTGTTAGGAGCCAGCACAGCAAATAAAATTTATGCACCACTTGAAGGAAAGCGAAGTGTTTCATCCTTAACTTTAACTACAGATGATGGCAGTGCTGGAATCCACGGGCAGATTAGCGAAGCTATACCTAGATTAATTCGTGAGTATCAGACAGAAGTTATTTATTCATGTGGGCCAATGGGGATGCTATCTGCAATTGCAAAGATTGCTGAAGAGTTTGACATCTCTCATCAATGTTCAGTAGAAGAGGCAATGGCATGCGGAATTGGCGTCTGTATGACTTGCGTGGTTCCGATCAAGCATGAGGATGGCATAAAAATGGTCAGAACATGTGTCGATGGGCCAGTAATGGACGGGTCAGAAATTATTTGGGATCGTAAATCAGTGATGGATGCGTTATAAAAATGAGCGCCCTAGACTTTTCCACAAAAATTGGTAGCAAAAGATTTTCAAATCCGATTTTTACTGCAAGTGGTTGTGCCAGTTCAGGAAGTGAACTCGCTCAGTTTTTTCCACTAACAGAAATTGGCGCCATCGTCACAAAATCAATTATGACTAAGCCTAGAAATGGGCGTATGACACCGCGAATGGCGGAGACACCAAGTGGCATGCTTAACTCAATTGGATTGCAAGGTCCTGGTATTGATGTTTTTCTCGAAAAAGATATACCTTGGTTAGTTTCTCAACAAGCAAAGATTATTGTTTCAATAGCAGGTGAAACCGTTGATGAATATGGTGTTTTAGCAAGAAGATTAAGAGCAGTTTCTGGAATAAGCGCTGTTGAGGTAAATATTTCTTGTCCAAATGTTGAAAATAGAGGGCAGGTTTTTGCCTGTCAACCAGATACAGCAGTTGCAGTTATTGAGGCGGTTAGGCGAAATATTGGGGGAGAGCTACCAATTATTGCAAAGTTATCACCTGATGTAACTGATATTGTTGAAATTGCTGGATCAGTTATCAATGCAGGCGTAGATTCTTTGGCGCTAATTAATACTCTCTTGGGTATGGTGATTGATACAAATTCAATGAGACCAAAACTGGCTGGTAAAACTGGTGGATTATCAGGGCCTGCAATTAGGCCAGTTGCAGTTCGCGCGATTTATCAGGTACACCAAGCGTTTCCAAATACTCCAATCGTAGGAATGGGCGGAGTAGCATCTGGTCGAGATGCACTTGAGCTAATTTTAGCTGGTGCAAGTGCAGTATCAGTTGGCACTGCAACTTTTGGAGACCCAACTGCCGTAATTAAAATTAAAAATCAATTAGCTGAGCTGCTAACACAAAAAGGTTTCAATGACTTTCGTGATGCTATTGGGTACGCACACAGGGGAATCTGATGACATTGCCTATTATTCTTGCACTAGATACAAAAGATGTTGAGCAAGCAAAGTCTTGGATTAAAGCATCTAGCGGCCTAATTGATCATTTTAAGGTGGGCCTTGAGTTCTATCTTAAACACGGTTCGACTGGAATCAAGCAGTTGCAAAAAGAGCGTGAATTTAAACTATTCCTTGATCTCAAACTTCATGATATTCCCAATACCGTAAAGGGTGCGGTGGAGTCTGTCGCTGAATTGCGACCTAAGTTCTTAACTGTTCACGCAAGTGGTGGAAGTAAAATGATAAGTGCGGCTGCTAATGCCTTACCAGACGGTTCTATTACTGCTGTAACAGTTTTAACATCTTTTTCTGAAGATGAATTTTCATTAATGGGGCAGAGATCACACATTACTGAAACAGTAAAAAATTGGGCTTCTAATGCTTTAGCTGCAGGTGCCACATCAATCGTGTGTTCTGCTTTTGAAGTGAACCAACTTCGAAAACTTTCCACCTCTGCAGTTTTAATTACTCCTGGAGTTCGAGTAGAAGGTGATGATGCTGGTGACCAGGCTCGAGTCATGACACCTAGAGACGCGCTTGCTGAGGGTGCTAACTTTGTGGTGATTGGTAGATCAATAACTAGCATGTGGGATGGTGCAGAAACAAAAATGCGAAAGAAGATTGAACAAATCGCAAGCTCTTTGGGATAGCGATGTTGCCACCAAGATTAAGTAGTCGCGCGCGACGCAGAGCTGGTGAAAAAGCGGTAATAGCACGCCAAGATCGGGCTAAGGTTAAAGAACAAGTTGCTTTAGGTGAGCTATTCTTTTTTGATCTTTTTAAGGATGAGCGCAAATCAATTTTGCGAATGAAGTTGATGGATTTGCTTCAGTCTGTGCCAGGAATTGGTCAGACTCGTGCTCAAATAATTTTTGAAAGAACAAATATCTCACCATCGCGTAGAATTGGTGGTGTCGGACATCGACAAATTGAGCTACTAAGGCAGGAGTTTCTTTTGATTAAAAACTCTCGCAAGAGTGGAAAACTACTAGTTGTTTCTGGTCCTAGTGGGGTTGGTAAAAGCACAATAACAAATCGACTACGAGCAGATGAGCGTTTTTGGATTTCAGTTTCTGTGACAACAAGAGCAATACGAACTGGTGAAACAAATGGTATTGACTATATTTTTGTTGCTGAAGATAAATTTAGCCAAATGATTAAAGATAATGAGTTTCTTGAATGGGCCAATTTTGCTGGATCTAAATATGGAACACCAAAGAAAGCAGTGGCTGAGGCATTGCAAGATGGTAAAAATGTGATTTTAGAGATTGAATTAAATGGCGCACGACAAGTAAGAAAAAATTCTAAGAATGCGATTTTGATATTCATTGAGCCTCCTTCTTGGGAGGAATTAACTGCTCGATTGATAAATAGGGGAACAGAATCAGAGCAATCAACTCAAGCAAGGCTAGACAGGGCAAAAGAGGAGCTATCAGCAGCAGTAGAATTTGATTATGTAGTGATAAATCACCAAGTAGAGCAATCGGTCGCTGAACTGGTATCTTTAGCCCTTCGCTAATTCATATATTTTTTAAGGGGTACTTTAATGACCAACCAAGCACTTGATGGGATTACTAATCCGCCAATTGATGCACTATTAGACAAAGCTGGTTCTAAATACAGCTTGGTTCTTTACGCAGCAAAGCGTGCTCGCCAAATTAATGCTTATTATTCACAACTTGGTGAGGGCTTGCTTGAGTATGTTGGCCCACTTGTCGAGACATATGTTCATGAGAAACCACTTTCGATTGCATTACGTGAAATTAATGAAGGCCTTTTAACAATCGAAAATTTAGAACCAAAGCCAGCTGACTCAGCTAGCTAAAAACCTGCCATGTTTCCCCGTGGTCGCAAACTACTACTTGGCGTAGCCGGAGGTATTTCGGCATATAAATCATGCGACCTACTTCGACGTTTACAAGATGAAGGATTTATAGTTGATGTTGTTCCAACACAAGCGAGTTTAAATTTTGTTGGTAAAGCAACTTGGGAAGCACTTTCAGGTCGAAAAGTAATCACTGATCTTTGGAGTGAAGTGGAAAATGTCCCCCACATTTCGATGGCAAAAGAAAATAATATTATTTTGATCGCTCCAACAACTGCAGATTTATTAGCGAAATTAGCATCAGGACGTGCTGATGACCTTCTAACAAATATCGTTGTAGCCTCTACTGCTGCAAAGATATTAGTTCCAGCAATGCATCCTGAGATGTGGAGTAATGCTGCAACAATTCAAAATGTAAAAGTCCTACAGGATCGAGGGTTCACCGTAATTACCCCAGGCGAAGGAAGAATGACTGGATCTGATTTTGGGGTAGGTCGATACCCAGAAACATCTAAC
>SXGQ01128881.1_pt1 | contig 14103 bp, 15 predicted proteins | sample 3178371 | NCBI WGS metagenome assembly SXGQ01 (sample SAMN11356859, study PRJNA531348) | freshwater metagenome | isolation source: freshwater sample F1-20 | place: China: Fuxian Lake, Yuxi | collected 2017-12-25
CATCAGGCCGATCCAGAACAGCGGTGTTGCATAGGCGATCACCGCCACCACGGAAATCGCCCGGTCGCGCCAGGTGTTCACCGCGGTCGCCGCGAGCAGGCCGAGCAGCACGCCGCTCAGCACCGAGACGATCAGCGTGGTGCCCATCAGCAGCAGCGTCGGCCCGAGCCGCGCAAAAATGAGCTGGGCGACCGGCATGCTGTTGCGGAACGAGTAGCCCAGGTCGAGCATCAGCACGTTCTGCACGTACAGCAGCAGCTGGACGTGCACCGGCCGGTCGAGGCCGAAGCGCTCGCGCAGCTGCGCCACGTACTCGGGTGGCGCGCCGCCGGCCTCGCCCGCGAGCACCGTCGCCGCGTCGCCGGGCGCGAGCTGCAACAGCAGGAAGTTGAGCACCACGATGCCGATGACGATCGGCACCGCCTGCAGCAGCCGGCGACCGACGTAGATAGCTGTCTTCGGTCCGATCGCCATCAGACCGCCGGGCGGCCGCGCTGCCTCATCCCGCCAGCGCCGCCGGAATCAGCGGTCCAGCCACGCGCGATTGTAGGCGCCGTAAATGCCGATCGGCGACACGATCACGTCCTTGTAGCGTTTGTTGAGGATGGTCGGGAACAGCAGCTCGTGCACCCAGATGATCGGCGCGGCTTCCGCGGTGAGCTTCTGCAGTTCGGCGTACTGGGCGCCGCGCTTGGCGGCATCCGGCTCGAGCGACGCGGCATTCATCAGTTCATCGGTCCGCGGCGAACTCCAGCGCGAGCCGTTCACGAACACCGTGCCCTGCTTGATCAGGCCCGAATGGAATGAACGGTGCACGCCCAGCACGGGGTCGGCGAGGTTGTAGAGGAAATTCGATGTCATGAAATAGTCGTAGTCGGTGTAGGTGCGCTTGAGCCAGGTCGGCACGTCCTCGTAGCGCAGCGTGGCCTTGATGCCGACCTGCGCCAGCTGCTGCTGCACCGCTTCGCCGAAGCGCTGCCATTCCTCGCCGTAGGGGGTGATGTCGTGGACCATCTCGAAGCGGATGCCATCGGCCTTGCGCGGGAAGCCGGCCTCGTCGAGCAGCTTGTTCGCCATCTCGACCGCGTTGGGCACGCTGTAATTGCGCACGTCGGCCGAATACAGCCCGGACGCCTTGAAGTTGGAGTTGATCGCGCCGGTCGCCGGCCTGCCGAAACCGAACCAGACGTTGTCGATGGCGAACTTGCGATTGACGGCGTAGGACACCGCCTGGCGCACCTTGACGTTATCGAACGGCGCCCGCTTGCTGTTGATGGTGATCTCGACCACCGGGGAGATCATCTCGTAGCCCCTGGTCGTTACCTCCAGGCTGGGCAGGGCGGCGAGCCGCTTGACGTCGTTGTACGGCACGGCGCCGAAGCCCGCCACGTGCGCGTCGCCCTTCTCCAGCAGCGCGGTGCGCGTCGCGGAATCCGGCACGAAGCGCACGACGATGCGATCGAGATACGGCTGGCCGGAGCGCCAGTAGTCCGGATTGCGGTCCAGGCGCACCAGCTCGCCGCGCCGCCAGTCGACGACCTTGACCGGCCCGGTGCCCACCGGCGTGTAGGCGCTGTCCTGGTTGCGGATGTCACCGGTGCCATAGACGTGCTTGGGGACGATCGGCGACTCGTAGCCGGAAAGCGCCGCCAGCATGTAGGGCGCGGCGTTCGCCAGGCGGAAGATCGCGGTCTGCGCATCGGGTGTATCGACCGCGGTCACCTCCTTGAAGGTGTTGATGCCGCGGGGATGCACCTTCTTCAGCACTTCCATGATGGTGAACTGCACGTCGGCGCTGCTGAAGGGCTTGCCGTCATGAAACTTGACGCCCTGGCGCTGCTTGAAGGTGATCGTCTTGCCGTCCGGCGCGACGATCCAGGACTCCGCCAGCGAGGGCTGCGGCTTCATGTCGAAGCCGTACTCGAACAGGCCGTCGTAGATCTTCGCGGTCACCTGCCCGATCGGGCCTGAGGTGCTCAGGTACGAGGCGAGCGTCGGCGGTTCCGGCTGCGTGAGCTGCACAAGGGTGCCGCCGCGCTTCTGCGCGAGCGCGATCCCTGGCGCCGCAGACATCGCTGACACAAGCATGACCGAGGCAAGAGCGCGCCTCAGGATTTTCGATCCGTTCATGAAAGTCTCCTCAAATTGGCGATGTTCAAAATCTACGTGTTTCATTGTTGCATAGAACGCAGCGCGCCGGCCTGTCGCGCGAAGTAGCCGCTCAGACGGGCTTTCCCGTAGGGCCTGCTACCCAAACCAGCGGGCGCGTCCCGGCCAGCGCGCCACCAGGTCGACGAACAGGGGATCGATGACGTTCGGGTCGGCGGCGACCTCGCGCGCGAGCTGCCCGGGCTCCTCGTTGTAGGCGAGCAACCCCAGGTCCGTCATGCGCATCGGATAGACGATGCCGTCGAGGTGGTCGCATTCGTGCTGCAGCAGCGCCGCCCACGAACTGTGTGCGTCGTGAGACACGGTCCCGCCCTCGAGCGTCTGGTAGCTGATGGCGATGCGCGAATGGCGCGGCACCTTGCCGTGCAGTCCCGGAATCGACAGGCAGCGCTCCCATACCGGCGTCTTGTCCGCGGTCGTGGGGGTGATCACCGGGTTAACCATCACCGTCCAGGGCCGCGGCTCGATTCCCGAGCCTTTGGGAATGCGCGCGGCAATCATGCGGTAGACCACCACGCGCCTGCTGTCGAACACCTGCGGCGCGGCGAGGCCGCTTGCGCCGATGTCCTCGAGCGTCTCGATCATGTCCGCGGCGAGGCGGCGGATTTCCGGCGTGCCCGGGTCCGCGACCGGCGCCGCAACCTGCGAGAGCACCGGGTTGCCCATCCTGGCGATGCGTAACACGGCCATGCCTGCCTCCCTTGTCCCGTCGCCGCTATTTTGCAGCAGGAATAGGGCTGCTCAGGCCGGAACGCGCGAAAGCGTGGCGGGCACGGCCTGCGGCACCCACCTCGTGAGGGCGGAGCGCGGCCCTCCGATGCGCTGTTTTCCTCCAAGTTGCCCTGCGATTACGATGACGGCATGAAAACCTCCCGCAACGTGCCCCGGCGGATTGGAATCCTCGGCGGCATGGGGCCCGCCGCGGCCATCGACCTGCAGGCGAAGATCCTCGCCGCCACGCCTGCCGCAGCCGACTCGGAGCACCTGCCGATCGTGGTCTGGAACCTGCCCCAGGTGCCCGACCGCGTGGCGGCGGTCCTGGGAACAGGTCCCTCGCCCGTTGCCGCGATGACCGCAGGTGCCCGCGCCCTCGAGGCCGCCGGCTGCGAGGCCTTCGCCGTGGCGTGCAACACCGCGCACTACTGGGCGGAGGAACTGGCGGATGCGGTGGGGATCCCGCTGCTGCACATCGCGGACGCCGCGGTGGAGGCCATCGCCAGGCGTCCGCTACCGCCCATGCGCATCGGCATCCTCGCCACGCGCGGCACGCTCGCCGCCGCCTTCTACGGCACGCGCCTCGCCCAGCGCGGGTTCGAGTGGATCGCGCCCACCGAAGACGAACAGGCCCGGTTCGTGGACCGGGCGATCGAGCGCGTGAAGGCCGGTGACATCGAGGGCGCACGCGCGCCCTTCGAAGGCGCCGCGGCGGCGCTGGCGGACCGCGGCGCGGACCTGATCCTCATGGCCTGTACCGAGCTGCCTCTCGCTGCCGGGGGGGCGCGCAGCCCCGTCCCGCTCCTCGACGCCGGGCAGGCGCTCGCCGAGGCGATCGTCGCCTACTCGCTCGGGTTTGCCACGGCGGGCGGCACGAAACCGAACGGGCCAGAAGGAATTTCCTAGCCTTCTTTTGCCCGCGTGCTCACCTTTCGCCTCGGCGTGATCGGTGAGCCCGGGAACCGGCTGATGAAGCCGCTCCGACCAGCGCGGCTTGCGGCAGGGGCAGGGCGGTCTTGTACTTGACCTGCTTGAGCGCGAACGACGACTGGATGTTGCCGACGCCGGGCACGCGCGACAGGAAATCCACGATGAACCGCTCGAGCGCCCGCACGTCGCGCACCACGACGCGAATCAGGTAGTCCGAGGCGCCCGTCATCAGGTAGCACTCCATCACTTCGGGCCGCTCGGCGATGGCCCGCTCGAAAGTCTCCAGCGCGGCCTCCACCTGCTTCTCGAGCCGCACCTGGATGAACACCGACACCGTCAGCCCCAGCGCCATCGGGTCGAGGAGGGTGACGTAGCGGCTGATCAGGCCGCTCTGTTCCAGCCTGCTCACGCAAGCGAGGCACGGCGAAGGCGACAAATGGAGCTTCTTCGCCAGGTTGTTGACGCCGGCGCAGAATTGACCAGGTGCGCCGGTTTGGATCTGACCAGGGTACGCCCAATGAACGCTCTGGTCAGTCGATGATCGGCACTACCCCTCTAAACTGGTCAATTTTCGGTCGGCGTCAACACATGGAACACTGTTTGGCTCCGGTATCTAGAGAATTTACGGGAAAGATGTAAAACATTGGATAAGTGGAGGGGGGTACCCCGCGCTCTCCGGAACGTCGGCTCGATCTGTTCGAAGCCGCCTGATCCTCAAGCCGATAGGATCTGCAACAAGGCTAACGATCCTGCGTGGCCGGCGCTCGCGCGTAGCGGTCAAATCGCGTCAAAACGAGGCGATTCGGATCGAATCAGGGGGCGAATGGTCATCGAGAGCGGGGGACTGTCACCAAACACCGCGCGATTCACCGCTTCTCGGGACGCCGCTGCCCTAGCGGATCGGGGAAAAGGGGGTTTGAAATACCTATAAACCGCAACCGCGAGCCGACGAACACGGTGTGGAACGCCCGGGTGGACCCGAACAACAAGCCGCCATACGCCTGCGTCGAGGCTGCACTTGCCTCGCCCGATGCGCTGGTCGTGGTGATGGTGGTGGCGTCGGAGTAACTGCTGCAGGACGCTCAGGACCTGCAGCACTCAATTTCCTGAAGCGGCTGCAGTTCGGCCAAGGGATAGACCCAGGTAGCAGCAACGGTGAAAATTTTCATTCGGCGCTCAAGTAATAAGCTTGAGGTATTCGTTCGCCACGATGCTTGCCTCAAAGCGCTTTAGGCTTTCGGTATCAATGTGTGGTGGCTGTTCGTTGAAGTCGCTCATTTTCGCTGCGAGTGCCTGCACGTCTCCAATGGGGACTAAGCAGTCACGCATGCTGCCTGAGAAGATTTCACGGGGGCCGGTTGGGCAATCCGTGGACACTGCAGGGGTGCCGAGCGCCATGGCTTCGATCAGTACATTGCCAAAGCCTTCGTAATCAGACGACAGTACGAGCAGGCGTGCGTGCCGAATCCAGGGGAAGGGATTTTCTTGAAAGCCAGCGAGGATGACGCGGTCAGCCACGCCATGTGACTTGGTAAGTGCACGTATTTTTTCTTCGTCTTTTCCCTTTCCGAGTAAGACTAATTTGGATTGCAGGCCGGATCTGGCAAAGGCTTCTATGAGTACATCTTGACGCTTTTGCTTAAGCGTGAAAGCGCCTATGTGTAGCAGGTAATCTTTAGCTAATACACCCGCAGGCAGCGTAAAAGGCTTGACCGCCAAAGCTGCAAGCCGATCAAAATGGAAGGGGTTGTTTATCGTGCGTATCTTGGCGGGGCGCACCTTGACGAACTCAACAAGATCGTCCCCCACACCAACCGAGACGGCGATGATTTGTCGGCCGTCGTAGATTCGCTTGGCATGCCAGATGCGTGAAATTTTTTTGTGCCAGCCATTATTGCGGATGCCATTTTGCCAAGACAATGGGTTGTGGATGACGTGATGGATCCGGCTGTCTTTGATGCGTGAGAGGATGCGGTCGATACGAGGCAAGGCTGAGAGAATCAAATTCACACGACCTTGCTCAGCTTCGATGCGCTTTAATAATGCCTTGAACAGACCAACGTTTTGATTGTCGGTCAAACGGCTAAGAAATCGAGGACGGCGACGTGGTGCCGGATTGAGACGATGGATGCAAATACGAGAATCGACCTCAAGCTCGACGATATCTTCGTAAACCACGATGCTGACGTGATGGCCGAGCTGCAACAGCGCCTCACCAAGATTGACCGCAACCCTCTCGGCCCCTCTCCCGGTTAAGGAGTCGATTGCAAGCAATACGTGATGTACAGATGTTGGTGACATGGCAGAGTGACCATACCCCTGTTTTCGGAATTTCAACGCAGCCCTCTGCCAACGTTCTCTGGTCAATCTCACGTAACTACATGACCTGAAAAACGAATCCGCAGTTCAGTCGGTGCTGCCGATTTCGAGCTCAAACGATCTCGCTGTCAACTTCTAGGGGACCTGCCGGGGTGTAGACGACACATAAGGTGATATCGCCCGCCCTAAAATTAACCTCTTGCGGGGTAGTGCCGTTCATCCCCTGACCAGAGCGTTCATTGGGCGCAACGTGGTCAGAACGAAATCGGCGCACCTGGTCAATTCAGCGCCGTCTTTACACTATTGCGACAGTACCTTTTGTTTTCAGGTTACGGCCTTGCGTTCCCTGAACCCGGGCCGGTCCCCGGCGCGGGAGGACAGGATGTCCTTCAGCCTCGCCACCGCGTCCCACACGTCCACGTAGCGCACATATAGTGCGGCGAAGCCGAAGCGCAGCACGTTCGGGGCGAGGAAATCGCCGATGACGCCGCGCGCGATGAGCGCCTGCATGACGGCGTAGCCCTCCGGGTGCGTGAGAGAGACCTGGCTGCCGCGCCGCGCCGCCTCCCGCGGGCTGGCGAGGCCGAAGTCGTGGCCGGCGAGTTCCTGGTCCACCAGCCGGATGAAACAATCGCCCAGCGCGCTGCCCTTGGCGCGCAGCGCCTGCATGTCCACGTCCTCGAACACCTCCAGCGCTTCCTCCAGCGCGATCAGGCTCAGTTGGGGTGATGCGCGCCCTGCCGTAGACGAGGCCGCTGCGGTAGTTGACGTGGGTGAGCTGGACAACCGCGAGTCCGGCTCCGGCCGCCCGGATCGCTGATTCGATCTCCTGCGGCTCGACGCAGCGCAACTCGACGCCCATCAACTCCGCCACGCCCTCGTTGACGTAGAGGTCCGTGGGGGAATTCCCTTTTTCGGAGACGACGATCTTCTGGGCCGGCCGCAGGCGCAGCGCCGCGACCAGCGTCTTGAAGAGGTTCACCGAGGTCGAGTCGCACACGATCACTTCGTCCGGTTTCGCCCCGACCAGCTGCGCGATCGCCGCCCCAGCGCGTTGCGGCGCCGGATACCAGCCAGCGTCGTTCCATGAGCGGATCAGGCCGTTGCCCCCTTTCCTCCTCCACGGCGCGGCGCATGCGCGCCACGACCCGCTTGGGAAGCGCCCCAAGGGAATTCCTGTCCAGGTAGATGATGTTCGCCAGCAACGCGAACGCCTCGCGCTTCCCCGCAAGCGGGTCGGCGCAGTCCATCCTAACAAGCGCATCGCGATCCAGCGCCCCTGTGGTAGAACTCGATGCCATGAAAGCCATCCTAGCGAACGAACCCCTTCCTGTCTCCGATCCGCGCTCGCTCGTGGACGCGGAGGTGCCCGATTCCGCCGCGCCGCAGGGCCACGACATCCTGGTGCGCATCGAGGCGATCTCCGTGAATCCGGTGGATACCAAGACGCGAATGCTCATTCACCCGGGCGCCGCGGGCGCGAAGCCCGGCCCCCGGATCCTGGGCTGGGACGCCGCCGGCGTGGTCCAGGCCGTGGGTGACCAGGTGACGCTCTTCAAGCCGGGCGACGCGGTGTACTACGCGGGCTCGAACCAGCGCCCGGGTAGCAACGCCGAGCTGCACCTGGTCGACGAGCGCATCGTGGCGAAGAAGCCCGCGACGCTGGATTTCGCGCAGGCCGCGGCAATGCCGCTCACCACGATCACGGCCTACGAGGGCATCGTGGACCGCATGGGTGTAGATCCCGACGGGAAAAGCAAAGGCGCCACGCTGCTGGTGATCGCCGGCGCGGGCGGCGTGGGCTCGATGGCGATCCAGATCGGCCGCAAGCTGGGGCTGGAGGTGATCGCCACCGCGTCGCGACCCGAAAGCATCAAGTGGTGCCGGGACCACGGCGCCCGGCACGTCATCAACCACCACCAGCCGCTCAAGGACGGGCTTAAGGCGATCGGCGTGGGCGAAGTGGACTACGTCCTCATCTGCTCGGACATCGACCTGTACTGGACCCAGCTTACCGACGTGGTGAAGCCCCAGGGCAGCGTGTGCACGATCGTGCGCAACGAGAAGCCCGCCGACATCATGGCCCTGCAGCGCAAGGCGCTGCGATTCGCCTGGGAGGGGATGTTCGTGCGCTCGAGCTTCCAGACTGCGGACATGATCGAGCAGCACCGCCTGCTCGCGCGCGTGGCCGGCTGGATCGACGCTGGCGAGGTGAAGTCCACCCTCACCGAAAAGCTCTCGCCCATCACCGCCGCCAACCTGCGCGCGGCGCACGCCAGGCTGGAATCGAAGGGAATGATCGGGAAGCTGGTGCTGTCGGGCTGGTAGCGCTATTCCCGCACCCGCAGCAGCTTCTTCGCTTCTGACAGGCGGCGGATGGAGCGCATGACGCGCGCCAGATGCGCGCGGTTGGCGACCTCCACCACGAACAGCATCGTGGTGTACACCGAGCGGTCTTCCTCCATGCTGATGGAGTCGATGTTGGAGCCGGCCTCGGCGATCGCCGAGGCCACCTTGGCGAGCACGCCGCGCTCGTTGGCCACCATCACCTTGATCGAGGTCTGGAACAGGCGCGTCGGCTGCCGGTCCCACTCGACGTCGATCCAGGCCTCGGGCTGGGCGCGCCGCGAGCGCGCGATGTGGCGGCATTCGGCGGTGTGCACTACCAGGCCCTGGCCCTTCTTGATGGAACCCACGATGGCGTCGCCCGGGATCGGGCGACAGCAACTGGCGAGCTGCACCGCCATGCCCTCGGTGCCGCGGATCACCACGCTCGCCGCCTTGGCGTGGGGCTTGGCCTCGCCCTCGGCGCGCAGCACCAGGCGGCGCGCGACCACCGCGGGCAGCTGCTTGCCCAGGCCCATGTCGGCCAGCAGTTCCACCTTAGTGAGGCCGACGGTCTCGCGGATCACCCGCTCCCAGTTCGCCTCCCCGATGTTCGCCAGCGTCACCCCGTAGCCCTTTAGCGCCTGCTCCAGCAGCCGCTCGCCCAGCGCCGCGGACTCCTCGTACTGCATGGTCTTCAGGAAGTGGCGGATGTTGGAGCGCGCCTTGGCGGTGCGCACGTACTGCAGCCAGGCCGGGTTGGGCTTGGCGTAGCCGGTGGTGATCGCCTCGACGCGGTCGCCGTTGCGCAACTCGGTCCGCAGCGGCACCAGCTCGCCGTTCACCTTAGCCGCGACGCAGCGGTTGCCGACGTCGGTGTGCACCGCGTAGGCGAGGTCCACCGCGGTGGCGCCCCTGGGCAGGGACATGATCCGGCCCTTGGGCGTGAAGACGTAGACTTCGTCGGGAAACAGATTGACCTTGACGTGCTCGAGGAACTCCTGCGAATCGCCCGACTGGCTCTGGATCTCCAGCAGCGACTGCAGCCACTGGTGGGTCTTCTTCTGCAGCTCGTTGAGCGACGCCGCATCGTCCTTGTACATCCAGTGCGAGGCGACGCCGGCTTCGGCCAGGCGGTGCATGGACTCGGTGCGCACCTGCACCTCCAGCGGCACGCCGTAGGGGCCGATGAGCGCGGTGTGGATGGACTGGTAGCCGTTCGCCTTCGGGATCGCGATGTAGTCCTTGAACTTGCCCGGCACCGGCTTGTACAGGCCGTGCAGGGCGCCAATCGTCAGGTAGCAGGTGGGGACGTCCTTCACCACCACGCGCAGTCCGTAGATGTCGTGCACCTCGGAGAACGACAGGTGCTTCTCGATCATCTTGCGGTAGATGGAAGAGATGTGCTTCTCGCGCCCGGACACCGCGGCCTCGATTCTGGCCTCGGCCAGCTTCGCTTTTACCGCCGCCTCGATCTTGCCGACCAGCTCGTGCCGGTTGCCGCGCGCGTTGCGCGTGGCCTTGACCAGCACCCGGTAGCGCAGCGGGAACATGTGCGAGAAGGCGAGTTCCTGCAGCTCGTGAAACAGCTCGTTCAGGCCCAGCCGGTTCGCGATCGGGGCGTAGATTTCCATGGTCTCGCGCGCCACGCGCCGGCGCTTGGCCGGTGGCACCGCATCGAGCGTACGCATGTTGTGGAGGCGATCCGCGAGCTTGATCAGGATGACGCGCACGTCGCGCGCCATGGCGAGCAGCATTTTCCGGAAGTTCTCGGCCTGCGCATCCTCGGCCGACTGGAACTCGATCTTGTCCAGCTTCGAGAGGCCGTCCACCAACTCGGCCACCGGTTTGCCGAAGGTGTCGGAGATCTCGTCCTTGGTGACCGAGGTATCCTCCATCACGTCGTGCAGGAGCGCCGCCTGCAGCGCCTGACCGTCCAGGTGCCAGCCGGCCAGGATCTCGGCCACTGCCAGCGGGTGCGAAATGTAGGGCTCACCTGACTGCCGGGTCTGGCCGGCGTGGGCCGCGTCCGAGAAGCGATAGGCCTCGGCGACGCGTGCCACGTCCCTCGGCTTCAGATATGCGAAGCGGCTGGCATCCAGGACGGGGGCGGAGACGGCGGACATGGGGGGAGGTAGTTTAGCTGGCGCCCCCCTGCGCCAGGGCATTCCCTAGAGCGTGGGAAGTGGCGTCGAACTGGCGTTGCGCTTGAGGACCTCAACGCCGATCTTGCCGCTGGCGATCTCGCGCAGCGCGATCACGGTGTGCTTGTCCTTGTCGTGCTCGACCAGCGCGGTGGCGCCCTGGCTCAACTGGCGGGCGCGGTAGGTCGCCGCCAGCGTGAGCTGGAAGCGGTTCGGGATTCTCTTCAGGCAATCTTCAACGGTGATGCGGGCCATGGCAGTTTTCCGATCAGGTGCTGGTCAGTTGCTGGATCTTGCATTCCGAAGCCGCTCGGCGCGGATGATGGCCTGCAGGTCTTTCAGGGCGACATCGAAGTCTTTGTTAATTATAGCGTATTCAAACTCGCAGGCATGCTCTATTTCCTCCCGCGCGTTGGCCAGGCGGCGCTGGATGGCGGCCTCGGGGTCCTTGCCTCGATGGCGCATGCGCCGCTCCAGTTCCTGGACTGACGGCGGGTGGATGAAGATGCCGATGGTGCCCGGGACCAGGCGGCGCACCTGCTGCGCGCCCTGCCAGTCGATCTCCAGCAGCAGGTCGCGGCCGGCCTCGAGGATCTCCTGGATCACCGCCTGCGAGGTGCCGTAGCGGTTGCCGTGCACCTCAGCGCATTCCAGGAACTCGCCCCGTTCCAGCATGGCGAGAAAGGTCTTCTCGTCCACGAAGTGGTACTCGCGGCCGTCCGCCTCGCCCGGGCGCGGCGCCCGCGTGGTGCAGGAAATGGACAGCGTCAGCTTCGGGTCGTCCTTGAGCAGCGCCTCGATGAGCGAACTTTTCCCGGCTCCGGAGGGCGCGGCGATGATGAACAGAAGTCCCTTCATGGCGTTCTCACTCAATATTCTGCACCTGCTCGCGCACCTGCTCGATCAGGAGCTTCAATTCCAGGGCGCAGTCGGCGAGCGCGAGGCCCTGAGCCTTGGAGGCGAGGGTGTTCGCCTCGCGATTGAGTTCCTGGGCGAGGACATCGAGCCGCTTTCCGGCGGCGCCGCCTTTCGCCAGCACCCGCTCCACTTCCGACAGGTGCGCACCGAGCCGCGTCAATTCCTCGTCCACGTCGCTGCGCGCCGCCTGCACCGCGAGCTCGGCGCGGATGCGCTCCTCGTCCACCGCCACCTGCGCCTCGCGCAGGCGCTCGGCGACCCGGGCCTTCCAGGCCGCGATCGCCTCGGGCACCAGCGGCGCTGCCTGCGCCACGCGTTCGCGCATCTGTGCCACGCGCTCCAGAATGATGGCCGCCAGCTTGGCGCCCTCGCGCTCGCGCGCCGCGCACAACTCCTCCAGCGCGTGCCGCGCTAGTGTCTCGACCGCGGCGCGGATCGCATCCTCGTTCACCGGCGCGTCGGCGAGCACCCCGGGCCAGCGCAGCACGTCCGCGAGGCGCAGCGGCGCGGCTTCCGGGAACGCGCGCCCCGCCTCTTCAGCGAGGCGCCTGAGTTCGGCGAGCGCCTGGGCGTTGAGCGGGCGCGGCGCCGTACCCGCGCCGCCGCCGCCCAGCGCGAGGCGGCAATCCACCTTGCCGCGTGAGATGCGTGCCGTGATCAGCTCGCGCAGCAGCGGTTCGCTCGCGCGCAGTTCCTCGGCGACGCGGACCTGCAGGTCGAGGAAGCGCGAGTTGACCGTGCGCATCTCGAGCGCCAGCGCGCCGCGCGGCGTTTGCGCGCTGGCGGCGGCGTAACCGGTCATGCTGCGGATCATGGCTGGAGAGGAGGAATCCGGTTCGCGCTGTGAGGTTTGCCTGTGGGGAATTCGCAGGCAGCAGTCATCATACGGGGAGATGTCCTCGCAAGCCAACCAGCCGCTCCCGGAAGGCTTCCAGCTGGAAAACCACCGCATCCTGAGAGTGCTCGTCTCGGGTGGCTTTTCGTTCGTCTACCTCGCGCACGACGAGAACGAGGCGCCGGTGGTGCTCAAGGACTACCTGCCGGCGAGATTCGCGCTGCGCACCGACTCCAGCCCCCCCCCCAGCCCGTGGTGCCCGAGGAAACGCTGCCCGCCTTCCGCTACGGGCTGAAGTGCTTCTTCGAGGAAGGCATGGCGCTGGCCGGTCTCGCGCATCCGAACGTGGTGCGGGTGCTCAATTTCTTCCGCGCCAACGGCACCGTCTACATGGTGATGCGCTACGAGCGCGGCCGCAGTCTGCGGGAGCACATCAAGAAGCGCAGCGGGGCGCTGAAGGAGGAATGGATCCGCAGCACCCATCATCGAGCTGATGAACGGCCTGCGCGAGGTGTACACCGGGCGATTGCTCCACCTGAACATCAAGCCGGGCAACATCTACATCCGCAACGACCGCGCCCCGCTCCTGATCGACTTCGGCGCCGCGCGCCAGACGCTGACGCTGCAGGCCGAGAACGAAAAGCTACCGCCGATGTATACCCTAGGCTTCGCCTCGCCCGAGCACCCCGGCGAGCGCGAGAAGCTCGGGCCCTGAAGCGACTTCTATTTGGTGGGCGCGAGTCTGTACGCCTGCCTCTCGGGCGTGCCGCCCCCGACGGCGGCCGAGCGGCTGGAGAAGGACCGCATCATCCCGGCGCGCAAGGGCTGGGCCGGGCGCTATTCCGCGGAGCTGCTCGACACCCTCGACGGGTGCCTGCGCCCGGACCACCTGGAGCACCCGCAGAGCGTGCTCGCGCTGCAAAAGGCCCTGTCCGGGGAGAAGTTGCCTGGAATCCGTGGCGATTTCCTCATGCTGGAGCAGTTGAAGAGCGCTATATTCAGGCTCGCGCGACGATGAAGCACACCCTTTTCCAGGACAGCCGGATCGGCCCCCGCAGCTTCCAGCAGGACCGGCTCGGCCAGTGGTCGGCCGGCGAGGCGATGGTGCTGGTGCTCGCGGACGGCATGGGCGGGCACCAGGGGCATAAGACGGGGTTGCCGGATTCGCCGCGCATGGATCTAGTGGAGAACGTCACGCTGGAGAAGGACGAGCTGCTGCTGTGTTCGGATGGTTTCTGGGGGCCGCTCACCCAACGCGAGATCCTGATGGGGCTGGTCGGCAAGCCGCCCGCAGAGGCGCTGCCCGGGTTGATCGAAATGGCCGAAGCGCGTGCCGACAAGACCTGCGACAACGTGTCGGTGCTGGCGATGCACCGGCTCGACGACCACCCTGCCGCATTCGACGAGCCGCCGACGGTGCCGATGGAGACGGCGCCGCCCGCGGGACCCAACTTCACCGCTTCGGCTACCGATTTCCTACGCGTCACGGATGCTGAGATCGAGAGCCAGATCGCCCAGATCAAGGCCACGCTTGGCCCTCCCGACGCCGGCAAGAAGGAATAGGACATGCGACCCAGCGGCAGGAAGTCAGGCCAGTTGCGCGAGGTGCGCCTTACGCGCGGATTCACCCGCCATGCCGAGGGTTCGGTGCTGGTGGAATTCGGCGACACGCGTGTGCTGTGCACCGCCAGCGTGGAGAACCGCGTGCCGCCGTTCCTGCGCGACAAGGGCCGCGGCTGGGTCACCGCC
>SXGQ01167166.1_pt1 | contig 14102 bp, 22 predicted proteins | sample 3178371 | NCBI WGS metagenome assembly SXGQ01 (sample SAMN11356859, study PRJNA531348) | freshwater metagenome | isolation source: freshwater sample F1-20 | place: China: Fuxian Lake, Yuxi | collected 2017-12-25
AATAACGGGCGTACAATGGACGAAGACAAAGCCTACGAACAAGTATACAAATATCAGGCTAGGGTTGCTGGATTTAGATAATAAAAAAAGGGGGCGATAAGCCCCCTAACTTTTGGTGCTGACAGTAGGAGTCGAACCCACGACCTACCGCTTACAAGGCGGTTGCTCTACCTACTGAGCTATGTCAGCAGGATACTACACTCGCTGAATGCTGTATCCCAAGCAAGTAAACCCACGATCAGCATTGAATCCTTTGCTGCGGATCAGGCGTTTAAGTACCATACGAGCTTGCTCATAGTTCTTAAATCCAAGTTTAAATGCTTTCAAAGAAATCTTACGGCCTTTGAGTTTTACTACGTACATACTACCTCCTTGTTAAAAGATCTAGCTTTTCAAAGTAAGCAGCATCAAATCCTCGCTGCCATTCCTTGCCTTGTATGGTGTCAAATTTATAAGGGTTACCAAGCCATCCTTTTTTGAAGGCAAACTTGCCCTTCTCAAACTGGATGTGCAGTGGTGCTGTTCTATCCTTTTTAATAAATTCTTTTTCCATAGGCCACCTAATTATATCTCACAACTAGATCCGGTGCAAGCAAGTGTTTGCACTCCTTCGACATTATCGTCTTCTTCTTTTAGCAGATCCCAGTGAATGTCGGCTGGCATCTTGGCTAACATTTCTTCGTACTGCTCCTTCGTACATTCCTCATACGGGGCTTGCCGGTAAGTGCCACCGTCCCATGGTAAGAACGATACCCCACTGATCTCATCAAAGTACCGCCATACCCAAGCACCTACATCCAGCCACTCATCTTCCTTAACAGATATAGTGACAGAAGGTTTGTGCTCACACCAGTGCCGCTGATACATAAGCCACAGATCTAAGTGTTGCAGTGCATTAAGATTCTCCCTAGTCCGTGCATGATCGGGTGCCTTCATCGGGAATGAAAACACTACAGTGCTTTCAGGACGCATGACACAATCTTCTGCCGGGATTCCTGCCTCTATGAGAAACTTCGTAAGAGGATCTTTTTTATCTCCCCTAACCCTGCGAATGTAATAATTACTATGTCGAGTATGAATACCAGAGGCAGAATCAACAAGCTGACTAACAGTGCCACTAGGTTTGACACAAGTGATAGCAGCAGACTGAGGGATTCCCAAAGTTGTTGCAGTGTCCAAATTGGTACTAACGGCGACTTGGCGTAGCTGTTCAAGATTCTTCGCAGTGCTGTCACTTACCTCTCCCATCCATTCGTTATCCAAGATCCCAGTGAGGGACACCCCAAGTAATCTTTCTTCTTCTGTATTCTTTTGCCATATCTTACGGAGATATGGGAAGTGGGTCAATGTACTTTGATACGTCCCCAGTATCGTAGCAAGACGTACCTTACGTGACAGGGATTCCACTGTGTCATCCGCACGTACTACCACCTCCGTTAAATTACAGAACTGATAGGGACGTAGTATGATTTCGCTGCAGGGATTAGTGCCGAAGTCGTAATCTCCATCACGCCTGCCGTTTTTCTTAGCCTGATTCTTACTTGCGGCTCGTGAGAAGATACCTCTTTCTCCAGAATGACTGTTGTATAAGGAGGTCCATTCTGACAAAAACTGTCCAGTATCTGGTTTAGTAACATAAGTTGCTGAGTTGTTAGCAAGTGCTCGTTGCCCGTTCTGTGTCCACCAGTCTCCACTTTTTGCGCTCCTCATACGATCATCTTCAAGGTCCGATAACGAGATCATTGCTGACCTGCGTACACCACCAACGACAACAACCTCCCCGATTTTGCAGAGAATATCATGCACTTCCAGTGATGACAAATTCCGACCAGCGGCTCCTCTGAATTTTGCAATCGTGAATTTAAAGAGTTCCTCCAGCGGTGCAGGGCCAGACGCTCTGCCTCCGAAAGTCTTAAGTCTTGCCCCTGCTGGACGTACCTTTGATAGATCCCACTTTGGTACCTCTCCAGAATACAGTAGAGCAATGAGTTGTCGTAGAGCCTTGGCCCATCCTTCTTTAGAATCAGCAACCACGATAGTAGTTTGACTATTGAAAAGCTGATCAGGTACTTCAGGTAACTTATTAACATACTGGTGCTCCACTGAGAAACCTACACCTGTGCCACACAGCAGGATGTACATGGCTTCATCGAAGGCTTTTGGGTCATCTATGGGCAAGTAGGAGCAGTTGTACCCTGCGGTATTGTCACGCTCAAGAGCCTTGCCAGCGGTCATTATAGCCCTCATGGAGGGCATTACTTCAAGATTGATAATTGCACTACGTAGTTCAGCATACAACTCGTCAGGGATTGCGTAGTTAAACTTGTCCCGTAGATGCTTAGCCATAAATGTTGTGTAACGATTGACTGTCTCATCCCAGTGTTCCCTGCGCTTTATTTCAGGGACATACCGTGAGTACCGAGACTTGGCAATGTAAGTTGAATAGGGGGTCATTTACTCTCCGTTGTTGTTATAGAAAAAAATAGGGCGCTTAGGTTTGCGCCCCGGTGGAAGGTACAGTTATACAGATAATCCTCCTAATAGCAACCACTATCATTTCACTTAGTAAAATCTGCCGGATCAACCCCATTTAACAAAAGGTATTCCACAAACATTACCGCCTCTAATTCATTTTTAAATAATCTAATCTGTCCCTGATATGTAGTGCGGTGGTAAGCGCACACTAATATCTGATCTAATGTAGTAGATATTTTTATTAGCCAATCATCTTTGCGTATCGTACCAAAGCTTATTAGTTTAATTATCGGCATTCTTGCCGTGCAATTCCTCTAATGCTTTAGTGCCTTGAATACGATTTTCTAGATTGTTTTCAAACTCAGCGCACAGTTCTTCGATCCTAGCACTTGCACCATTGTATCCCTCTTTTTCAAGAAAGCGTCCGAACCGGCGCAACACTGCAGTCCACGGATCTTCTTCGTGCATTTCAAAGTCATACGAATATCGTGTGCCATCATCTAAAGACACAGCCCAACTGTAGTATTTATACCCTGTCATTGGAACCTCTGTTTCTAATCTCATGTGCAATCAATTCACGCACACTGTATGGGGGCAGTGAATGTGGCTCCCCCAAGCCAGCTACTTCAGCAATCTTAGCACAGGCTTCTCTTTCTGTTGCAATAGCCCATTGTATTTCCTTGTCGATCAAGCTTTTAATAAGCTGCATTTTAGCTAAAAATTCATTTCTATAATACATGATCTGCTACTCCCAGTTCTAATAATTCCTGCGGTGTAAGCCAAACATCTGAAGGTGGTAGCAGCTTGCGTTTAATTGTAGCTGCGTCCAGTCCAGTGTTGTCTTTCAACAGGTTAATCATTCTTTGATTGGTGTGCTCTGCCACCTTCATGTACGCTTTTAAATCATGATGCTTACCATCAACACAGTCAGAGTACTGGTGTGACATGATGTTAGCATTCTTACCGACAAATCGCATTCCCTTAGTGCCACTTGAAAATACCAAGAATGCCGCAGACATAATGTTACCTACACCAACAGTGCGAATGTTGTGCTTGGTATGGCGCATCATGTCAATCAAACCAAAGGCATCGTCTAAATACCCGCCCATGGAATTGATATACAGGGTGAGGGTATGCTGCCCAAGTTTATTATTTTCGTAGATCAACCACCGTATGGCAGCTTCAATACATTCAGAATCCATCAGTCCACTTAACACATGGGAGTTAGAATCCAGTATGCCACGGTCAATGACATCCTCTGCACCTAACCCAGCGTAGGGATCTACTGGTTCTTCCACAGATTGTTTTATATTTAGCACGGCAGTGTCACGTATAAAAGATTAGCAACAGGTACTTGATAAAACATCTCACCCGAAAACACGTATTTGTTTGGAACCTCTACAACAGGAGATTCTTTTAGTGTCGTATCACTGCAAACAAATGCGTGCGTCTGTTCTCTATTAAGTACCACAAACACACAAGGCTTATCTAGTTCTGTAAACTTTTTCTTACGTGCCGGTATCTGCAGCGTATCGTAAGGAAAAGAGGAACCAGACCAAACCCGCTTAATCTCCACCTCTGAGTAAAACTCTTCCCACCCCGTATTAACTAAGAGATCTGCGCCGTATCGGTCTGGATTATCTTCTGCGGTGTAGCCAAAGCTACGCCAGTATTTCTTCCCTGCTGCACGTGCAAGAGTATCATTCTCGTCATGCAGTTCTTTATCAAACTTTTTTCTTGCTGTCATGTGTGATCTATTTCCACTTTAGTTGCTCCCACAAGATCAGCATTGATGTCATACATCGCATCAGATACTGCTTCTTGAATTACCTCAATCAGATAATCTGTATTGGTGTAAGCCGAGGGCATATTGTCCTCATCAAACTCAACAAAGAATTTAACTTCTGCGGTAACCATATCTGTCTTACCAGTTATTGCCTTCTGTTTTCTCAAGAAGCTCAATCATTTTTTCTAGATACCACTTTGCTTTCTTGGCATCTTTGATAGGAGTCCCCTTGTGCCACATACGGATGGTGTATTTAAGCACATTGCCATGGCAGTAGTTGATTGTCTCATACATACCTAACGTGTCAACAATTACATCAATGGTTTCGTACTTGCCATAGTTGTAATGGGCAGGTTTTTCTACTTCATCAAACTCTTTTGTTTTGTTGTAGTTATTTTTAAATGCATCACTCCACTCGCTGGGGGAAGCATCGTCAATAGATTTCTTATCACTGGCATTCATGATAATGTCTCTAAGAGTGTGTTCTTTTTTCATGCTGTACCCTTTGTCTTTGTCCACTGATCCAGTTTGACTACATTGTCAGGAACTAAAGACTCTGCACGATCATTTTCTTGGCTTAGCTTTTCCATGTACACAGAAACTTTATTAGCAAACACTGCATCGTTATTCATCAACTGAAAGCAAGCAACCAGTCCATTGACCATATAAAGAAGATCATCGGCTGCTTCTTTAGACAAACTGGGGGAAGGCATGGCAACAATGTTTAGATCGACAGTGCCATCCCATGCATTGTCTTTAATATTGGGGCGCACTACCAGTGCAATGTCGTTATCTTCAAATGGAATCATCACTGTCCTTCCTCTTATGTGGGTATTTGATAATGAGTGGATACTTAACTTCAGCTTTACTAACTTCTTTAAACCAGCCTGCAGGTATTTCTTTATCAGCGTACTTAAATCCATGCTTATCACACCAATCGGCATACGTTGTCTTTGATATTTTAGATAGCCTACGCTTGCTACTCTCAAATACAAACCGGATCTCAACATTCTCATGCTGTTCCTTTACCAATAGATGCTTGCGTCTGTCTTCTGCTGTGAATAATCCTTTTGTTTCTACGATTATATTATTTCTTAATATGAAATCGGGAGTGTACTTACGATACTTAAGGTCTTCCCATTCAATCTTAATTGCTTCGTATTGAAACGGTTCACCTAATTCTTTTAACTGCTCCTGTATCTTAATCTCAAGCCCACTCCGGTAGCCTTTTCGCTTTGCTGCAGCGTATCCCTTTCGATTGAAAGTCATTATTCAGGGTCTTTATTCTTTGCAATTTGGACATACGCAACCATAGGTGGGTTCTCTGCACGGCTAACCAACGATGGTCTTTCTTCAAGTGTACCCCAACACGGATACCTGAAGGAGCACCATTGGCATTCTTGTCCAAGCACAAGATTTCCCGTAGGTTTATTTCTGTAAGTCTCTTCAACAGGTGGGAAACAGCGGCGGAATTCATTGGCCTGTAACTCATCTGCCTTCTCACTAATTTTTTGTATCTCCGAATCTGTATCGATACCCGTAGCCGGTACATATTTAAATTCCCCTTTGGCTTTGTTGATGACCCACCACCCCCCCGGTTTGACTCGCATGGCTCTAGAATATCCGGCGAGTTGAGCCACATAACCAAAGGAGTCACTACTAGCAAGGGTATTAAAATCAACAAACTTATTACGATAAGACCAATCACTAGCGGATTTAACATCATCAACGGCTCCGTCAATAGTTAGATCAGGTGTGCCTTGTATCTCATGCTTACCTGCTTTGAGTGTAACCTTTTCGCCATTGGAATATAGGACACCTGCTTCGGTAAGCAAGCCCTTGAATACAGCTTCAACGATATCACCAATCATCATGTTCATCAGGAAGTTTGATGATGTTGTGGTTGCCTCTTCGGGTTTGTTTTTCTCAAACCAAAGTTGGCAATAGGGTCTGCCTACGTTAGACATGCGTAGGCTAAACTCTTTATTCCTCTTGTCAACAAACTGCCGAATCAAGGCAGCACGTACATCTTCAGTGATCTGATTGATAGTCTTCTCACTGACGGATGCCTTGCCAGTGCGAACCTCTTCGATGTACTGGTGTACCTTTAATTCGGCAGGGTGTTGCATTAGGCTGCGTCCTTTACTTCGACATCAACAAACTCGTCAACAAGATCATCATCAATCGCTTCTTCGCCTGCCCCATTGGCACGGGCTTCGTTGAATTGCTTGATGATGTAATCGTTGTAGTTATCGATCCAAGTGTTGAAGTCAGCAAAGGTCTTCTGATCTTGCTCTAGTAACGGGATGGAAGTAGCAAGATCAAGAGTGCTAGTAGGAAGATAATAAGACTCCCCATTTGGTAACGACCTTTCTTCGGTGTTCAGTTTAATCCAATGCTGTGGCAGAAGTCTGTTCTGCTTAGCCATCTGTGCTATGGGAGCGCCCATTGTTTTGAATGCGTCCTTATTATCGACTTCCCAAATAAATGGAAGCAAGATGTCTGCCTGCTCTTCGCCCTGTGCATTCAGTACACCCTTCATCTGCACCATACCAAACAAAACACGCACACGCTTGATGGATTTAATCAGTGCTTGCATGTCAGCAGGCAAAGCTTTGTAGTCTTCAATCCAACCACTGGGTTTACCACAGTTGAAACCGCCTTCGTTGTCTCGTAGGTCTGACTTCAGATCCAGTGCCATGATGGTCTTGATAAAGCGATTCTTATCGCCCTCTTTGACAAACCGCTTGTACATAAACCGCTGATTGAACAGACGGATCTGTACATCTGATGAATACAGTGTCGGCTTCTCAGGGACATCCAGCTTGTACATGCCTGCAGGAATTACCTCGACCTTACGCTTCTTGCCTTTGACTTCTTCCTCGCCCATCACACCGCTGTGATCGATGCGTAGACGGGGCAGCGTGGATGATTTCTCCTTCGCCGTATCGGCTTGCATGCCCATTGCGACAGCAAGTGCTCCGAAGTTTGCTTCGTTGTTTACCAATGCTAAGTTGCTCATTTACTTCTCCTTTTAAAATTCTTTCTGTTCTAACCAATTGTCACCAATTTTTGCTTCAAGTGCAAGAGGCACATTGAATTCCACATTCCATCGCTGTTTAATCAAAAGCTGCAAGTTCTTTTGTGTGTCTTCAATAACGTGCTTCACTTGATCTACCTCGTCCGGATGCACATCAATCACGATAGAATCATGTACAGAATTTACTACGACTGACTGTAGTCTGTCAAGCCTTTTGTATATTTCCACAACCACCAACGGAACGATGTCTGCCGTAGCAAAACCCTGCACCGGATAGTTCTTAATGGCTGTAAAGTTTGTAACTGTGCCATCCCTTCTGCGCTGCACATTCGGGAAAGAATACTCCCTGCCACTGGGAATCCTGACAATACGGTAGCCCAGTGCCTGCTTAGCCAAGACCTTGTGCCATGCGGCTACTCCCCGATATTTCTCCATGAAGTGCTGGTAGTAGGCGGCTTCTGCTTCTGTCCTTCCGTATCCTGTAGCTCCATATAAAGGTGCGAAAGTATGCGCCTTAGCTTCCTGCCTAGACGTTGTCTGACCAGCGTCCGTAATAATCTTCGCCGTATACGAGTGTACATCAAAGCCTTCCTCTACTTCCTTCATAGCCACGGGATCTTGAGACAGAAACGCAGCAGTTCTAAACTCCAGTTGTGCAAAGTCTGCTTCCATAATCTTGCCACCCACAAATCGTGACACGAACACCTTCTTCACTGGGAATGTACCACCACGTGGCATGTTCTGCATATTCGGGTTAGCCCCACTGAACCTGCCGGTAGCAGTGATGTGCTGATTCAATCGCACGTGCAGCATACCATCCGGTTTCTTAAATGCAGCAATGCCATCCACAAAGTTAGACAGATAGCTGTCCAGTGCCGATAGCCTACGTACAATCTTAAGAAACTCTTCTGCCTGTGTCATTCCATTCTTCTTGGCGACTCGCTCCAGAATCTCAAGGTTCTCTTTTGCAGTGGCAAAACCATTAGCACTGGCCCACTTGTGGTTTGGTGGAGTGAATTTAAGACCAGCAATATTCTTTGTTGGCCTGAATATGTAACCCTCACCACCACAGGTTCCGCATTTAGTAGCTTTCTTAAAAGCTGTTCCATCTTTGCGCTTCTTGTGTTTACTCCCAGCCCCATCACAGTCGGGGCACTTCTCTGCTTTAGTCTTGGTGAGAGTATTAAAGTGCGCCTTCACTGCAGACTTAAAGTCAGAGTCAGACATGTTGGGTGTAATCGATGCAGCCCAACGTGCCTTGTCCTTTGGCTTACGACTATAGATTACCCATGATAGTTGTTCAGGACTGTTGAGATTTATTGGTGTGTCACCCATCAGATCACGAACCATCTCTTGCAGGCGGTTCTCAATGTCCTGCTTCTCAGTTGTAAACTGTTCTTTTACTTCTGCAAGTCTTGCATCATCGACCTTGAATCCAGTGCAATACATACGGGCTAGTACGTAGCAGACTTCGTTGGTGAGTTCAACTGTCGGGAAAAGACCCGCATCCTTCGCTGTCTGCAGCCTAGAAGATAGTGCCTGATATATTCCCTCGGTGGCTCCAAGATCGTGCTGTAAATAGTCCGACAGTTCAGAGTGTGGTATGTCCCTTGTAGAAACGCCCATCTTGAAGTACGTATCCAATGTGTCTTGTTTTTGTATGTCACACTTATATCTTTCTGCTACCGCTGCCAAATTCAGAGGTGTCTTATTGCCACGCTGCAACACGTACTCTGCCAGCATGGTATCAAAGATCTTACCGGAATATGTAAACCCGGATTCCCATAGCCAAGGTAAATCGTGGGCAAGGTTGTGACCTACTAGCAGATCTGTGGAATCTAAGTAATCCTGAATCACATCCCTGCCATTCTCTGTGGGCTTTACTTCGGCGTGATCGAATGTAGCTACGTATTCTTGCTCATCGCCAACAAACTTGCAGCCAATCATCACCAGTGTATTGGTGGGTTCAAAGGGATCTAGATGTTTCTTGCCATCACGATCTGTGACTGTGTTCTCTACATCAAGGATTAATACGTTCAAGTATTCTTCTCCTTCAGCTTGGCTTCCATAACCTTTACCGAGAGCCTCCAATTGATAGCGTGTGGTAAGCCGCCGTTGATTTTGCACTCCTCAATTTCCTCATCCGTCAGCCCAACCCATTCACTCTCACGAATACCTTTTTCGTAGGCGCTTCGCATCTCAGGTGTCCATGTGTATCCTGCGTTTGTTATTGCAAGGCCCAGTGCGTCTAGTGCTTGTTTGCTCATGTGTTCTTCTCCTTTAACGGCTCACTAACAATACGATTACACATCCGACAGTCACGATGGTAGTGGCCCTCATAAATCCAACCCCTACGAATCCAAGGATGTCCAGTCTTTTCACACAGCCACCACCCAAGTCTGATATACCAAGGCTGGTTCATGTGTTCTTCTCCTTTAGTATTTGCTCTGCCCACAATGCACCACGGTTAAATTCATTCTTCACAGTAGCGACATCTTCATCTTTAAGGCCAACCCACTTTGGCTGCGCTAGTGCTTGGCGTAGTGCTTCAATTGCTGAGTTACGCAATTCAAATTCACGATGGTCTAAAGGTGTCTGTATGTTCAAAGCCTCCAACGCCATCTCTGCTGCTTTGCGTAAGTCATATTGTTCACTGCCTTTGCTCATGATGAATACACTCCTGTCGTATAATCAAACTCGCAGTTTACAATCCTGTGCACACCACTAATTTTATTCTTCACAATATTTAGATACCGCATACCATCGTCTTCTGTCTGATCATTCAGTGGTGGATTCTTTGCTACAAGAATCATCAGGTCTGACTCACCAGCAAGGCCAGTCTTACTGCCTTCAATCATTGCCTGTGATAATACGACCTTGCCTTCAGCTTCTGCACTTAACTGTGTGCAGTACACCACCAAGCATCCATACATCTTACCAATGTTACGTGCGTAGATAGCGTTTGCCTTCAGTGCCTCTGCACTATTGGAAGCAGAACCCACAACAGAATCTTCTACAAACTTGCTGCCGATATCCATGATCACAATGTCAGGCTGTTGCTTCTTGATCACTGCCTCTGCCCATGACATGGTTCTGCCAGTTGCATCCACAAACTTTAAGTTGTCCCTTAGCGGATCATAAAACCTATGCGCTTGGGTTTTATCTTCTGCAATCTGATGCATCGTCATGCCAGTGCAGGCAGTCAGGTATCTGCTGGCTACACGCTCAGGCTTTTCCTCGTTACACAGAATCAAAACCTTGGCCCCTTGTGCAGCCCATCCATTTGGTGCAGCACACAGGCTGGCATGAAACGATGACTTACCCACGTTGCTACGTGCACCGATAACAAAGAGCATGCCTGCATCCAAGCCAGCAACAGAGTGATGCAGTGTCGGTATATTAAACTGCCACTTGGTAGCAGCGGTTGCTCTTTCGATTAGGTTATCGATACTGTTATCGACATACGTGATCCTGACCGATGGCATGAAGTCATCTTGATAGCTGTCGATCAAAGCACGTAGTGGTTCAAGGCTAGTCTTCTCACCGTTGACAAAGTCAAATCCAAGATTGGCTACGTCTTGACCTACTACCTGTCTAAACAGATTGCTAAGCACATCGTTGGCTACATCTGTACCCAGTGCATCTGCCTTGTCGATAGAGTTAAATGCTAGTTCAAACGAATGCTTTTGTGCAGTGGTGAGTGTAGGGTTTGATGCAAAGAAGAGGGCTTTGATTTCTTCAAGGGATAAGTCTTTATCGTACTGCTCCATCGCCTTGTCGATGGTGTGTTTAATCTTGCGGAGATCCTTACCAAATAATTTCTCAGGGCATTTGGATCTTGTCTCGTTGTAAAACTCTTTGTTCAATAAACTTTTTAACAGCGATAGTTCCATATCAATCCTTCAGTAGTGGCAGCAATAGCTCTACGTCTTTTTCATCCCTGTATTTTAAATCATCGCACAGGTAAAAGGCAAGGGCATTGATGCCGTTGGATTTTAGTTCTCTTGTAATCTCGATTGTTTTCTTACACGCATCAGGATCTAAGGCCACGATGACTTCATCATACGTGCGTAACATATCAATGTGCTCACGTAAAAGTGTAGTGCCCAAGAGTGCAAAGCCTGTGCCTCCCATTGTCTCAGCCACAGCGGCACTGACTGCGTCCTCAACTACCACACAGGTCTTGGATTCACCCACGATGTACGCTGTACGTGCAACACCATAGCGCAACCACTTGGGCTGCTCACCCGTGAGTGATCTGCCAATGGCATCTACCAAAGTAGACTTATGTTTAATTGGGAAGACGACACGATCAAGCACAACATCATAGAGCAGGCCAAGATAATCAGCGTCTAGGCCGTATGTGCTTGCGTATTGCTGTGCCTTTTGATTAGGCACAACATTGACAGGCATTACAAAATCAGGAACAGCTTGGCTACTTCTGTTAAAACCTCTGGAAAAAAATTCCCGAATGTCATCCACAGAAAGGCCAACACGAATAGCACCGCTGATATTGCAGCTATTAGCGTAACAGTTGTATATAAGCGATCCATTGTCATTGGTTACCGTAAAAGTATTGTACCGTTTACATGCGGGGCAACTACCCCTGTGTGTCATGCCCACGGCAAGGTTCAAGTCTTCTAGCTTTGCTTTCAGATCCATTGACCTCATCATCAACTGCCTTCGCTATTCTTCTTGTTTCACACAATGCAATGGTACGTGCTTTCTCTTCGGCTGTCATCCATTGCCACGTTTGTATTTCAATTAAAGTACGGTAGCAGCCAGTGCAGTATGTGCCGGTGTTGTCTGCTTTACAGATACGTATGCAAGGGCTGCTGTTATTTTCCATTGCTTAGTCCACGTTGAACAAACTTTTTATTTTCTTCACTGGCCCATAGGGATAGGCACACATTCTCCAGTTCCTCCGATGCAGGCATTTGCAGTGCAATGTTTTTGCCGTGGTGAACACCTGCATTAAATGCAATCTTGTAAGCTATGTAGTAACCAATCATCATGCTCATGCAGACTAACAGCAGTACTGTAATCTTCTCACTCATTGTGCACTCCTTTATTTGGATAAGGAATTACGGATTGGTTCCAAGGTCTTGGCTGTCCATGAAAGCATACCACCTTGTCTGTTGGTTGTAGTCCGTTGTGTCTATCGTGTGCTTTGTAAGACACAATGCCAGTGCATATATCTTGCCAGTACGAGACAGTATCTAGTCTGTCCCTTAATGCGTACTCAATAAAGTCTTGGTCACCCGCCACCTCCTGTGCATCATTAAGGTACAGGTCGTAGATGAATTGCATAGACTTACTCCAGTACATCATGCCTGAACCCATGGCATGTGGATTAATTGGAGTGAGTGTGTAGCCACGGTAGAAGTCACGAAGTATTACGAAGTCTTTTGTCTGTGCTGTACGTACAATGTCTGTACAGTCACCAACAATGATGGTGTCAAGATCAAAGTACAAGCACGGCCCTTCGATCCTAAAGAGTTCAAGCTTTGACCACCACCCCTTCCAGTCACGGATTAGTGGTATGTATTCGCAGTTCTTTAAGTGAACATCTGTTAAACAAAAAAACATATGCGAAGGTAAAAAATCCCTGCACATGTCACGGAGATTGTAGACATGGCAGGGACTGTACTCACCTCCTGTTTTTAAAACAGAAGCAACGATCATGCCTTAAAGAAATGCCTCATCAGGTTATTCTTCTTGACCCAGCTTTCGATATCCCAGTTAACAGGATTCGTAGCTGCACTGACAAACATCAGCATGACATCGTTCAGTTCTTTGATTGTCATATCAGGTTGCGGTTTGTACTGGTACTTAAAACCATCGACAAAGAAAGTAATCTCCCCCAGCGGGAGCTTGACAGTCTTCTCTGTTACCTCTTCTGCTTTTACTTCTGCTTCTTTTTCTTTAGTAGCTACCATAGTTTTCCTTTCCGGTTAAAGGTACACCGGGATATATCTCACCCCCGGTGCGCCTTGGCAGTAGGCTATCATGGATTTAGGAACCCGTCAACAAAAGTTTTCTTGCATCCATAGCAACCCTTGCGCCAGTGAGGGTATTCTTTATGTATGGTTTCAGTGAGGCAGGCGAGGCATGCCCAGTCACCATCATGATGTTGGTCAGGGGTACACCAGCCTCTACCATTTCGGTAGTGCCTGTCCTACGCATGTCCATCAGGTGCAGATCAGCAGGCAATCCAGCAGCAGCCTTGATCTGTCTGCCTACATATGACAGATCTATCAATCCGTAAGGGATACTACTGACATGGTGATCCCCACATCTCGGTGCGACATAGGGCTGATGTCCTACGTCTAGCTTCTGTTGCCTAAGCATAGCCATCAGATCCTCGCCTATCGGGATCTCTACTTTGCTCCTGCGTTTGGACTGCTCTAGGTACAATACCCCAGCATCCAAGTCAAGATTCTCCCACTTTAGATTACGCATGTCGCCTAGCCTCTGACACCACTCGTATGCCATCTGTACAATCAAGCCCACAGAACGCCATTTAAATTGGCTGTAAGCGGTTTCTAGGAACAGGGATATATCCTCCCTAGTCCACACCATTTTGCGGGGCTTGTGTGGTCTTTTTGATAGGCTACGGAAGGGATTATGCTGACAGTGTCCACGCTGAATGCAGTAGTTATAAAACTTACTGGCTACAGCTTGGGTATGATTGGCAAACTGGACACCCCTTTCTGCCCACTGATCGTATGCTTTCTGTGCACGGGGAGTATCCAGTGTGGACAGGCACATGCCACCGATCCTGCCCCCACGAACAACTGT
>SXGQ01381986.1_pt1 | contig 14099 bp, 9 predicted proteins | sample 3178371 | NCBI WGS metagenome assembly SXGQ01 (sample SAMN11356859, study PRJNA531348) | freshwater metagenome | isolation source: freshwater sample F1-20 | place: China: Fuxian Lake, Yuxi | collected 2017-12-25
CAGCGGTCAAGTAAATTCCCTCGGCAACGTCGTAGCTCCCTTCTTCATCGGCAACGGTTCGTTGTTAACTGGTATTGTCGCCAACACCCTACCAGATATCATAACGGCGGACATCCGCGGGAACATCATCGGTGTTTACGCAAACGTTGCAAATGTAATAGCTGTACAAGGCAATATAGGGAACACAAGGTTCCTCGGAGGTAATGTAGCAGTCAGTGGACAAGTCAACGCTCTAGGTAATGTCGTATCGTCATACTTCATCGGACCGTATATATCAAATACCCTGAATGGAAATGTCAGGATAGTGGGAAGCAACATCGCTGTCAGCGGTCAGGTAAATGTTCTAGGTAACGTCGTATCGTCATACTTCATCGGACCGTATATATCAAATACCCTGAATGGAAATGTCAGGATAGTGGGAAGCAACATCGCTGTGAGTGGACAAATTAATGCTATTGGAAACGTGGTAGCGCCTTTCTTCATAGGTGAAAATCGTGGTAATATTATTGGTTCTTATGCCAACGTATCAAATATAATCGCCACCCAAGGAAACGTAGGTAATACAAGGTTCCTAGGAGGAAACGTGGCTGTCAGTGGTCAGGTCGATGTTCTGGGCAATGTCGTAGCGCGTTTCTTCGTGGGCGAAAATCGTGGTAATCTGATCGGTGTTTACGCTAATGTTGCGAACATCATTGCGATCGAGGGAAATGTCGGGAACACAAGATTCCTAGGAGGAAACGTGGCTATCAGTGGACAAGTCAATGTTCTGGGCAACGTCGTAGCTCCCTTCTTCATCGGCAACGGTTCGTTGTTAACTGGTATTGTCGCCAACACCCTACCAGATATCATAACGGCGGACATCCGCGGGAACATCATCGGTGTTTACGCAAACGTTGCAAATGTCATCGCAGTCGAAGGAAACATCGGGAATACAAGGTTCCTAGGAGGCAACGTTGCAGTCAGCGGGCAAGTCAATGTTCTGGGCAACGTCGTAGCACCCGTTCACGTAGTAGATGGGACTTACAATTTAGAGGTATTTGGTGGCGATCCCTACATAAACTTCGACACGAATGATTATCTTACGTACGACAGAACTATTAACCAGTTGGAATATACCACAAATGGTATTGCCAGATTGACGGTGGACGAAACAGGAAATCTGTTTACAACAGGAAACATCAGAGTGAGAGACGGGATATTTACAGGAAATGTAATAGTAGCGAAAAACATAAGGGGAAGTAATACACTGACTATCGCGTACCCAGATGTTGCCGGCAATATATTCGCGATACAAACTACTTCCTCATTTTCTGGTAATGCTATGCAGATAAATATCCCTAGAAACTCGTCTGTAGCAGAATATGCATTTATAAACTGCACGAACACGACCGGGAATATATTTGACATAAATGGGAGGGGTACTACGACGGTAACGTGTCCAGTGAGTTCTCCCGCATTAGCTGTTGAATCTACCGCGGCTACGGGTGCCTATTTGTCGAACGTAGTCCTACTCAAAGCAACCGCAACGGGGGCTGAGACGTTCAATCTCATTAACTCTTTGACAGATGCAGGAACGATAAGTCGGTTCTCGGTAAATGGTTTGGGTAATATTACCGCCACGGGAGCAATGGCAATAGCGAACACGGCGACTTTCACATGCGGTGCCAACGCAAATGTTTTGACGGTAACTGGGTCGGCTCTGAACACGACGGGGGCTCTCATACAAGGCACGTCTGTACGAGGAAACAATGCTGGGTATTCGTTGTTGCGTTTCGATAATGCTTCTGGAAGAGTATTTCACATAGATGGTAATGGTGCGATAATGGCGAATTGTGCGACCAATGGTGACATGGTGACCTTCCGTGCTCCGTTCGCTGCATATACCGGTAATGTTCTGAATATGGTTGTTCCGAGAGTAGCAGGATCAAACTTTAACTTTATCAACTGTCTGGCAAGCGATGGTGCGACGCAAGCGTTTACGGTAAACGGGAGGGGTGATACGGTGGCGAGTCTTCTAACGGCGAACAGTTCTATTGATGCCAATATACTCACGGTTCAATCTTTGACTGGAGCTTTTAGCAACATCGCAATGCAAGTAATTGTCCCAAGGTTATCCCTTACAGAATATTCCTTCATCAACTGTAGGAATCTCAACGGTACTTTGTTCAACGTCGATGGAAGAGGAATGCTCACGGCCCAGTGTGCGGTCAACGGAAATGTAGTACAAGTAGTCTCTACGTCCGGAACGATGACGAACGATATGATCAGAATTCAAGCAACGAATTCGGGAACGGCGGCGTGGAATATGATCTCCGCTAAAAATGGTACAGGAAATGTGTTCAGAGTCAATGGTATTGGTGGAGTATTCGGCGTGGGTGCTTTCAACACATCCGGTGCAGATTATGCGGAAATGTTCGAGTGGGAAGACGGTAACACATTAGACGAGGACCGTAGAGGAGTAACGGTCGTGCTCGGAAACAATGGAACAATCCATACGGCGAATCTAACGGACAATCCAATGGATGTAATAGGCGTGGTATCGGTGAGCCCGAGTGTGTTAGGAGACACCAAATGGAATGAATGGAGCGGACGGTTCTTGAGAGACAAATTCGGTGCAAAATTATCCAACACGGTGTATTACATTGCGAATGTTTCAAACGAAACAGATAGAGTGCGCTGCGGTATAAACGACAACCCTCCTGATGGATATGAAAAGATTACCAGTAGCGAATGGGTACAGAACCCTAAATTCGACCCAAAAACCCCTTATATATCTAGGGAAAACCGTCCAGAGTGGTCTCCCATCGGTCTCATGGGAAAACTCAGAGTTCTCCCTGGACAGATCGTAAACCCAGGATGGAGACTACTAAAAACCATCAAACATCCTGATGGAGATACTTTAGAATATCTCGTTAAATAATTTATCCGTGTTTTATATGACTACTTTTGTGATTTTTGTTAAAGCCGGCTGCCCTTTCTGTAAAAAAGCTCTCGCGAACCTCCGGAAACATAAGGTGACGTTTACAAAGGTAGTATGTAAAGATCAGGACGACTTGAAAACGAAAATTAAACAAAAGAAACTAAGGGTCCCGAGCATCACGACCTTCCCAAGGGTGTATAAAGGAACCAAACTCATAGGCGGTTCAGACGACCTAGAAAAGCTGTTAGGGTAATACGTTCGTTTAGCCGAAAAAATATGTTAGTATAACTTATATCCTCAATGGCCCCCGTCAAAAAAACTTACATTTTGGAAAACCAGAGTGGAAAGGCCATCGGCACCTTCACTGGTTCGACTCCTGGGATAGCAGCCAAAAAAGCTTCAACAAAAGGACACACTGACATCATCCTCCGCGAAACTGGCGAGCATGATAAACGTAGAATTTATAAAGGTTCTGTCACAACTCTGAACCCCCCTAAGCAAGTAACTATTGCAGGGAAGCCCGTGCTGATCACCAAGAAATCCGTAGCCAAGTTCGTGAAAGTTGAAAATAAGAAGCAGGAGTAAATACTTAATCGAATCCGATATACACCACGCGAGTATCACGATTTTCTAATATATCATTCACGGTCATTACGACGTCTTCGAAACGTTTTTCTCTAATATTTTTCGAAGTTTTGCTCCACTGACTCTTTGCATCAATCGTGGGGTTCACACGGACCCATGATACCATTTTATCAGGATACTTCTGGAGCAACTCCGCCGTCACGAGATGCATTCTATGTTCATCGCACTCGTACTCCCGATGACCGTTCTCGTCGACCTCCAGACACACGACGACGTTATCATTAATAACAATACCGTCTAGACGTGCAAACTTCTTAGATGTTTCATTTTGTTCGAACGACACTATGAACTCTCGCTGAATCACATCGAGTTTATCTTTGACGTAATAAAAGAACGCCTCCTCGTAACGTTTGTATTTTTTTCTTCTAGCATCGTTCGGGTCACACGCCATACAATACTCATGACCATTGGATAACTGTGTTCTCACGGGACATGGTCTATTTTCGTATCCAGGGCACACTTTGTCCACGACATTGATCATCTCATCGGTCTTGCATACAACACAGTATATTCCGATCTTTTCTCCAGGTATATTGAAACTCGGTTGTTTTCCGCACGGACATTTCTTACTGACGACGTTGACCATGTCATTGGTCTTACACTTTATGCAGCATATTCCGGTGGATGTTCCTGGTACATTGAAGCTCGGTTGTTTTCCGCACGAACATCTTTTGTTCTTTACGTCGATCATTTCGTTGGTCTTGCAATCATTACAACATACACCAACGGTCTTCCCGGGCACGTTATAAGACGGTTGTTTTCCACACGAACATCTTTTGTTCTTTACGTCGATCATCTCGTTAGTCTTACATGTTGAGCAACAAATTGGTTTTGTTTCTCCTGGCACGTTAAACTTCGGTTGTTTTCCACACGAACATCGCTTGCTCACGACGTCGATCATGCCGTCAGTCTTGCACTTGAAACAGCATACTCCTTTTGTTTCCCCTGGTATATTATAAGATGGGTGTTTTCCACACGGACATCTTTTAGACACGACGTCAATCATGCCGTCTGTTTTACAAACCTTACAACACAATCCTTTCGTTTTTCCAAGTACGTTGAAGTTCGGCTGTTTTCCACATGGACACTTTCGTGGCATTTAATTATGAATATCTTATAAGTCAAGAGATTTTATAAGGTGGTGTGACGATATGTGTATATAAGATATCCCGAGTTATAGAAAAAAAATATTATGTCTAATTATAACAGACATAATGGCCCCCAAGACTATGCCCAAGAACAGACCTACAGGACGCAAGGATGCCAAAGGCCGCATGATCTTCAAGGGCCCTCAAGGAGGAGAATTTGTGCGCGGTGCAGGCGGAAAAAAATTAGCCCCTGCCACTGGATCTGCCAAACGCGCTCGCAGCCGCAGTCCCATGCGTCGTGCAAAGAGCCCAATGCGTCGTTAAATATATTTTATCATAAGTATGAGAGAAAACATGGTTCGAAGAAAGTATTTGTCAGGAGGGCCGAAATTTTCAAAATTACACCTGTCGCCAGAATTATCACTCCTGCTAGCAGCTCTACTCGCTGGTCGAAGAGCCCTAGCAGACGCTAAACGTATCGCTTTTTGATACCATATGATTTTCTACACTAACATTCGCTCCCAATTTGTTACTCAAAACGTTCAAAATGGCTTCATCAGCTCCTTTTTTGATCGTCGTCGTAGAATAATGAACCCCCTTGTTGTCCAGAGCTTGCTTCGCCACTCCTTGCTCCACGTGACCTCTGCAATACCCCCTGCAGACTGCTTTTCTTCCACAAGGTTTGTTCGTTGCCGTGAAACCCTTGCATTTCGTACCTCCAGAACCTAGGAGAGCGTGTTTATCAAGCACGTCGTCTTTGTAATCTGTCACGAGTTTCGTGAAATCCAAACCGTAATCTCTAGAAACCCTAAGAAGAACATCTTCTACCGCGCTTGAAACGATGATATTCGTGAAATCCTCTAGTTTCTTAGCCCCGTTCACGACATCCTCAAGAGTCTTAGAAAAAGACATTTGTATACCAGAGGTGAAACGGATATTTATGGCGTGAAGTGACGATATGATCTATAGGAACATATTGACACTCCGGGATATGTAATAACAAAATCGTTGTAATTGTAAATGATGTTTGATCACTTTAAACACAAAACGCTCAAGTGTATCTACTTGATTACATTAAATGGTAAGAAATATGTAGGACAAACGAAAAATACAACTAATAGATTTCGCCGACACAGAAAACCAGATTCTGAATGTAGATACTTCAGCAATGCTATACAATTATACGGATGGGAGAATGCCAATATAGAGATACTTCTTGTGGATCTTACACCAAAGGAAGCAAACCGTCTGGAGACGCATTACATAGACACTCTTGGAACTCTAGCACCCGATGGGTATAATTTGAAGAAAGATGGCGATTGTCACGAATGGAGCGAAGAGACTAAGAAATTATGGGAAGACTCTATGGAGTCCCTACGAAATGACCCAGAATATATACGCAAGCGTCAAGATGGTATAGATAGAATGAACCAAGACCCGAGTTTCAACGAAAAACGCAAAGTCGGGACATCTAAATATTGGGAAAATGAGGGAAATATGCTCAAGGAATCTGAGAGAAGAAAACTAGTATGGGAAGATGAAGAATATCGCACCAAGATGAAAATATCCCTGAATACAGAGGAAGTTAAGGATAAGAAATCAAAGGCGACAAAACGATGCTGGGAGGACCCCAAATATAGAACCAACACATCTTCGGCTATAAAATCAGCAATGGAGACATTCAGAAAGTTTACAGATACTGATTTTTTAGAGGCAAATGTGCGTCTTGGGGGTAAAATCCCTTTATTAGCCCAAGAATTTGATGTTAGTATTGCTACTATCAAGGAACATAGAAAGCGTTTGGGTCTATCTAGACCATATGTAAAGAAAAATCAATAGCAGAATAAAATAACTACGTTACCTCATTGGTGTCGCGTTTATTTTCAAAAAAAAAATCTTTTCTATAGGTATCACAAAAACATGGCCGGAGGACTTAGAATTGGTTGAGTCGAAAAGTAACATGCCACGGGGATCCGAGCTCTTCCCGTGGATACTTCATTTGAACTCTCGGACGTGAAAACGTATAGTCAGTTGCTAGTAATTCGAATGAATTGCGAGACTGCTTGTTGCGGGAAACCCCTTAGAGCCCAAGGTACCAAGGGATGTTGGGAAACCACATCCTGGCCGAGAATAGAACTCGGGTATGGTAATAATCCTTGGGATTGGGCAATCCGCATGGTAACTTCCTAATGGCGCTATGTCAAGCCTATGGAAGGCCGTCAGAGACTGAACGGCAGTCGGCATCCTATGATGAGTGTAGACAAACTCTAGGATGCTTAAGATACAGTCCATCCCATTGAGAAATCTTTGGGAATAAATGTCCCAACTCGTAGCTTATGGCGCCCAGGACGTGTACCTCACTGGTAACCCCCAGATCACGTTCTTTAAAACGGTATACAGGAGATACACGAACTTTGCGATTGAGTCTATCCAGCAGACGATAAATGGCTCGGTGGGCTACGGTAACAAGGTGTCCACCCAGATCTCCCGTAACGGTGATCTGATCACTGACATCGTGGTTGAGTTCGTGCTGTACAAGAACGCCACCGGTGCCAACACCACCTTCTTCCCCGCCGAGCAGCTGCTGCAGGATGTGGAGCTCGAGATCGGTGGCCAGCGCATTGACAAGCACTACAACGACTGGTTCCGCACTTACGACTCCCTGTTCCGCATGAACGACGACCGCGTGAACTACCGTCGTATGACCGACTTCGTGGACGGCGAGAACACCCTGAACGCCGCTTCCCCCGTCGTCAAGCGTTTCTACGTGCCCCTGATCTTCTTCTTCAACCAGACCCCCGGCCTGGCCCTGCCCCTGATTGCCCTCCAGTACCACGAGGTCAAGCTCTACTTCACCCTCGCGTCCCAGGTGAACGGCCTGAACGTGAACAACGCCGGTGCCACCCCCGCCACCGTCACCGCCCCCCAGATGTCTGTGTGGGTTGACTACATCTTCCTGGACACCCAGGAGCGCACCCGCTTCGCCCAGCTGCCCCACGAGTACCTGATTGAGCAGCTGCAGTTCTCCGGCACTGAGACCGCCACCCCCTCCACCACCACCCAGGCCAGCCAGACCATCCGCCTGAACCTGAACCACCCCACCAAGTACCTGGCGTGGAACTTCAACGCCCCCGGTGCCACCAGCTACGGCCAGTACACCGCCCTGGCCAACCTGACCGTCAACTCCAACACCACCGTTGGTGACACCGCCAACACCGAGAGCTTCAACGAGGCCCTCGCCGTGCTGGACTCTGCCAAGCTGCAGCTGAACGGCCAGGACCGTTTCTCCACCCGCAAGGGCTCTTACTTCAACAAGGTGCAGCCTTACCAGACCATCGGCACCAACGTGCCCGCCGGCGTCTACCTGTACTCATTCGCCCTCAAGCCCGCTGGTCGCCAGCCCTCCGGAACTTGCAACTTCTCCCGCATTGATAACGCTACTCTGTCCCTGACCTACAAGACCTGCTCCGTGGATGCCACCGTGCAGCCCGCCGCACTCGCCAACGCCCTGTACCAGAGCGAGTCCATCACTGCAAACACCGCCACCTCCCTGACTGCCCTCAACATCTATGCCAAAAATTACAACGTTTTACGTATTATGAGCGGCATGGGTGGCCTCGCGTTTAGTTCATGAGCGCGAAAAAGTCACACGCCGTGTTTATCACGGATACTTCGTTTTGTGGCTAGTAATCTACACAGATTGCAAGACTACTTGTTGCGGGAAACCCCTTAGAGCCCAAGGTACCAAGGCTGATTGCGAAAGCATCAGCTGGCCGAGAATAGAACTCGGGTATGGTAATAATCCTTGGGATTGGGCAATCCGCATGGTAACTTCCTACGTGCGCTATGATAAGCATACGGAAGGCCGTCAGAGACTGAACGGTAGTCGGCATCCGAGGAGGGTCTAATCAACCCGAGGATGCTTAAGATACAGTCCGGCCCACTGGGAAACCTTTGGGAGAAACCGACGCGAGCTAAACGTCATGTATTTTACATTTTTTCAAAACATTTCTTTCGAAGTTTCTTTACACAGGCTTTTCGAATTAAATAAATACGTAATTTGGATACTTACAGTCCTTCATATAATTACGATATCTTGCCTCAATTGTGTTTTTTTCTTTCTTATCAGTAATATCAGGATGTAACTTTCGCACAGCATCCGCACAACACGTGTATTCAACATCGTTTATCTTGACTGGTTGGCGTTTGGATTTCGTGCTATCGTATTGACCAAAGTCGTGTGCGGAGAGCGAGTTCTCGGTCGGTGTTGCCAACTCTAGGTTATCAATATGAGCATTCATTTTATCGTGGTCAATATGATTGACTATTTTGTCATCTGGTATCTCACCTTTGAACAAAATGTATACTTCCCGGTGAAGATAGTAATGTTTCTTGTTCTTCCCAACAGTTGGGTAAAATCCGGCATCTGCTGCTTTGATTGTAATCACACCACGACAATCAATTCTTTTGAAAAACCCGTTGTTGTATCCGTCCAATAACACTCGAGAACTCGCCAAGGGTTGGACAAATCTATTCCTTTTAAAATGTCCATTTATTAGAAATACAATATTAACACGATAATAAATACCATAGCGTGTCAATATGTCCGGGTAAAATGACATCAAATAATGTGTGTATACCATATGGAGCGCGCGCCCGAATTTTTCCTCGACAAGAAAGAGCCATACGGGCCCTGTTCGTACATAGATTACATCCGCAACTCGTCGCTTCGCAAGTCTTCTGGAGAGCCCGTGCTTGATACCATCGTAAATCCGGATGACATCGTCAAGTACGACGGAAATTATATGCTCGAAATCAAAAAGGATGCCAAGGGAGGAATCATCGACCGCGTAAAATACCCATCGAAGTTGGAAGTGTACGTCATCCAGAATACGATGAAATACAACGAAGACACGTTTTACGACACGTATTACATAATGCTGTTTCCGTTCAATGGTACCATAGAGTCGCATTTAGGAGACGAAGAATACGTGATGATTAGGACCGACGGAAACAACAACCCACTGGGGATGTATTACAGCAACCACTCTGGTGGGATATGGGTGCCTTGGTGGGAAGTCCCCGTGAGCAAGAACGGGCACCCTGTGGTGTATATCGCGAGAGAGAGCCACGCGATGTTTCCGTCTACGGGCGTGTTCCCCCGGGCGTTGGGTTTTGGAAATGACATCGTAGAACCATCCGACCAACCTCTGCAATATAACCTCGTGGTACTCAAGGACGCTGTTAAAACTCAAAAATATCTTGGTGCGAAGGTTGCGAGGTCTCCGGACGAAACAAGACCATTCTTTGACAACGGATACTTCAGTGCGTGCAAGCGTCAGATGCCAAGCGATTTTCCGTCTCTCATAAGGTCTAGAATAGGGAAGTACTTCAACGGTCTGTGTTTACTCGTATTTGGTCTTCTGTTAGTGTCTATGGGATTAACATTCAATGGTCATAATATAGCAGCCATATTTACGGCAATATTAGGGGTTATTGCAGGGATTCTATACACATCCGCAACTACCCCCTGGCAATACGCAAATACAGTTAAGAATACGATATTTTGAAATGATGATTTGTGTGTGTGTGTCGATATGATTATATCTTCGTATCGACAAACTTGTTTTTGACAATGTATGTTTAGTTCGCAAATGCCATTCCTCCCATCCCGTTCATGATACGTAGGACGTTAAAGTTTGGGCCCCATACCAAGAGCGTGTTAAGAATGTTGGCGCCGGCGGTTGTCATATTTTCTGTGACGGTTACCGTGTTGCTCGCTTGTATGCTTGTGAGAACAGCGGCCTTGGTTTTGATGTGAAGAAGTGTCGTATCTATTCTACTAAAGTTGCAAGTACCGGTGGGGTTATCCAAGTCTGTATTCACACCAAAACCCATCGCATAAATTCCAGATGATAGATATCCACCGCTAAATGTCGTCCAAGGGTTCCCCCTGGTGAAGTACGAACCTTTTCGTTCCACCATTCTGTCCACGCCGTTGAGCGATAATTTTGCAACCGCAATTGGCCCAAGTGTCTCAAAATCCTGTTCACCTGGTTCCGAAGTAAATTGACCATGACTTTGTGGCCCGGGTGTGCATGCCCATATGACAGCCTTGGTTGGGTGGTTGAAAGTAAGCTGGAATTTATAATCCCTCTGATTGGTGTCTATCGTTATGGGAAACTGGTTTGTCTGAATTTGGTATACGATGTATTCGTGAGGGTTTGACGCAAACCATATTCTTTCTGGAGAATCTAGGAATACATAATCTGCATAAGCACGCATATCTGGAGTGAACGTAGGGTCGATACCGGGGATATTATTTAAATCTGCGAGTTTAATCTTAAACTGAACGTCGTGGTATTGGAGAGCAATCAACGGGATAGCACTTCCAGGAGTATATGAGTTGAACCATACCGGGATGGGGAGATAAAATGTACGCAAATATCCTTCGGGTTCGTTGGACCAGTTTGCCATTGCGTTATATGCTTTTTCTTGAGCATAGTCGTAGAAAAGCTCCCATTGTATTCTAAAATATTCATGACCAAACTCGAACACTTTCTGCCCTCCGATATACATTTCGAGATGGTCGATCCATTGTTCAGCCGAGTAGTAAGGTAATGGGTCGTTTATTGCGGACGGGCCGCGTTTGAATGTAATTCCCATCATGATGTTGTACACCAAATCTCCAGCACGTTTCAACGTGAAAGTTATTTCACTATTGGACCGAATATCTCCTATGATGTCCTGTTGGATAGCTTCAGTTGCAAAGTTGCGATATCTTTTAAAACTTCCCTTCCAAAAAGACATTTGTGGGTCTCCCGTGAGATATACATCCTGTGCGCCATACGCGACTAACTGTGCTAAAGCTCCGGTCATTTCCTTATGTATATGTAATATTTATTTTTTAAAAATACACCAACGCCTTTTTGTACAAAAATATATATAGTAAATATAACATACCTAGATCATGGCTGACTTCAAACGTGATTTACTAACTTACGGCGGCATAAATGCAACAACCGGAAACCAGGAGTTGAAGGGGAATGTAAGATTTTTTGGAAACGGTTCATTTATTCAACAATTAGAGGTAGAGCAGCTGACAGTTGTCGGGAACGCTATAATCCCTGGCCTGGCGTTCGATTCTTTAACAGTATCTGGGAATGTCGTATCTGGAGGGAACTTCATAGGTAACGGAGCCCTTATGACTGGGGTGACGTCAACACTCCCGACCCAAGCTAGTTTAGACATCGTAGGAAACGTGAGGGCCCCTGGAAACGTGACGGTAGCAGGCCAAGTAACCACGACTGGAAATGTGGTAGGACAATACTTCATAGGAAACGGATCTCAACTCACGGGGTTGTTGTCATCACTTCCTGCAACAGCAAATATAGACATCAGGGGCAACGTGACAGCCCCTGGAAATGTCTCTGTTGCAGGGCAAGTAAATGTAACTGGAAATGTGGTAGGGCGGTACTTCCTAGGCAACGGTTCTCAGTTATCAGGAGTCGTCACAAATCTCACAGGAATTGCTAATGTTGACATCATTGGTAACGTGACTGCCGCTGGAAATATCGTGGCTGCCGGGCAAGTAAATGTAACTGGAAATATCGTCGGGCAACACTTATTCGGGAGCTCTGTCACCGCGCCAGCCCTCAGAGTAGACGACACTTTTTATTTGCAATTACAAGCCAACAATTCTATATTAGCTTTTGACTCTAACGACTATATGGAGTATCGCAGATCGTTAAACAAACTCGATGTGAACATATCAGGTAACACGGTAGCGACGTTTGATAGCCAAGGGAACCTGAACGTGCGTAGCAACGTGATAGCACCCTTCTTCGTGGGCAATGGTGCGTTGTTGACTGGCATCGCGACTTCCACGCTCCCCGCAACAGCAAATATAGACATCAGGGGAAACGTAACAGCCACCGGCAACATCGTGGCTGCAGGGCAAGTAAATGTAACTGGAAATATCGTCGGACAGTACTTCCTTGGTAACGGTTCTCAGTTATCAGGAGTCCTCACAACTTTACCAACGACAGCAAACATAGACATAAGGGGGAATGTGACGTCCTCTGGAAATGTCGTGGTTGCTGGTCAGGTGAACGTGACTGGAAATGTCGTCGGACAATACTTCTTAGGAAATGGATCTCAACTCACGGGATTGCTGTCATCACTCCCCGCAACTGCAAACATTGACATCAGGGGTAACGTGACGTCAGCTGGTAACGTCGTGGTTGCTGGACAGGTGAATGTGACCGGTAATGTGGCTGGTAATTACTTCCTCGGAAACGGTGCGCTTCTGTCCGGAATCACGGCAGCCGGAGTTACATCATTCACCGCGAATGGATCAACAACCACCACGAGCAATTTATCAATAGTAACCGATAAATATCTTACTGTCAATGCTGCCAATTCCTCATTGGTCATCACGACATCTGGTGTGAATACGGGAGGAAACTTGGTAGCACTTTCTAACACCGGTTATATTTCACAACAAAACCTTGGTGGGTATCTCGTTATTCCTCAGGGGTATGTCGAAAATACTAGCGAACGTCTTGCTTTTGCCGGTGGAAATGCTCCAATTGGTACTCTTCTAATACAGATAGACAATGGGCTCACATATATCCTTACTTCTACCCCGTCTAGCATTGATGCCAACTGGTTTGAATTCGACGGAGCTAATTTCCCCGTCAATACTGTATTTGGTCGCGTGGGCGACGTCATAGCTAATTTTGGTGACTATGAAGACGATTTAATAACATTATCTGCTTCTGTAGGAACAACTCCGCTTGGAAACTCTGTTGCAGAGGCATTGCAGACACTTCAGGCGACCAAGGCAAATATCATTAATGGAAATGTGAACGCAACGTATTTCATTGGGAATGGTGCTCTGCTGTCGGGGGTAACATCGTCACTTCCGTCAACCGGGAACATAGACATCAGAGGAAATGTGACGGCCACTGGGAATGTGAACGCAACGTATTTCATTGGGAATGGTGCTCTGCTGTCGGGGGTAACATCGTCACTTCCGTCAACAGGGAACATAGACATCAGAGGCAATGTGACGGCCACTGGGAATGTAACCGGGGAACACTTAATCGGAAACTTCACTGTCAGGGCACCATCGCTCAGAATAGACGATACTGCTTACTATCAATTACAAGGCAATAATGCAATATTAAATTTTGACACTACCGACTATCTCGAGTATATTAGACCGACCAACGTGCTCGCTCTGAATATATCAGCTAACACTGTAGCAACGTTGAATAGCCAAGGTAACTTGAACGTCACTGGCAACGTGATAGCACCCTTCTTCGTCGGAAGCGGATCGCGTCTAACAGGAGTCCTCACCTCTCTCCCTGGGACCGGGAACATAGACATCAGAGGCAATGTGACGGCCACTGGAAATATCACCGGTAATTACTTCATCGGAA
>SXGQ01611725.1_pt1 | contig 14094 bp, 12 predicted proteins | sample 3178371 | NCBI WGS metagenome assembly SXGQ01 (sample SAMN11356859, study PRJNA531348) | freshwater metagenome | isolation source: freshwater sample F1-20 | place: China: Fuxian Lake, Yuxi | collected 2017-12-25
TCTTGCCGCTCGCGAGCTGCGCTTCGGAGGTGAGCGCCGCAACGGCAGCACGATCGAGTCGGAATAGGTCGGAAAAGCCTCGCACGATCCCTGCATCGATCAACTGATCGATCAAACGCTCCCCGAGACCATCGATCGCCATTTGGTCTCGCCCCACGAACCACTTCACCCGTTCGCGGAACTGCGCTGGGCATGCAGGATTCACGCAGAACACCTTCGGTCCCTCGCGCTCGAGCGGACTGCTGCACGATGGGCAGTTGGACGGCGCTTCGATCGGTTGCTCCGCACCCGTTCGCGCCGACGGCACCGGAGCAATGACCTGCGGGATGACCTCGCCTGCCTTCTCCACTTCAACGAGATCACCGATGCGAATGTCCTTGCGCGTGATCTCCTCGATGTTGTGGAGCGTTGCATGGCGAACCGTGGAGCCGGCGATCCATACAGGCTCCATCGCGGCGCGAGGCGTGATGGTGCCCCCCTTTCCAACCTGCCAGTCCACGCGCACCAAGCGAGTTGTCGCGCGCTCCGCCTGGTACTTGAACGCGATGATCCAGCGCGGGGATTTCTCGGTGGAACCCAGCGCATCCTGATCCGCAAACGCATCCACCCTCACAACCATGCCATCCACCGCGTAGCCGAGTTCGCTTCGGCGGCGTTCGAAGGTGGCAATCGCATCTTCGGCCTCTTGCACGCCGGTGCACCCGCGGCTCTGAGGGTTTGTGGGGATTCCCCACGCATGCAGGGCCGAGATGAAGGCGCTGAAGCTTGCGAACGCTGCGCCGCCGCGCTGCTCGCCGCGCCCATGCGCAACGAACGCGAGGCGCCGTGCCGCGGTGACGGCTGGGTCGAGACTCTTCAGCGTGCCCGCGGTGGCGTTCCGTGCGTTTGCAAGTTCCGGCTCGTCGCGCGCGCGGCGCTCGGCATTGATTCGCTCGAACTCCGCCAACGGCATGTAGATTTCGCCGCGCACTTCCAGCACTTCGGGCATCTCGGGGGGATTGATCGAACCCTTTGCGATGCTGCGCAGGCGAAGCGGGATGGCGCGCACCGCGCGGATGTTGGCGGTGACATCATCACCGACGGCACCATCGCCGCGGGTGGCCGCCTGCACGAGCACCCCGCGCTCGTAGCGCAGGCTGATCGCAACGCCATCCACCTTCGGATCCGCAACGAGGGCCGGAGCCCGTCCGAGTGACTTCTCGCAGCGCGCGGCCCAGGCACGCAGACCATCGATGTCATAGGTGTTGTCGATGGACTGCATCGGCCGCGCATGACGCACGGACACGAAGCCGTCGATCGCCGCACCGCCGACCCGCCGCGTTGGGCTCGTCGCATCCGCGAACTGCGGATGCTCCGCTTCGAGGTCAGCGAGCCGCTGCAACAGGCGGGCGTACTCGCTGTCCGCCATGATCGGCTCCGCATCGCAGTAGTACGCCGTGTTCGCGCGCTCGAGCAGGTCGCGCAGGTGCGCGATCTCCTCGCTCGGGGTTCCCGAAGACTTGTCGGAAGCGGCGGACATCTCCGCGCGGCTCAGGCAGCGTTCTGTCGGCGCGCGCGAATCATTGCCTTGGGCGCGCAGTGGAAAGTGGCATCGCAGCGACCCACCCGCTTCTCGGGACGGACAGTCCGTCCGCGGACCGTGGGAACCTGCTGAACGATCTCCAATCGGAGGTCCACGTTGAACTCGCCGCCGGCCGCAAGTTTCGCGGAAACATCCTCACTACAGGTCACGTGGTAGACCGCTGGTCCGATGCACGGACGCAGGAATCGGTAGGTCAACTTCTTGCACACCACGATGTAGTCGCCGCCGCAGCGAGAGAACAGGTACATGCCGCCCGCCACTTCGCTGTTCGCCAGCAGCGCAGCGCCGGCCATCGCGTTGTACCAGTTGCGATTGATCCGGCGGAACGGGAGGATCGCCACAAAGCGGTCCTCGCCGATGCCCTTCATCGTGATGCCCGACCGAAACGCATAAGGCAACCAGATGAGCGAGCAGACGCGATGCCAGAAATTGTTGCGCGTCGACAGCCTCGAGATGAACGCCTCCGCCTTGTCGGCGAGGGACATGGGCACGGGCTCCGTGTTCAGTGTGGTCATCGTGACAGTCTCGGACCGTTGGGGCCCGAATCATAGCATCGGCGGTGCATGCAGCCCCACTCAAGAATCGCCGTGTGTTCGTGGAGTTTGCGCCCCGAAACGCCCCGCGCACTCATGGATCGCCTGCGCGCCCTCGGCGTGACGCGCGTTCAACTCTCGCTTGTGCCATGCGTCGTTGATCCGCTGTGGCACGATTGCATTGCGCAGCTGCGCGGCGAAGGATTCGAAGTCGTCAGCGGCATGCTCAAAATGTCGGGGGAGGACTACACCACACTGCAGACCATCGCCGCGACTGGCGGGGTCCGCAGCGATGCCCACTGGTGCGCGAACCTTGATTGGGCGCTGCAGGTGGCTGCGCTGGCAGAGCGCCATCGGATTCCACTCGTGTCGTTTCACGGCGGATTCTTGCCTCATGATGCGGCAGATCCACTGCGGCGCACGATGCTCGAGCGAATCGGCCTCATTGCCGATGCGTTTGCGCGTCACGGCGTCGCGTGTGCACTGGAGACGGGCCAGGAGAGCGCCACCACACTGATCGCTGCGCTGGAGGCGCTCGCACCGCACGATGTGGGTGTCAACTTCGACCCGGCAAACATGGTGCTCTACGGCATGGGGGACCCACTCGCTGCGGCCAAGGCGCTCGCACCGTGGATTCGCCAAGTCCATATCAAGGATGCTCAGCCGACCGACCGCGAAGGCACCTGGGGGCGCGATGTTCCCGTGGGCGAAGGGGTCGTGCCGTGGGCGGATTTCCTGCGCGTTGTTGCGCCGCTTCGTTGGCGCGGGCAACCGGTGCACATGGCGATCGAACGCGAATCGGGCCGCTGCCGGGATGCGGACATCGCGAAGGCGCTGTCGATGCTGGAGGCGGCGCGTTCTACACTGGATCAGTCCGATGCCGACATACCTCTACTGCGTAGTGAATCCTGACGGCAGCGACGGCGAGGCGTTCGAGGTCTTTCAGCCGATGTCCGAAGCGGCACTGACGCAACACCCAGAGAACGGGCGCCCAGTGCGACGCGTCCCCGTGGCGAGCCAGATGCAGTTTGGCAGCGATGCATCGCGCCTGTCCAACAAGAATCTCGACCGCCTCGGCTTCACCAAGTACGAACGCGCCGGCGCTGGCGTGTGGGAGAAGAAAGCCGGACAGGGTCCCTCGAGCATTCACCGCGATGCGTGAACGAACTGGCTTTGCTTCTGCGTTGGGCTGGGGGCTCTTCTGCTCTGCCAGTTGGACTTGGTGCATCGGCATGTTCCTGCCATTCGTGATGCTCGAGCGCTACGGATGGACGGGCTTCTGGATTTTCTTCGTGCCGAATGTGCTGGGGTGCGCCGGTTTCGGGTTGCTGCAGTCGACCGACCGCGTGCGAGCGCTGCGCGAGCAACTGCTCCCGCTGTGCGGTTGGTTTTCGCTGGTGACGATCGCCTATCAGGCGTTCTTCGCTGGATGGATGCTTCCATCGCTCACCGCATTCGCGGTCGTCATCGCGGGGCTGCTGTGCGCACGGCTCCTTCGAGAGCGCTCGTGGCTTTGGCTGTCGGTCGTGGTTTCCGCCGCCACCGCAGCCGCCATCGCCGCCCACAGCCGCGCAAGCGCAATGCCGCCGCTGCAGGCAACGGGATCGCGACCCATTGCAGATGCAATCGCGCTCGCCCCTGCGGTCGCTCTTGGATTCATTGCGTGCCCCTTTCTCGACTTGACCTTCTACCGCGCGCGACTCCGCAGCGGATCGCGCGCCCCATTCGCGGTGTTCGGCGCGGCGTTTGCGCTCACATTGTTGGGCATCGCCATGTGGTGGTCGGACTCGCTGCGCGGACCGGTCCTTGATGGCGCGCTCGTGGCGCTCTGGAGTGTGCAACTTGCGTTCACCATCGGGGCGCATGCCCGCGAAGGCAGCGCACCCCTGGTCGATGCGCTGCCCCGCCCCGCCCAACTGACGGCGATGTCCGTGCGTTGGGCTGCACTGAGTGGACTGGCCCTGGGTTGGGTCGTTCGACTTGCACCCGATGGCATCAGCAGCATGGGCGATTGGGCCTATCTGGCGCTGCTTGGGTTTTACGGGCTTGCCTTCCCGTTTGCCCTGCTGCTGCGCAATCGCGTGCCGCGGTGGGTGCTGATTGCGTTCATCATTGCCTGCTCCCCCTTCTATGCCGACGCGTTCATCGGCGGCCGAACTGGATATCTCTGGGGACCAATCGTTGCACTCGCTGTCCTCTGGGCCGCAACAACGGTCAAACATGGGACGAAAGGTCTTCCAGCGACATGACGGACTTCAGCCTCGAACCCATTCGCGCCTCCGACTGGAACGCTTCGGCGGCACGCCACCTGCTTCGACGCGCCGGATTCGGCGGTCCGCCTGAACAGGTGCAAACACTCGCTGCGATGAAGCCCAATGACGCGGTCGACTTGCTCCTCGAGTACGAGCGAACTCCCGCCCCCGAGATCCCTGCTTCCACCTTCGACAAGGACATTCGCCGAAATCCCACCGAGGAGGAGCGCGAGCTGATCGTTCGTGCGCGCCGTGGGCAGGACGAAGGGCTCCAGCAGCAGTTGCAGCAGATGCGGAACGAACGTGACCGCGAAGACCGCGAACAACTCCGTGAGATCCAGCAGTGGTGGATGCAGCGGATGATCGAAACTGGGCGCCCGATGCAGGAGCGCATGACGCTCTTCTGGCACGGGCACTTTGCCACGGGCTACCGCGGCGTCGAAAACAGCTACCACATGTTCCTGCAGAATCAGATGATGCGGGAGCATGCGACGGGCAACTTCGCCGATCTCGTGATGCGCATCCTCCGCGACCCCGCGATGCTCAAGTACCTCGACAACGACGAGAGCCGCAAGGGACGACCGAACGAGAATCTCGCGCGCGAACTGATGGAACTGTTCGTGCTCGGTGAAGGCAACGGCTACACGGAAGAGGACATCAAGGAGGGAGCGCGCGCGCTGACCGGCTATTCGTTCGATGACGACACCTTTGCCTTCGTGGCGAATCGGCACGACGACGGACCGAAGACGATCCTCGGCAGCACGGGAAACTGGAATGGCGATGACTTTGCGCGCATCATCCTCTCGCGAAAGGAGCCGTCGCTGTATGTCTGCGCAAAGCTCTATCGCGCACTGGTGAACGATGCGCCGGGCATGCCTGGACGCAGTGAGATGCGGGTTGTGGATGCCCTTGCGAAGAAGATGCGCGATGGGCAATACGACCTCAAGCCTGTCTTGCGGACGCTGCTGCTCAGCCGTCATTTTTATGACCCAGCCAACCGCGGCTGCATGATCAAGTCGCCTGTCCAGTTGGTGGTGGGCGCAGTGCGCGAACTTGGCGTGCCTGTGCGAAACATGGGCACCGTGAACGCCGCCGCCGACCTCATGGGACAGAGCCTGTTCATGCCACCGAGCGTGAAGGGCTGGGAGGGCGGGCAGTTGTGGATCAACACCTCGACGCTTTTCGTTCGGCAGAACCTGCTCGTTTACTTGATGACCGGCGCCGGTCCAGAGGGTGGCGGCGACCTTGGGTCATGGGACCCCGCATCGATCCGCGCTGCGCTCGACGCAGCGACATCGGGCGACCGTTCGCGCGATACCGATGCGCTGCTCGACCTCGTGCTGGCGTGCGAGGCAACCTCCGCGCGCCGCGAGCAGTTCCGCAGCACCGTGGAGGCGCTTGGCGGGCCGCTGGAGGATCGCCGCCTTGTTCGCGCACTCTGTCTCGCCACTGCACTGCCCGAGTACCAGCTCTGTTGATTTCACGCAGACGCCGCACCACCAGGAGTCGCCGTATGGAACACACCCCCTTCTCGCGCCGCATCTTCCTGCAGCAGGGCGTCACGCTCGCCTCGCTCACATCGACGCTTCCCTGGTTCATCCAGCAGTCGGCGATGGCGATGCTCTCGCCAGACCCTCTGCTGTCAAGCCGCCCTGGCGAACCAGAGGATCGCATTCTCGTGGTGGTGCAGCTCAGCGGCGGCAACGATGGATTGAACACCGTCGTGCCGTACGGCGCCGATGCGTACCACCGCGCTCGCCCCGCACTCGCCATCGGCGCGCCGACGGCGAAGGATGGCGCGCTGCAATTGGACGACTCACAGGGAATCGGATTGCACCCGCGGCTCGCCGGCTTCCGCGATCTGCTCGATCGCGGTTGCCTCGCAGTCGTGCAAGGCGTTGGCTATCCCAACCCAAATCGTTCGCACTTTGCGTCGATGGACATTTGGCACACGGGAAAGCCTGGAGGCCGCGATCACGGTTGGATCGGCCGCTACATCGACTGTTCCTGCAACGGTTCCCCAGCCGCCGACGCTGAGGTGGCGATCGGTCGCAGTGCGCCGCTGGCGATGATGGGTGCGAAGGCCAATCCAGTGTCGTTCGAGAATGCTCGCCTGTATCAGTGGAGCGGCAAGGAACTGACGGGCGGTCTGGCTGCTGGTTACGACGCCACGAATCGCGCGGGGCCGCTCGAGGGGGTCGACCCGGGATCACAGGCTGCGTTCTTGATGCGGACTGCGCTGGATGCACAGCTGTCGAGTGACCGCGTGCGCGCGGCGATTGCGAAGTCGCCGCTGGTGGAATACCCCGGAACGAAGCTCGCTGGACAGATGCAGTCCATCGGCGCCATGATCCGAGACGGCATGAAGACGCGCGTGTACTACGCATCGATCAACGGCTTCGACACGCACGGTGGACAGGCCGGCACCCACGGAAACCTGATGCGCGAAGTCGGTGAGGCGCTCCGCGCTTTCCAGAACGACATGAAGGCACAGGGCAACGAGGACCGCGTCATCACGATGGTCTTCAGCGAGTTCGGCCGGCGTGTTCGCCAGAACGCGTCCGGCGGCACGGATCACGGCACCGCGGCACCGATGTTCCTGATTGGAACGCAGGTGAAGGCCGGCGTGCACGGCACGCATCCATCGCTCACGGATCTCGACGATGGCGACCTTCGATTCACCACGGATTTCCGCAGCGTCTATGCAACACTCATGGACCGGTGGCTGAGCGCGCCAGGCAAGGGATGCTCGGCAAAGGTGCTCGGCACCCGCTACGCCTCGCTGCCGATCCTGCGCACCTGACCCGTGTGCTTCAGGTGCCACTCTCGAAGTCGCGCTGCAGTTCATCGGGATCGAATGGAATCTCCTCGCCGTCCGCACCGATGATGCGGATGTCGATGCCGCTTGGAAGCGCCTCGATGAACTGCCGCCCGTAGGACTTGCCAACGATGCGCGGGTCGAGCACGACCACGCGGCCTGAGTCGGTGGCTGAACGGATGAGGCGCCCGAAGCCCTGGCGGAAACGCAAGATCGCCCGCGGCAGCGAATCCTCGGCGAACGCGTTCCCGCCGCGTGCGCGGATTGCCTCGCAGCGCGCCTGCACGAGCGGCGCATCGGGAACCTCGAATGGCAGCCGCGTGATGATGACATTTCGGAGCGCATCGCCTCGTACATCGATCCCCTGCCAGAAGCTCGCGACGCCGAAGAGGACACTGCGCCTGCTCTCGCGAAAGCGCTTCAGCAGCAGCGCATTCGGCACGCCGGCACCTTGCGCATGCACCGCATAGCCGTGCGTTGCCATCCACGGTTCCGTGCGCTCAACCAGTTCCTGGAGCGCGCGGAAACTCGTGCAGAGCACGAACGCGCCACCATCGGTTTCAGCAACATGCCACTCGATGCGCGCAGCCAGTGCCTCCAAGTGCGTCGATTCCCGAGGATCAGGCACTGCCGCCTCGATGAACAATCGCACTTGACGCGCATAGTCGAAGGGACTGCCGAGCGTGAGCACTTCGGGATCCTGCATCCCGAGCGCTCGCGCCGATGCAGAGCAGTCGCCGCGCACGGTGGCGAGCGTTCCCGAAGTCAGCACGACCGAGACATCCTGCGCAAAGAGGTGCTCGCCAAGGACAGGTGCGACATCGACCACCGCCGCGGTCAGCGTGATGTCCGGCCTCGCACTTGAGCGTCCGCGGCGCTTCATTGCCGTCGACATCCAGTACACACAGCCGCGCAGCGACTGCGTCACCAAGGCATGACAGGCTGCGGCCAGCGACGATGCGCGCTGCGCGAGTCCACTGATTTCCTGCGCAACAGAGTCATCCGCCGCACGCTCGCGCACCAACTGCAGTGTGGCCGCGAGTTCCTGCAGCGGCGCGGTCAAGTGATCGTCGATCGCCCGAGGCGTGCGAATGCGGCACTCTCCCTCGCCCGGCTGGCCGCCCCGCCACTGCCACCACTCGTCGAAGAACGCGAGCGCCGCACCGCGCACCGTTTCCACATGTCGCAGGGCAGATCGCAGAAGTTCGTCGCCGCCGTCGCGCAGCGACACATTCCCGAGCACACCGCGCGCCACGGCTGGGTTCCACAGCGTGCGCAGCAGTCCTGCGAGCGCGCTCTCGGAGAGTGATCCGCCGAAGTGGTCCGCCGCGATCTCCTCGATCGCATGCGCTTCGTCGAGAATGACATGCTGGTACGGCGGAAGAAAGCCGCGACCGCTCCCTGCGCGCAGCGCGAGGTCGCTGAAGAAGAGCGCGTGATTGCAGACGAGGAGATCACCGCCTTCCATGCGGCGGCGCGCTCGCTGGTAGAAGCACTCGTCGTAGGTTGGGCAGCGGCGCCCCATGCAGTTCCCCGCGTCCGACTGCACCTGTTCCCAGACGCCGTGCGGTGGCAGCACTGGAAGCGACGCGGTGCTGCCGTCCACGGTGTCTTGCGCCCAGGACTCCACCGCCGCAAGCGCATGGCGATCATCTTCGACGGGCAGGAGGCGTTCCTGCCGCTGCACCGCCATGCGCAGTCGCCGCAGGGACACATAGTTGCTGCGTCCCTTGACGAGCACCGTCGAGAATTCCTCTGGCAGGACCGCTTGCAGCAGCGGAATGTCCTTGTCGACCAGTTGCTCCTGCAGTGCGATGGTGTTCGTGCAGATGAGCACGCGCTCGCGCCGCTGCACCACGCGCGCAATGGCTGGAACGAGGTAGGCGAAACTCTTGCCAACGCCTGTTCCCGCTTCCACCATCAGCCGCCCTTTGCGTTCAAGGCAGCGCTCGATTGCCGCCGCCATCTCGATCTGCTGCGGCCGCTGCTCGAAGCCTCCCAGTCGCCGCGCGAGCGGGCCCGAGTCGGAAAGCATCAGTGCGGTCTGCGGATTCAGCCCCACGCGACTTCCATCCCCTTTGCTCGCTGCATCAGCCCCTCACCGCGAGGAAGACACCGCGCATCGCAACTGTCCACTGGCACACCTTGGCATTCTCCACAGGCATAGGCTAGTGCGTATGACGCGCCACTCCACTCGCACTGCCGACTTTCTGCGGTCGGCGCGGCGGTTTGTTGTCGCCGTGTTGATCGGCGGTTGCACTGCGGCGCCGACCCCACGCGAGGCGTTCAACGCAGCGCGTGCACCTCAGTCCTGCCCAACCATCGACTGTGCCACCGGCGCAGCCATCAGTTGGGATGAACTCCTGCTGCGCGTTCGTGCAGCCGATGCTGTTTTCGTTGGGGAGACGCATGACGACGCGGTCGCGCACAAGGCGCAGCACGCGCTGGTGGCTGCTTTCCTCGATGCACATCCAAGCGGCGCAGTCGGTCTCGAGATGCTCGAACGCGACGATCAGGACGCGGTCGATGACTATCTCGCTGGATGTTTGGCGTTGGACGACTTCATCGATCAGACGAAGTCGCGCGACTGGGCTGGGAAGGATTCATGGCTTCCGTGGTACCAACCGTCGATCGATGCGGCACGGTCGCGCGGCGGCACGGTGATCGCCGCGAACGCACCACGCCGCTTCGTGTCGCAGGCCTTCCGCGATGGCACGGATGGGCTTCTCGACCTGCCGCCCGCGGAGCGTGTGCTGTTCGAGGCCGACGCCGCGATCACTCGCGACGGCGACTGGGAACGCCTTCGCGTGTTGATGATCGAGATGCGGTCAGACGCTTCCAAAGAAGGTGGCGCCGAGGCGGATGTCCCGACCGATGAGGAGGTCGATGCCGTGCACCGCTCGCAGCGCGTGTGGGATCTCACCATGGCGACTTCGCTCGCACGGGCGTGGCAATCTGGAACGCCGTTCATCCACCTCGTTGGTGCATTCCATGTTCAGCGGCGCCTCGGCACCGCAGCGATCTTCACGCGGCTGTGCCCCGATGCGCGGGTGCTGGTGGTGCAACTCGACCCTGGTGGGACGCTTCCCCCAAACGCCGACTGGAACGCAGGCGCCGATGTGACCGTGATGACTCGGGCGAGCGCGGCGGATCGGTAGCGATCAGTAGCCGACGAGTTTGTTGAGCGCCTCGCGCGACTCGACGATCGCAAAGAGCTTGTCGATCTTCATCATCGACAGCAGGTTGCGCAGTTCCTTGTTTGCGCCGTAAAGCACGGGCTTGGCGCCGAGCGCGGCGGCTGCGTTGCGGCTGTTGATGCAGGTACCGATTCCCATGCTGCTCATGAACTGGACCGCCGAGAGGTCGAGCACCATGAACTTCATCTTCTTGCCGGCATCCTTCATGATCGGAGCCAGATCCTGTGCCACGATGGGCGCCTCGCGCTGCCCAATGTTCGGACCCGCAGGTCGTGCGATGAGCACGGCGCCGTCCCAGATTGTTTCGAGCAGTTGAGTCTTCTTGACGGTGGGTTCTTCGCGTGTCGTCATGGCGTGCCTTCGATCGCCGCAGAGTCTAGCGGTTTCGCGGCGGCTGCGACCTCACTCGCGAATGCCGATCGCACGCGGATCCGCGAGCGCAAGCAGCGTTCCACTGCCGAAAAGCCCTGGCATATCCCCCGCACTGCGCAGCGTCAGCGCGACATCGAGGACCGCCACGGCCCCCTTGCGCATCACGATGCTCGGCAACTCGGTTCCAAGCAGGTGGCTCACGAGTTCGCTCAAGATCGGCTCATGGCCCACAAGCGCGAGCGACTCGCCAACATTTTCGACGATCGCCTGCTCCAGAGCCTCGATGCCACCCGCGTGATCCGCCTCGAGCGCCTCGCAGCGCAGTGCCTTCGGCCACTTCGCTTCGTCGCGGAGGATGCGCGCTGTCGCCCACGCCCGCTCGAACGGACTCGCGAGGACCAGTGCGGGCGCGTCCCACGAACGCGCCACGCGTCGCGCGAGCCGCGCGAACTCATCACTGCCCTGCGTGGTCAGCGGTCGCAGTGAATCGTCGGTGAAATGCGTTTCGGATCGCTCCTCAGCGCGCGCGTGTCGAACGACGAAGAGCCGCATCGGTCCTACGGTACCGTTTGCACGCATGGCAGCCACGGCAATCGTGAACACGCGACTGGTCACGATGCATCCTGCAGGCGGCTCGCGCGCACCCATCCGTCGCCCGACGACAGCGCATCTTGCCGTCATCGAGCGCGGGCACATCGTCTGGGATGCCGATCGGATCACGGTGGTCGGTGCAGGCGACCCGATCTCGCTGCCGAATGGCTGCGAAACGATGGATGCCAAGGGGTGCGTCGTCACGCCAGGGTTCGTGGACTGCCACACGCACGCGTGCTGGGCTGGTGACCGTTTCGACGAGTGGGAGGCGAAACTCGCGGGGCGTTCCTATCTGGACATCCTTGCCGCAGGCGGCGGGATCATGTCCACGGTTCGTGCCGTGCGCGCCGCAACGGAACACGACCTGACCGCCCTGCTTGTGCAGCGACTTCTCGAAATGTCTGCTTCCGGCACCACCACGGTCGAAGTGAAATCGGGATACGGACTCAACACAGAGAGCGAACTGAAGATGCTGCGTGCCATTGCCGCAGCGCGTGCGCTCACACCGCAGCGAATCGCCGCGACTTTCCTTGGAGCGCACGCGATCGATGCGGCGCAGCCTGACTTCGTGGCGCGCACCATCAACGAGACGCTTCCCGCGGCGGCTGCGCTGATGCCCGGCATCGCGGCGGATGCGTACTGCGAGCAGGGCGCGTGGAGCGCAGCCGACTGCACGGCCTACTTCGAACGCGCGCGCGCGCTGGGCTGCCCGCTGCGCGTTCACACGAACCAGTTCCATTCCCTTGGCATGGTGGAGCGCGCCACTGCGCTTGGTGCGGTCAGCCTGGACCACCTCGAGGCGTGCAGCGACGCCGAGATCGCGGCGGTCGCCAACAGCGAGTCGGTGGCGGTCGGGCTGCCTGCCACTTCGTTCTGCCTCGGCACGCCGTTCATGCCCGCCCGCGAGTTCATCGATGCAGGCGCTGCCCTGGCGCTCGCGACCAACGCCAATCCTGGCAGTGCGCCCGTGCGCGGCATGCCGCTCGTCATCGCGCTCGCGGTGCGGCATCTCCACCTCACGCCAAGCGAATCACTCATCGCCTGCATCTGGAACGCCGCCTGCGTGCTCGGCGTGCAGGGAGAGTGCGGTTCGCTGGCGGCTGGCAAGAGCGCCGATGTGGTGCTCTGGCCGTTCCGCGATGAGCGCGCACTCGCCTTCGAGGTGAGCGGTGCGCTCCCCTCGGCTGTCTTCGCTCGCGGCATGCGCGTCGATGCAAAGCTTCGCTAGCCTTGCGCCCTTCCATGCAACGCTCGATGTCGGACATCGCTTCCGCCACCGCAGCCGCACACTGCGTTGTCCAAACGCATGAGGCGCTCGCGGGATTCCTGCGTGAAGGGCAGACGCTCGCGGAGGTCGATGCGTTCGTCGGTCACACGCTTGAAAAGCTCGACTGCCGATCGTGCTTCATCGGCTACCGTGCGCGCGGACATCCACCCTTCCCCAGCCACTCCTGCCTCTCCGTGAACGCCTGCGTCGTGCACGGCACGCACGACATGACGAACCGTCCCCTGCAGGCTGGCGACCTTCTGTCGGTCGACATCGGCGTTCGCCACCGCGGCTTCATCGGTGACGCCGCATGGACATTCCTCGTGCGCGGCGGCGACAAACTCGCCCATGCGCTGATGGAGTGCGGGAAGGAGAGTCTGCGCCGCGGCGTGAAGGCGATGGTGGTCGGACGACCACTCGTCGACTGGGCGCGCGCGGTGCAAGGGCATGTCGAGGGCGAGTGTCGCTTCTGCCTCGTGCGCGGACTCGGCGGCCACGGCTACGGCCGCACGCTGCACGAGGCACCATTTGTGTCGAATGTGGTGCCGAGTTTTCCAGGCGAGTGGAGTGAGGCGTGGTCCACCTTCAAGTCTGGCATGCTGATTGCCGTCGAGCCGATGATCGCGGTCAGTTCGACCGAAACGAGCAGCGAGGGGAACGCTTGGCCGATCTTCACTGCCGACGGATCACTGAGCGTTCACTATGAGGCGGATGTGCTGATCACCGATGAGGGACCGGTGAACCTGACAGAGGGGCTCTTTCGCCTTCCAGATGTGGTCGGCTGACGCGCCGTCCGTGAAGCGTGTTCGCTACGCTGCGCGCGATGCCGCAGGCACTGCTGCTTGAGTCGATACACATGGCGGCGGATGCCGCGCTCGTCGAAGCTGGATTCACGGTCCACCGTGCGCCGGGCGCGCTCGCAGGCAGCGCGCTGCGTGAAGCACTGTCCCGCGCCGATGTCGTCGGCATTCGCTCCAAGACGGAACTGCGCGCGGCGGATCTCGCGGGCGCCCCACATCTGTTGGCCATCGGCTGCTTCTGCATCGGCACGAATCAAGTTGATCTGACGGCCGCAGCGGCATCCGGCACGGCGGTATTCAACTCACCGTTCAGCAACACCCGCAGCGTGGCAGAGATGACGGTCGCCGAAGCGGTCTGCCTCTTTCGGCGGCTCTTCGAGAAGTCTGCGCTGCTGCACGCGGGCCAATGGGACAAATCCGCGGCCAACAGCCACGAGGTGCGCGGCCGAACGCTCGGGATCATCGGCTATGGCCACATCGGCTCGCAGGTCAGCGTCCTCGCGGAGGCGCTCGGCATGCGGGTGATTTTCCATGATGTGCTGCGAAAACTGCCGCTCGGAAATGCATCACCGCGGCCATCGCTGGAGTCGGTGCTTCGCGAAGCGGACTGCGTCACGCTGCATGTGCCGGAAACGCCACTGACCGCCCGACTGATCGGCGCCGCCCAGATCGCCATGATGAA
>SXGQ01567971.1_pt1 | contig 14092 bp, 11 predicted proteins | sample 3178371 | NCBI WGS metagenome assembly SXGQ01 (sample SAMN11356859, study PRJNA531348) | freshwater metagenome | isolation source: freshwater sample F1-20 | place: China: Fuxian Lake, Yuxi | collected 2017-12-25
CCCCCACGCAACGGGCTCGCAACGCCTGTTTGGAGAACGCCCGAATCCCGTTTTTAATTTCGGACCGGAAAGTTCGCGTTATCCGACCACTCACCTGCCCACACAGGAGCGCAACTGGCCCATTTGCGGTTCGTTAGAAAACTGGCGGAGGAGACGCGATTTCAACGCGAACCAAAGTGGCGCTAATAGATGTTTTCAGAGGGTAATCGCGCTGAAATCTTCGGCGAACGTGCCGGCCCGTGGCGCGAGATGTCGAAATGAGCGAGGGAGAATAGCGGTTACTCCCGAGGGAATTCGCGCCACTTCGGCCACCGGTGCGTCATTGACGTATCGGCGATCGATATTCGCCGGCCTTGGACGCACCTTTGGGTTTTCCGGCGGCCTGGCGCATGTGGTTGGTCCGCAGGTTTGTGATTAACCGCTGACGATGCGCCGAGCATCCTTGAGGTGGAGCACAAGGTGCATTGGGTATGCGCACCGCCGCCACGACGCTCAAGCCCGACTAGGAGAGGGAGGCGGAAACGGTTTTCCACCGGCTGCACGGACGACCGTATCCGCTTTCCTTCTACGTGGATTTCACGCTGACCAACTACAAGGAGCCCGAGCAGCGGAAGAAACTAAGCGACGCGTGCGCCGACTACACCCCGGCCCGGCAGCGCAAATTCCATCAAGGCTGGCTCTCCAAATCGCAGGTGGGGCACATCGGTTGGGAGATGAAGCGGCTGGCCGCGTCGATCTGGGGCAGCAGAGGCGATTCCTGTGCCTTGATCCATCTCGCTAGAAGTGCAGTCGGGCGCGATCGCCAGTTCCGAGTAACCCGCGGAGCCCGGCCCCACAAGCCGGGCCGCCGGCCACGTCGCGCGGTCGTCGACGCTTGCGCGGAGCGTGAGGTCTTCGCGGCGCTGCGAGCGTTGGCAGCCGGCGAAGATCCGGCGAATTTCCGGCTGCGTTACCGGGCTCGAATAAAGCAGCACGCCGGGTCGGCCTGCCCCGGGCCAGGTCAACCGGATGAGACTCGCGAAACAGATGGGTTCGTAGAGTTCGGATTTGTATTCCGGCGGCGACCAGCGCGTGGCGCCGTCGGGGCTGACGGCCTGCAGCCGCAGGTTGCGGGGCGATTCGTTGTGGAGGCTGAACAGCACCCGCCCGTCGGCCAACTCGGCGGCGGTCGTTTCGTTGGGATTCGGGATTTCCTCGCTGTGCCGCGCCACGATTTCGCCGCCAGACCACGTCCGGCCTTCGTCGTCGCTGAAGACCGATGCAACTACGTCCGGCCGGAGATACCAGCGCCGGTTGTAGCCGGTCTGGTAGAGCAGGTGCAGCGTGCGACCGTCGGCGCAGACGATCGGCACGGGGTTGTCGGTCACGCCTACGCCGGTCGCCACCGTGCGTATGGACTCCTACGTGTGGCCGGCATCGGGGCTGCGGCAAACACGAGTGCGGTGCCGTCGGCCGCGCGGACGAATCGCCACAGCCGCGGCGTCACGGGGGAGAAACCGGAGCGGGGTTTCACGGGATTCAGGCCACCTGCGCGGCGAAGTCGAAGAAGCCCTGCGCGCGCAGCTGCTGCGTCAGCGCGCGGGCGGCGTCGGGTGCGAGCGCCTCGAGCGGCGCGCGGACCGGGCCGCAGTCGAGGCCGCACATCTTCATGATCGCCTTGCCGCCGACCACGCCGCCGCCGTGGCGCACGAGCGTCGCGATGAAGCGTTGCGCGCGGAACTGCGCCGCGCGGGCCGCCGCAAGATCGCCACGGCCGAAGGCGGCGGTCACATCGAGGTAGAGCCGGGCCGCGTAGTTGTAGGTGCTGCCCACGGCGCCGGTCGCGCCGAGCGCGAGGCCGCAGAGCAGCGTCTCGTCGCGGCCGTGCAGCAGATCGAATTTCCCGCCGCAGGCTTGCCGACTCAGGCCGAAGTCCAGGAGGTCTTCGTGCGTGAACTTCACGCCAGCAAGATTCGGGATGCGCGCCTCGGCCAGCACGAGGAAATCGGCCACGCTGCAGTGGAAGCCCGTCATCGCCGGCATGTGATAGTAGTAGAACGGCAGCGCGGGCGCCGCCGCCGCGATCGGCGCGCAGAAGTCGGCGAGGCCCGCCGCGCCCGCCGGCTTGAAGAACGACGGCGCGAGCGCCGCGATGGCGTCGCAGCCGATCACGGCCGCGTGGCGCGCGAGGTCGAGGCAATCGCCTAGGGCATTGTGGCCGACATGCACGATCACCGCGAGGCCCGCGGGCGCGGCGTGGCGCCACGCCTCCGCCACGCGCTTCCGCTCTTCCGTGGTGAGCGAGGCGCCTTCGCCGGTTGTGCCGTTGACGAACGCGCCGCGCACACCCTGCGCAGCGAGCAGCGCCGCGTAGACGGGGATCGCATCGAGGTTCAGCGCCCCATCTGGGTGCAGCGGAGTGAATGGAGCGGCGGTGAGGCCGGGCAGAGTGAAGCGCGTCATGGATATGGTCCACCATCGCAGGCCGCTGCCCTACGCGGAACAATCGGGAAGCGGTGGTCCGAAAAAGGAGCCGCAGGGTCCGGGTGCGGCGCGTTCAGGTCCGCGGCGGCGGGGAGATCGAGGCGCCGGGAACGAACTTCAGCAGCAGCCGGTTTTGGCGCGGCGCGACCGCGCGATGCTCCAGCAACTGGAGCACGTGGTGAAGCAACTTGCAGGCGAAGCTGTGCGGTGAGATCGCGTAGCGAGCGGGCTGCGGGACGACAAACGGGAGGAACGGATCGTCGTCCCGCGAGATCAGCGAAATATCCTCGGGCACGCGGAGGCGCCGCCGGGCGAGCAGGGACTGCACTGTCAGATAGATATACGGGTTGCAGACAATCAGCGCGGACGGCGGTCGGCGGCCGCGCAGCAGGCGGTCGAGGGCCGAGGCCACGGAATCGGGTTCGTCGCCGCAGCTGGCGACTTCGGCGATGACGCCGGCATGGCGCGACCGGCCCATGCCTTCTAAAAAACCGCGCTCGCTCTCGGCGTCGCCGGGCCGGCGCTCGCGGCGGAGCAGGAGCGCGACACGCCGGTGGCCGTGGCGAAGCAGCGTGCCGGCAGCGTGCCGGCAGCTCGCGCGGTTGTCGGCGTCGACAAACGGCAGGTCGAGGTCACCGAACACGCTTCCGGCCACGAGCGCCGGCACACCCGCGAGTGCGAACCACTGCTGCAGCGGTTCCGCCGAGAGCGTGAGAATCCACGCGGCATGCGCTTCCTGCGCGACGAGGCGCTCGAGCGCCCGCACGGGCTGCGCCCCGTAGTAATGCCGGCCCGTATGCACGCGCAGATGGCAACCGTGCGCCGGCAGCATTTCGCGAAGTTCGTCGATCCAAAGCGCGACGAGCGGGCGCACCCGACCGATAGGCTCGGGCAACAGGAGGCCGACGGTGCGGGGGCCGGGCGGTGTTTCCGGCGCCGGGCGTGCCGCGAGCACGCGGTGGCCGCGCCCGCGGCTGGGTTCGACCAACCCCTCCGCTTCGAGCTGCCGGAGGGCCGTGCGCAGCGAGTTGCGGCTCGCCTGCAGCCGGGCACTGAGGCTGCGCTCGCTTGGCAGCCAGCCGTGCCATGCGCCGCGCGCGATCTCCCCGCGCAGGTGCTGCGCCAGTTGGCCGGCGACGGTGCGTTGGGGAATCAGCGTCATGGGCGGACTACGGATAGGCGGGCCGGTGTGCGCAGCCAAGCCCGCGTGCAGCCGTTCACGGGGCCGGCGGGCGCCGCTGCGGCAGCAGCCGGCTCGCGGCGTAGCCGATGCCGACGCACGATGCGATGCCGACGGCCGCATAGAGGTAACCGTGCATCCGCGTGCCGGTCTGCACCGCGTAGATCAGCACCGCACTGGCGGCCGCGCCGCACAACGCACCGCGGCCGTTCGCGCGCTCCGTGAAGATGCCGAGGATAAACAGCCCGGCGAGGCCGCTGCCGAAAAGTCCCAGAATTTTCTGCGACGCATCGAAGGCCGACGCGAGCCCGGTCGCAGCCAACAGCGACGCCGTGCCGACCGCGATCACGCCGAGCCCCGCGGTGATCCACTTCGCGCGCACCAGCCACTCGCCGTCAGTGCGCGCCCGGCCGAAGCGCTGGAGGAAATCCGTCACGATCACGGTCGAGGCGCTGTTGAGGCTGGTCGAGATGGCCGACTGCGCCGCGGCGAAAATCCCGGCGACCACGATGCCTGCGACTCCCGGCGGCAGTTCGCGCGCGATGAAGAACGGCAGAATGGCGTCGGCCCGCGGCAGACCCGCGAGCAGTTCCGGCCGTGTGCGGTAGAACACGAAGATCGCCGTGCCCACCGCAAGAAACACCGCGGTGTTGGCGAGCGCCAGCCAGGCGTTGGCCCAGATGGCACGACTGCAGGCGCGCACGTCGGTCGTCGTCATGTAGCGCTGGATCGTGCTCTGGTCGGAAATATACGGCACGAGTTGCGAGAAGAGGGCGCCGGTCAGGATGACCCAGAACGCCGCGGTCGTGTAATCGCCGGACCACTCGGCGAGTTTCAGTTTGTCCGCGGCCCGGGCAGTTTGGACGAGTTCGGCCAGACCGCCGTCGAGGCGGGCGACGACGAGGACGAACGCGAGCACCGCCGCGCCGAGCAGAAACACCGTCTGGGCGAAATCCGTCCAGACGACGGCGGAAATGCCGCCGAGCGCCGAGTAGACCGCGCTCAGCCCGCCGATGAGCGCGATGCAGACGAAAATGTCCATATCCGCGACCGCCGCGAGCGCGAGGGCCGGCATGTAGATGACGAGCGCCATACGCGCGATCTGGAAAACGAGAAACGCCGTCGCGCCGTAGAGCCGCGCCCCGACGCCGAAACGCGTCTCGAGGTATTCGTAGGCCGAGGCCGAGCGCAGCCGCATGAAGCGCGGCAGAAACACATGCACGATCAACGGCGCCAGCAGGAGGATCGGAACGTTGACGAAGAAGACCGTCCAATCCGACGCATAGGCTTTGGCCGGAATCGACATGTAGGAGATCGAACTCACCGAGGAGAGGCTGATGCCGACCACGAGCCAATGGATCCGCCGCTCGCCCTTGAAGTAGTCGCCGGTCGTGCGGTTGCGCCGCGAGAACCAGAGGCCCAGCACGAGTGTCCCGGCCAGATAAAGTCCGAGCGTGAATGTGTTGAGGGCGCCGAAGCCGTTCATCGAGCGGGGCCCGCGCCCGCGGGCAGCGCGGCTGTCCAGACTTTGGGCGAACGCACGCCGGGGCGCGCCTCGCCGCCGGGCACGACGATCCCGTCGCCGCCGGGCGCGAGTGGCGTGGTCACGAGCGAAAACGGCACGTCGCCCGCCCGAGTCCAGCGGTCGGAGCGCGGATCGTAGGCGAGGGTGTCGCGCGGAAAGCCGCGGTGCTCGGTGGGCGCGGTGCTCACTTGGGCGCCGTCGTCGCCGCCGAGCACAAGCAGCCGACCCGCGGCCACCGGAGCGGGCGAGGGGGCGGCGACGGAAACGCGCGGCAGATCGGCGAGGCGTTTCCAGCCGCTCTCGGCGCGGTAGCACCAGGCGTCGCGCAGCCATGCGCGCTGCGCTTTGCCGTCGGCGGCGGGCACGAGCCGCGCGCCGCCGAAGAGATAGAACGCGCCTTCGTGCGCGCCGGCCACCGCGAGAAAGCGTTCTTCACCCGGCCACGCGGGCAGCTCGCGCCAGCCGGCCGCCACGCGGTCGAGATCGAGTGTGAGAAATATTTTTTGCGCGGTGCCGGCGTCGGGCCGGTCGAGTCCGCCGGCGACAAAAACCAGCCGGCCGACCTGCGCGCCGGCGGCCATCGCCATCGGCCGCGGCAGGCTCGGCCACGCGGTGAAGCGCACCCCGGTGCCATCCCAGCGCGCGAGCCATACCTCGGCGAAATTGCGCTCCGCGTCGCCGCCACCAACCAGCAGCACGCCGACATCGAGCGTGAGCGAGATGCCGTAGCCGTTGGCCGCGGGGAGGCACCCGGCCGGCAGCCATGCCGACGCGCCGGCTGGCAGCACGAAGACGCGGTCATGCCAGATCTTGGTGCCGCCTTCCCACGGCCGCTTGCCGGGAAAGTTGGCGCCGCCCGCGACGAGGAGCGCGCCTTGCGCCGTGCCGGCGAACGATCCGGCAAACCCCTCGGCATCGGGCAGTGCCGGCAGTTCGCGCCAAACGAGGGCGTCGGTTGCGGAGGGCGCGGCGGAGCAGGGGGAAGCGGCGGCGAGTCCGGCGAGGGCGAACGACATGGCGGGGAGGAAGGAGCGGATGGATTTCAAGGGGAGCGGCTGGAGTCGGGCCGGACGTCGTCGCCGGCGGCAAGACCATGCGGCCGCGGCGACCTGGGACAAAAGTGAGTCGGGGCGGATGCGCGAGCCAATCCCCATGCCGTGGTTCCTTTTAAGGGCCGATCGGGTCCCGCGAGCAGGACCGGTGGTCGGGGTCGGAGCGGGCGGGAGGTTCGGTGCGCAAAGCACCCCGGCCGGGCGCGGCGGCCGCGGGCGAGCGGGACGCCGATGGCTCCTAAAAAGAACCGCCGGTTCGGGGTTGAGCGCGCACGTTGGCCGCAGCGTGCTGTTCCACTCCGTTCATTCTGCCCCTTTCCGATTTCCCCGCTATGAAATTCCGTCTTTCCTTGGTCGCGTCGGTCTTCATCGGTGCGCTGGCCGGTCCCGTCGGCCGCGCCGCGGAGGCCCGATTCGCGGGCGACGTCACCGATGTCAGCGTTATCCGCCACATGGACAAACATCCGGGCTCGTCGGAACTCTGGGAGCCCTATCTTGCGCAGTGGGCAGGGCGCCACCTCGTCGCGGCGTTCGGCGTGAAGATTCCGGGCAAGACGGATATGGGCGACATCCTCGCGAGCGTCTCGACCGACGACGGCGCTACGTGGGGCGAACCGGTGACCATCTTCGATCACCGGGTGCGCCAGGGCACGATCCAGTTCGCTTACGCCAACGCGATCCTCTTCAAGCCGCCGGGGCAGGACGTGCTCTGGGCGTTCGCGATGCGCTGCCCCATGAATTACCGCCACAGCGAGGATTCGCAGTTGGTCGGCGCGTATTCGGCCGACGGCGGGCGCTCATGGATTCCGGTCGAGCTGTCGATGGGCTACACGGGGCCGCTGATCTGCGTGGCCGGACCGTATGCGTTCATGGAGAACGGCCGGCCCCGCTATCTGTTTCCCGTGCATCGCAACACGCGGCGCAACGATCCGCTCGGGTCGCGCGATCACCTCGTCCTCTCCAGCACGAGCCTGCTGGAGTGGAATCTCGTTGCGTTCATTCCGCAGCCGGAGACCGGACCGAAAGTGTTTCTCCACGAAGGCAACCTCGCCCCCGGCGAGGCGCCCGGCGAAATCAAACTCGTGATGCGCACGGCCGACTACGAGGACGAGCGCAAGATGACCGATCCGCCGCGGGCGTTTTCAAGCGTGAGCCGCGACGGCGGCCGCACCTGGTCGCCGGCCCGGCAGGAGCCCGAACTTTGGAACGCGAAGTCGAAGGCGTTCTTCGGCCGCACCGCGCACGGCGCGCACCTCTACGTCTACAACGACGGGCCGGCGGCGCCGGCGCCCGGCAGCCGGACGGCGCTGCGCTACAAGCTCAAGCCCGCGGGCGGCGCGTGGGGCGACGAGCAAACGTTTTTCGATTCGGGCACGAAGAACTCGTATCCGACGCTGATCGAAGTCGCGCCGGGCGAGTTCCGCGCGGTCTGGGACAGCGGCACGCCGGAGCGGTCGCGCACGCATATCCGTTTCGCGAAATTCCGCGCCGCCGCCGGGCCGTGAATCCGTGCGAAGGCGTCGGGCCGCTTCAGCGGCCGAGCCGCCGCCACGCGAGACCGAACGGCAAGGAGCCTGGCGCCGGCCGCCGCACCAATCCCGATCCGGTGGTTCCTTTTTGGGGCCGAGTGGCAGCGGCTTGAAACCGGCACGCGATTGCAGCTGCCTCGCCGCTTCGTGACTCCGCCCGACACCGAACATGCCCGCTGGTTTGCCGAAGAAGTGCTGCCGCACAGTGCCCGGCTGAAGGCGTATCTGCGCGGATCGTTTCCCGCCGTGCGCGATGTCGACGACGTCGTGCAGGAGTCTTTCCTCCGCATCTGGCGCCGGCAAATGGCCCGGCCGGTCGGCTCGGCGCGCGCGTTCCTGTTCACGGTCGCGCGCCATCTCGCGCTCAAGATCGTCCGGAAAAACGGCAACGCGCCGTTCCTCCCGGGGGCCGAAGGCGCGGCGCTGCGCGTTCTTGATCAGCGGCCCGACGCCGCCGAGAGTGCAAACGTGCAGGAAAAAATCGACCGGCTCGCCGACGCGGTGATGGCGCTGCCGCCCCGCTGCCGCGAGATTGTGATCCTGCACAAACTCCAGGAACTCCCGCAGAAGGAGGTCGCCGAGAGGCTCGGCTTGTCGGCCCGCACGGTGGAGCGGCAAATCCGGATCGGCGTCGACCGGTGCCACGATCTTCTCCGGCGCCAGGGGTTCGGCAGCAGCTACGGCGATGAAACCTGAGCGCCAGCCCGACGCCGACGATCGGCCGCCGGACGCCGCGCCCGCACCCGAGCCGGATGCGGGCCGCACGCCGCTTGACTGGCCGCGCCGCACGGGCCGGGTCGAACGGGTGATGGCGGCGATCACGGTGCGGCAGCGGCGACGGCAGCGCCGACAATTCGTGGGCGGCGGCGCGGCGGCGCTGGCGGTGGCCGCGGGTGCGTGGCTTTTCCTGGCACCGGACCCTGCCGACTCGGGTGGGTCGATCTCGCGCGCGCCGGTCGTGGTGCTGCCCGAGCGGCGCACGCTGCCGGATGGAACCCTTGTCGAGCTCAAGGCGGGCTCGGAACTCGGGGTCGATTTCGGCGGCGCGCTTCGGCGCGTCGCGCTGCGTGGCGGCCACGCGCATTTCCAAGTCGCGCGAGACGCGGCGCGGGCCTTCGTGGTCGAGGCCGGCGGCGTCGAGTTCCGTGCGGTGGGCACGGCGTTCGCGGTGGAGCTGGGCGAAGGTGAGGTGGAGATGCTCGTGACCGAGGGCCGCGTCGCCGTTGGGCGCGTGACGGCGGCAGCCCCGGCTGCGGCGCCGACGGAGCTGGTGGAGGCGGGCAGTCGGGCCGTGGTGGACTTGACGCTGCCGGCTGCCGCCGCGCTCCCGCGGATCACGACACTTTCGCCGGCCGAGTCGGGCGAGAAGCTCGCTTGGCGCGTGCCGAGGCTGGAGCTGAGCGACACACCGCTTGCCGAGGCGATCGCGGCGATCAACCGGCACGTAACGGTGCCGCTGGCGCTCGGCGATGCGACGCTGGGTCGCGTCGGAATCAGCGGCGTCCTGCGTGCGGACAACATCGAGCCGCTGCTGAGGATGCTGGAGTCCAACTACGGCATCCGCGCCGATCGGCGGGAGCCGGGGAGAATCCTGCTCTGCCGCAGCCCCTGAGGTGCGTGCTCCGGGCTCGCCACGGAAAAAATCGGCCGGCCGGAAAATTTCTTTGCGGGGTGCGCGGCGCTCGCGGGTTACAAGGAGTATGGTTGTGTTTCAATCCGCCCCTGACCCGCGCGGGCGCCCGGCCAAAGTCTGGGCCGTTATTGCTTTCCTCGCCGCCGCCGCGCTTGCGCTGGGCGCGGAGCAGAGACGCTTCAGCATCCCCGCGGGCCCGGCTGAAAAGTCGCTCAGACAGCTCGCGACGCAGTCCGGCATCGAAGTGGTCTATCCGGCCGAGGTCGTCCGCGGGGTGCGGACCGCCGAGGTGAAAGGCCGCATGACGCCCGGCGAGGCATTGGGGCGCCTGCTCACCGGCACCGGGCTCGACAGCACTCGGGACGCCGGCACCGGGGCATTCAGCCTTTCACGCGGCTCCGACCCAAACGACTCGCGGGCGGCGCAGAAAACGCCCAGCGACCGCCCGAAACCGGCCAACTCCTCTCCCAAAAAACCATGACCAACCGCAGAAACCCCCTCATCACTCTCGCTGCTTGGCTCGGCCTCGCTGGCGCCACGCCCGTTCTCCCCGCGGCCGAAGCGCCACAATCCGGTATCGCCGACCGGGCGGCAGCGACCGCTCCCGCTGCCGACGCGGACCCGGTCTCGCTCTCCGTCTTTGAGGTCAGCACCTCGCGCGACATCGGCTACCAGTCCGCCAATGCCGCGGAGGTCACGCGCATGAACACCCCGATCGAGAACATCCCGATGAATGTCTCGATCTTCAACCAGCAGTTCATCGAAGACCTCCTCGCCACAGACACCTCCGAGCTCCTCGCGTATGAAGCGGCGGCGGTAAAAACCAACGAGAACGATAACTTTCTCCTCCGGGGTTTCGCCAACCCCGGTTCCAACTTCCTCAATGGCTTCGCCCAGACCGCCGGTTTCGGCTCCCAGCCGCTCGCCAACATCGAGCGTGTCGAGGTCATCCGGGGACCCGCCGCCATCCTCTATGGCGCCGGCGGCTTTGGCGGCACGATCAACCGCATCACCAAGCAGCCCCAGCTCCGCCGCTTCGCCAACGCGCGCCTCACCGTCAGCGACCACGACCTCTATCGCGCCGAGTTCGACGTGAATCATCCGCTCGCCGCCCGCGGCGGAAAGACCTTCGCCGCCCGTGTCAACGGCATCCACAGCCGCGGTTACGACTGGTTCGGCACTCGCATCGAGGAGGATGCGATCGCGCCCTCGTTCCGCTGGGACGTCACGCCCCGCACCAAGCTCATCGCCGAGTATTTCTACAACAAATCCAACCGCCCCGGCGGCTGGGCCACGCCCGTCCACGCCGGCGACCCGAAGGGCATCGTCACCGGCGACGGGGTTTATCGCATAATCCCTCGGGACACGCGCTGGAACAGCTCCGGCGATCGCCGGGAGGTCAAGCGGCACGTCGCCTCTCTGGACGGCCGCCACGCTTTCACCGACCGGCTCCAGTTCCGTTCCCAGCTCCAATTCGAGGGCAAGGAGCAGATCTTCGAGGAAACCTTCAGCTCGCCCGAGTCGCTGACCATCCTGCGCGACACCGCGCTCACCTCCCGGAGCTGGCGCCGGCTGCCCCGCGACACGAAAAACTACCGCACCCGCAACGAACTCGTCTGGCAGTTCGACACCGGGCCCGTGGCGCACCGGCTCCTGCTCGGCCACGGCTGGATCGAGCAATACGACGCGAGCAGCGCGCTCCTCTCCTCGCGCAACTACGGCGGCATCACCGGCGCCAATCTTACCGGCCCCGGCCGCCTGAGCAACGCGCAGGCCGGCCGCACCTTCAATTCGTATCCGGACCTCACCTACGCCCAGTTCCTCGCCAATCCCAACCTCGCCGGCTACAACACGAATCTCCTTCTCCCCATCAATATCTTCAACCGCGGCGCCGAGCCCCCGCTGCCCGCCGTCTCCGCGCGCCCGCCGCTCTACCTCGACACCGAGACCAAGGCCGTCGTCGCCAGCCAGGACTGGTATGTCAACGACGTCTTCTCCTTCGCCGACGAACGCTTTTTCGTCATGGCCGGCTTCCGCTTCACCGACCTCGAGCGCCGCACCATCGCCTGGCACACCGGCGCGTTTCCCAACAAGACCCGCCTCGCTGCGCCGCCCACCGTCACCGGCACGACCGACGGCACCACACACAGCGTCGGCGCTGTGTGGCACCTCGACCGCGCGCGGCGGTTCAGCCTCTACGGCAACCTCAATCGGGCCTTCGACCCGGAGTTCCGCGTCCAACCCGACGGCTCATCGCTCGATCCCCAGGAAGGCAACCAGCAGGAGATCGGCCTGCGCTTCACGCTCCTCGGCGGCGGGCTGCAGGGCTTGGCGACGTGGTTCGATCTCCTGCAGGACAACGTGACCGAGGCCGATCCCAACCGGCCCGGCTATTTTCTCCAGCAGAGCGGCCAGCGCAGCACCGGCCTCGAGTTAAGCCTCAACGGCCGGTTCAACGATCACTGGCTCGTCACCGCGGCCTTCGCCAGCACCGACGCGCGCAACGATCGCACCGGCGCGGCCATCCCCCTCGTGCCCAAGGAACGCTTCACCGTCTACAACCGCTTCACGCTGCCGCAAGGTCCGCTCAAGGGCCTGGCGGTCGGCCTCGGCGCGATCTACACCGGCGAACGGCCGCTCACCGGCACCTCCGCCCGCGGCGCCGCGTTCTCGCCGAACTGGGGTCCGCTGCCCGCCGTCTGGCGGATCGACGCGAGCTTGGCCTACAAGCTTCGCCCGCGCGACCACCGTTTCACCTACGACTTCAGCGTCAACGTCACCAATCTCTTCGACCGCACGGATCTCTACTACCTCGCCACGTGGGATCGGGCGACGATCGACCCGGGCCGCACCGTCCGCCTCGCCGCCAGCGTGCGCTACTAACCCCGGACCGAAAACACGCACGGCCGCTTCGACGCAGTTTGTGAGCAGGTGCGCCGTCCGGCTCGCCGACGCGGACTCCATCCGCTCTTCTTCGTCAGCCCGCGCATGCACCTTCTTCTCCGCTTTTCCGTCGTCTTCGCGACCATGGCTTCCGCCTCGGCGGCGCCGGCGTCGCGGCCCAACGTCCTCTTCATCGCGATCGACGACCTGCGGCCGTCGCTCGGGTGCTACGGCGATCCCGTCGCGCTCACGCCGCACCTCGACGCGCTCGCGGCGCGCGGTGTGCGCTTCGACCGCGCGTATTGCCAGCAGGCGGTCTGCAACCCGTCGCGCTCCTCCGTCTTCACCGGGCTGCGGCCCGACACGATCCACGTGTGGGACAACCGCGCGCATTTCCGCCGCACGCGCCCGGGCACGGTCACGCTGCCGCAGGCGTTCAGGGCCGCGGGCTACGAGACCGCGTCCGTCGGAAAACTTTTCCACGATCCGCGCACGCATCGCGACGCGCCGTCGTGGTCGCAGCCCGAGCGCCTGGACGTCACGGCCGAGGTTGGCGGCAAGTGGGTGCGCGGCGCGCACCTCGCCAACGGCACCGACGGCCCGGGGCCGGCGACCGAGTTCGAGGGCAGCAACGACCACGCCTACATCGACGGCCGCGTGGCCGACGATGCCGTGCGGCTGCTCGCGACCTTGCGCGACCGGCCGTTCTTTCTCGCCGTCGGGTTTCGCCGGCCGCACCTGCCGTTCACCGCCCCGGCGAGTTACGCCGCGCTCTACCGCGACCGCGAGATCCCGCCGCCGGTGTTTCCACAGCCGCCGGCCGGCGCGCCTGAGCTCGCGCTGCACCCGTCGCGCGAGCTGCGCAACTACGCCGACATGCCGAAAACCGGCCCGCTCACGGCGGAGCAGATCGCGGCGCTGCGCCGCGCCTACTACGCGAGCACGAGCTTCGCCGACGCGCAGGTGGGCCGCGTGCTCGCCGCGCTGCGCGAGCAGAGCCTGGAGGACAACACGATCATCGTGATCTGGAGCGACCATGGCGTCCACCTCGGCGAGCACGGGCTGTGGGTGAAGACGACGAACTTCGAGCTCGATGTGCGGGTGCCGCTGCTCATCGCCGCGCCGCGGGTCGCCGCCGCGGGTCGGGCGAGCGCGGCGCTCGTGGAGCTGGTGGATTTGTTTCCCACGCTCGCCGAACTCTGCGGCGTGCCGGCGCCCGCCGCGCTCGAGGGCCGCAGCCTCGTGCCGTTGCTGCGCGATCCGACGGCGGCGCGCGCGGGGGAGGAGGCCGCTTACAGCCAGTTTCCGCGCCCGTGGTTCTATGAACAGCAGCCGGAGGTCATGGGCTATTCCGTCCGATCCGCGACCCACCGCTACACCGAGTGGCGCGAGTGGCGGGGCGGACGCGTGATCGCGCGCGAATTCTACGCCTACGGACCGGATCTGTTGGAGAGGGAGAACATCGCCGATCGGGCGGAGCAGGCCGTCGTGCAGCAGCGCATGGCGGGTCTCCTCGCCCGGCGGCGGCCCGCGGCCGGGCCGTAGCGCGAAGATTGCCCGGTCGGGGCGATCGTGTCGCCGGCCTGCCGCCGCCGACCGGCCCGAAGGTCCACGCGTGTTCCGCCCGCTTGGTTCCTTTTTGGGGCCACCGACTGTGCCTTGAAACGCGCGTTCCGTTGCCGCTGCCTCGCGCCGTCGTGACCCCGCCCAATGGCATGTGCCGCTCGCGAGCCTGCTGAGGAAGCGCTGATTTAATCCCTGACGGATTTTCGTTCACGAGCGCCGGGAGGTGTGTGATCTGCTCGGCCGCGTGGCATGACGCATCAG
>SXGQ01652699.1_pt1 | contig 14091 bp, 23 predicted proteins | sample 3178371 | NCBI WGS metagenome assembly SXGQ01 (sample SAMN11356859, study PRJNA531348) | freshwater metagenome | isolation source: freshwater sample F1-20 | place: China: Fuxian Lake, Yuxi | collected 2017-12-25
AGGACAGAGCAACGGTTTCCTAAACCGATTGGCGAGCGCCGCCGGACGCACGGAAAATGGCGGAAATGCCGGGGTTTCGGCTAGTCCGCTTCCGCGAACCTCTGCATCTGTGCCCCTTTTTGTGCCACCCCCTCTCGGGCGGCGGCGACCTGGGCGGGGGTCAGATAGTCGAGGTAGATCTCCGTCGTCTTGACGCTGGTGTGGCCGAGGTTGCGCTGAAGGTCATAGATCCCGCCCCTCCCCTCGCGCAGGAACTCGACGGCGTAGAGGTGGCGCAGATCGTGGAAGCGGAAGCGGCGGTATTCGATGCCGGCCTTTGCAGCGCGTACGGCCGCCCGCTGGGTGTAGAGCGCGAAGTTGGTGGCGACGTTGGCATAGCGGACGGCGATCGGCTTGCCCTCCCCATCCTCGGCCATGTGCCAGAAGATGAAGGGGCATCGAAGGTGCCTGGGCTGGCGGCCGACGATCTCGATCGCCGCGGCGGTCAACGGCACGGTGCGCAGCCGGTTGCGCTTGCCGACGAAGGTCGCAAGGCCGCGAACCACGTCGACCTCGGCGTGCTTCAGCGACGCGATCTCTTCCTCGCGCATGCCGGTTTCGCGGGCGAACAGCATCAGGTCGCAGAAGCGGGTCCGCTGTCGGCCGATGGTGAAGGCGATGTCGGCCGGCGTCGGCAGCACGATCGTGTCGCGGAGTTCCTTCAGCCGCTTGCGCGGGTAGGCGCGCGCCGCGTTATCCTCAACCCATTGCTCTTCGATCGCGTGATCGAGGACGCTGGCGATCGCGGTGAGGTCGCGGCGGATCGTGGCGTTCGTGACCTTGAGCGCCTGCCGCCCCTTGACCAGCTCTCGCATGCAATCCGCGTCGACCTCATGCACGTCGCGGGGGTCGAGCCATTGGCGGCATTCGTTCAAGCTGACGGCGTAGCGCTTCACCGTCTTGGGGCTGATCGCCTTGGTGCGGATTTCCTGTTCCATGAGGGCCGCCCAAGAGACGACGGCCTCCATCCAGCTGCGCGGGCCGGCGATGCCGTAGCGCGCCTGGTCGAGCACCTGTTCCTTTCGCGCCTTCAGTCGCTTTTCCGCAGTTGCGAGAGAGCGTGTTCGTAGACTTTCGCGGTACTCGAGACCGGCGACCTTGAAACGCGCCCAATAGATGCCGTCTCGGAGATAGAGGTTCTTCGCCACGCCTTTGCCTTTGCCACACGCGCCGACCAGCGCTTGAGGTCGGTGACGACGAACAGCCATCGTCCCGCCGGCTTCGACGCGCCGGGAATCGCTCCGCGCGACGCTAGATCCTGAAGCGTCCTGTTGGAAAGGCCGGTGATGCGCCGCGCCTCGGCGATGCCGCACCGAATGGGATCGGCGATCATGGGGCGAACAGATCGACGTCGTTGCCCCACGCATCCCAGCCCGGCCGGCGCTGGCGCGCGAACAGCTCGGCATAGGGGCCGGCGTAGAGCGCCTCGACATCCTCGTGCATCTGGTCGGGCTTGCGGCTGTGCTCGCGTACCGGGGCGACGAGGAGGTTGCGCACCGATCGCGACTGAACGCGCGGCTTGCCGATCGTGCCGACGAGGTAGAACTCCGCGGCCGAGCGGAAGACATAGCCGGTGCCGAACGCCCAGCTCGCGTCGGTCGAGGTTCGCTTTGCCCAGGCGCCCGCGCTCTTGAAGGTGAAGCCCCATGCCCGCATCAGCTCGATCGCGCGATCGAGTAGCGGCGCGGTCGCCCACATGACGAGCGCGCAGTCGGGCGCGGCGAGCCGGGCGACCGGCAGCGCCGCCAGATCGGCGATCGACATGCAGGGATAGTGGGCGACGGGGTTCTTCGCCTCGCCCTTCTTGCTGAAGTTCGTGAACCGCCATGGCGGGTCCGCGAGGATCGCGCCGTATCGGCCGGGCACGAGGTCGCCGAAGGGCCAATCCGTCGCCGGCGACGCCGGCAGCGGTGCAACCGCGGGCAGCGTGACCGCCTCGCGAGTCCGGTCGCCAAGATCGTCGGCGAACAGCTCGCGCGTACCGGCGGCCTCGATCCGGCGCAGCGAAGCCGTGCGCTTCAAGTTCGCGATATGGTGCGGCCGATCATAGGCAAGGTGGCAGCGCTGGCACCATGCGCGCAGCTCGACGTTGGCCGAGCGGCGGGGATCATGCGTCAGATGGCCCACGGTCAGCACGACGAGCGAGCCGGTGATGCTGTGCGCCGCGCCATGCCGCTCGCCGCATCGGCCGTTATGGTCGTGCCCGCACTCGCCCTGACATTCGCATCGTCCGCCGGCGCGCTCGAAGCGAATGCGACGGCTGATCTCCGGCCAGTCGGCCGGGTAGAGCGCACGGTTCTTGGGGGCGATCGGCATCAGCGTCGCGCCTCGATCGCGTGCTCGATCTCGAGCTGCGCCCCATCGCCGGCGTCGCGGCCGTAGCGGACGGACATATACACGTCCGACCATGTGACGTGGCCAGTCGCATCGTGATGGCGCGCAGCAACGCCCTGGGCGTTTCCGCCCAGCCATAGCGGCTCAACGCCGCCGCAAGCGAAGCAACCGGCGCGGACGTCGCGGGAAACGAAGGTGTCGCGCATCATGCCCCGACCAGATCGCGGAAGAGGACCGGCTGCACCGAACCGTCGTTATTGACCGTGTCGAGCCAGACGTCCGCATTCGGCTCGTCGCCGGTCCAACCGTTCGGCCATGTCTTCGCGGCGATCAGCTCGCGAATGCGTGCCTCCTCCTCGGCGTCGATCAGGATCATGCCCTCGCGGCCGAGTCGGGCGGCGGCGCCGTTCACCTCGCCTTGGATCGCCAGCACCTCGCCAAGCGCCCATAGGCGCGCCTCGAGCGTCAGCGGCCCCATTCGCTGCTGGTTCGACTGCAACGTGCCGTCTTTTCGATATTGGAAGCCGGGTTGCCGCTTGCGGTGCATCGGCTTGCGCAGCTCGCGGTAGAGGCGCTTAAGCCGTGTCAGCGGTGCAAGATGATCCCACCCCTCAAGCTTCATGACCGCACCGAGCGCGCCGTCATGCTCGACAAGCGCGCACTCGACGCAGCCGGTCCGCATGTCCTCTTCACCGCCATAGCCCTCGGCGAGCAGCCCGGTCGGCCATGCGCCGAACTCCGGCCATGGCGCGAAGACGGTAAGCCAGTCCCAGACCTGACAGAGCGGCCAATGGTCGATCGGCGCGAACGTGTCGGTCAGCTCGCCGGGTAGATCAGTCTGCAACCACCCCTGCCCGCATTCCGCGCCATTGCGCGAGCATGACAGCGAGATCCGCGCGTCGCGCGCCGCGCTCTCGCCGCGGCGGACGCCGGTGATCGTCAGCGCCCGGCCGTCGAGCATCGCCATCCGCTCGGCGATCGCAGCAGTCATCGGCTCCACCTTGATCTGCGGCGTGCACCAACGGAACGTGTTCGAGGGCGGCGGGACGCCACGGCCAAGCATATAGACGAAGAAGCGTTCATCCATAGGCGCCACGACCTCGACGACGTCGACGCCCATCAGGCGCAGCCGGTCCATGATCGCGCGCGCCGATGCCTGGAGCGGAGGCAGCTCCATCCGGGTGTCGGCATACATCACCGTGATCGACTTCGGGCGGGGAAGCTGGCCGAGCTCGATCAGGGTGATGATGACGGTGACGGCGGTCGTGCTGTCCTTCCCGCCCGAGAAGGCGAAGATCCAGTGATCGTAACCGCCAGCATGAGCCATCATGTTGGCAAGCGTTCGGTCGACACATTCACCGACGGGGATTTCGCCGCCGCGACCGTTGAACAGGTTGATAGTGGAGCGCGGGCGGTAGCCGAAACGGGCGCCGTGCTCGGCGATCATAGTTGCGAGGTCCATCAGCGGTGCTCCTTCGTAGGCGCGATCGTCCATTCGATGCTGCATCCCGGCCCCCAGCGCTTGCTTGTGACCTTCCCGGCCGCCTCCATGCGGATCAGGCGGCGGCGGACGGCGGCGGTCTCCAGCTCGCGGCCGAAGCTGTGCTCGCTCGCGAGGATGTTGCGGATGACATAGGTGTGGATCCCGCTCGGCCGCGCGGCCATGGCAGCGAGGATTGCTTCGTCGGTGAGGCGCAAATTACCAGCCAGCGCGATTGCTCGATCACGGAGCGCCTTTGCAGTGGCGTCCCGCCGGCCTCGGTCCAAGGTCCAGTCTTGCGCCCAGCAGGTAACTTCGTTGCCAGCTCGGTCGGTGTAGATGATCTTTGTGCCGGCATCGTTTGCCCGGATGGCGGTGTAGGCCGAGCCAGGCTTGAACAGCGCAAGTTCGACCCGAACGTCGACTGCGTTGTCAGCGCTCAATGCCGCCAGAACTTCGTCGGCCAGAGCATTCAAAGTCCTAGCGCGGATTGCCTCGCTATTCGGCGTTTTCATGCCGGTCGCTCCTGCTTGGCCGCTTCATAGGCGGCGCTGAGACGATCCCAGGCGGCGCGTTCGCCGCCGGCGTTCGGGTGTGCATCCTTCGCCAGCGTGCGATAGGCGCGGTCGATCGTTGCGCGGTCGGCATTGCGTGCGACGCCCAGGACGATCCACCATGGATCCGGCGCGGGGAGCGCGACGTGGCCAGCGAAGGCCTGCCGCAGATCGGCGACGCCCCAGCGCTCCTGCCCGCGCAACGCCTCGATATGCGCGGCGATCGCGGCGATGTTATCGGCGACTTTGTCCCATCGGTCGCAGGCGAGGACGTGCGGCTTCTTGTCGAGGTCGAAGTAGAAGGCGACGCCGGGATCGTCCGGGTCGCGTCGGCTGATGTTCTGATCGCGCGCGCCCGACAGCGTGTAGCGGATGTTGGTCGACAGGATCATGTCGGTGACGCGCCAGTTCTGGCCTAACCGCGTCATGGCATGAACCTGCTCGAGCAGCCGCTTGCGGGCGGCGGTGAGCGACATCCGGTTGCCGGCGTTGCGGAAGAGCGCGGGCTTACGCTCGATCGTCCGCAGCCGATCGGCCGGGAAGCGAAGCGGATAGCCGTTCTGTAGCGGAGGGGCATCGCGGCGCATCAGCGGCGTCCTTCCGAAATGCGGCCGATCAGGACGATGAGGATGATCGGCATGGCGATGATGGCGGCGGCGATCGCCAGCGTGGCGCGCAGGCGGGGGTGATTGGAGAGCATCAGGCGGCTTCCTGTTCGGGTTCGGGATCGTTGCGATCATCGACGAGCGCGCCGATCGCGACGCTCCCGTCGTACGTGCTGCGCCATTCGGCCTTGCCGCCGGCGATCGGTCTGCCGGCGACGAGGCCCTTGCGGGCGAGCGAGGTCATGACCTTGTCGTCGGCGGCCTCGATCTGCCGCGCCCACTGGAGGCGGCGCAGCGCGGCGGACTGGCGGGGGCCGAGGGCGGGCGTCGTCATGCGAGGCCGATCGAGACCATGTAGGTTTCGAGCAGCATCTGCGCCTCGTCGCGGTGATGCTTCTCCATCTTCCGCAACTGGACGATCGTCTTCATCGTCTTCGTGTCGAAGCCGGTCGACTTGGCCTCGGCGTAGACGTCCTTGATGTCGTCAGCGATGCCCTTCTTTTCCTCTTCGAGGCGCTCGACGCGCTCGATGAGCTGGATCAGCTGCGCGCCTGCCACGCCGGTTTCGACGTCGCTGGCCTTGAGCGGATCGCGCGGTGCGCGTTCTTTCTTCGCCCGTCCCTTGGGGGCCGGATCGCGCGGTGCGGGGACGTGGCGGAGGTCGCCCGTCGCGGCGCGTTCGATGCGCATCGTCAGGCCGCTCATCGTGCCCACCCCTCGATCGCGGTGATGAGTATAGGCAGCTGCCAGGCGAGCGCGCCGACGCAGCCGATCTTCAGGAAGACTGAGGCGCTGGAAGGGCGCGGGGCGTCATCGGGACGCCGGGCGCGATGCGGGTCATGCATGGTCGCGATCCTTCGCGAGACGGCGGCGTGCTGCCGCCTGCCAATTGGTGAGGAGACCGGCGGCGCCGGCGGTGGAGGTTGAGGTCACCCCGGCGATGCGCAGTTCATAGGCGCCGTGCGCGAAGCGATGCCGGGCAGCGAAACGGTCGGTCAGCTCGGCAAGGACGAGGCGGCCGTCGCACTTGGCAACCCGACGTTCGTCGATCAGGGCGACGAGATCGCGCAGTTCGCGCGCGCGATGCGGTGCGAGCGCCATCATCGCCCCGCCCCCTCGCCGATCGCCGCCCAGACCGCCGCAATCGGCGAAAGGTCGTTCGGAATGCCATGCAGCTCGGCGAGCCGGGCCGCGCAGCGCTTCGGGTCGAAGGCCTCCGCATCCCACTCGATCGCGGTCGACAGCGCGGCGAAGCTGCCGAAGCCGAGGCCGGCGGCACTCGCCTCGAGACAGCGGCCGTGCGATGCGTTCACTTCGTGGGCCGCGAGATCCTTGCGCATCAGCTTTGCAGTCCGCTTGATCCGCGAGATCGTGGCGACGGCGATCATGCCGCCCTCCGCGCCGCGCGCGTGCCGGTGCATTGGTGGCAGGCGGTTCCATACAGATCATGAGGCGTGCTGCCGCAGGCCGAGCAGACGGTCGGATGGCGATCGGCGGGTTCGAAGGCGAGTTGGAAATAGACGTCGACGTCGAGCGGATAGATCTGCGCGAGCGCCTCGATAGTCTGGCGGAAGCGTGCGCGGGCGAACGGCCGTTCAAGTAATTCGACGAGGGTGCGCGCCTCTCCTGGGACCGGGCGCTTGCCGATCGGGTGAAAGCGCTTCGGATCGCGCAGGGCGCGGCGATGCAGCTCGGCTGCGACCAGGTCGATCGACCGGCCGGCGGCCTGACGGCGAAGCGTGAGGTAGCGGGCGGCGGTCATGGTGCCGGTGTCATTGGCGGCGACGCGGCGCGAAATGCCGCGGGCGTGATCCTTGTATTTGCGCATCGTCATGCTCCTTCAGCGGTTGGGATGGTCGGGGTTCTTGAAGATCCAGCACTGGACGGTCTTCTCGAGCGCGCGGCTGTTGACCGAGCCGATGCGCTCGAACTTCCGCCGCTTGCTGGACTTGAGCAGGCGCTTGAGCTCGTTGGGGAGGCAGGGAGCGCGAAGGCCCTTCTCGGAACAGCGCTGCTCGAACTGGACGAGGTTGATCGCGATGACGTCGCCGGTGCGACTGTGATCGATGCCGGTCGCGCCCGGCGTTTCGCCGTCGACCATCTTGAAATGGTCGACCCGCTCCCAGAACCATTCGACGTGCGGATGATCGGTTTCGACGGCGAGCTGCCGGTCGTGGAGCATCTGCTCGATGAAATCGTGCGCCTCGGCCAGCTCGGTTTCGCTGAAGGCGTTGCCGAAGATCGGCCGCATCGCGTCGAGCATGGCGGCCAGCTGGGCGTGGTTCTTGGCGAGGCGCTGGTTGCGGATCCGCGGCAGGCGAAGCATCCGCGCCTCGTGCTCGGCAAAGGCAGCGTCGTACGCCTTGAGGATTGCCTCCTCGCGGCGAACGACGTGGACGATGAAGCCCGAGACGTCCTCAATCTCGGTTCGCGACAGCAGCTCGCCGGCGCGCTTGCCCTCGGCGCTGAACCGACCCTTGTCGAAGTGGATCGCCATGATGCGCTCGCGCAGCGCCGGCGACGCTTCGACGCTGTCGTTCTGGGCGATGACGATCGCGCCGCGGAAAGGCGGCTCGAACGTCTCCATGCCACCGTTGGCGATCGCGCGGGTGCGGACGGCGCGGCCGTTATAGGCGGTCTTCAGCTCGTCCCATTCGAACCGCTTGCTGTGCGGCGTGTCCTGATTGCGGTCCCCCTCAATCAGCACGACGGGCAGATTGCCCACCTGCCCCAGCGTGCGGGCGATGCCGGCGTTGGTCGCCTTGGTCGGGTCGAAACCCTCGTAATTCGCGCGGCCGAACAGCTTCCAGCAGAACTCGAGCAGCGTCGTCTTGCCGGTGCCCGGCAGGCCGGTCAGCTCGAGGAAGGCGAGGCTGTCCTGCTTGCGCCGGATCTGATCGGCGAAGAGCGAGAGGCACCAGAAGGCGAGCGTCGCGATCCCCTTCGGCCCATAGGCGAGCTTCAGCGGTGCGACCCATGACAGGTCGAGCTTGTCGGGGTCGTAGGCGATGCGCAGCAGCCGGTCGGACGTGCGCAGCTTCACCGACTGCTTGCCGAGGACGAAATAATCCTCGTCGTTCGGTTCGTGGACCCGGCCCTTATGGACGGCGAGGTCGCCGAAGATCCAGGCACCGTGCTCGATCGAATAGCCGGTGTGCTGGATCGCCTCGACCATGCGGATCGTGGCCCATTGGCGCTGCATCAGCTTGTCGAGGTGGCGCTGCTCGCCGGTCCACTGCGCGCCCGGCGCGACCGAGGCGAGCCGCTTCTTGAACTCGCCGGAAGTCGAGCATGCCGAGCCGGAGAAGGTCGATTTCACACGCGCGCGATCGGACGGGAAGTCCACCGAGAGAAAGTAGGCGCCCTCCTCTAGGTTCGGGTCACGCTGGAAATAGAGGGTGCGGAAGACGCAGTTCGCGATCTCCTCGACCGAGAGGCCGTGGCGCGCGGCCCGGTTCCATTGCTCCTCGAAGGTCAGCTCGTCGAAGTCGGGGAAATCCTCGCACCCGTTCTTCGTCCATCGATCGATCTGCTCTTCGATCCGCTCGGCCGAGAAGGTCGCCCAATATTGACGCTGGCCGAAGGTGATGGGGAAGCTGGCGAACCTCTCCCGATTGTAGATCAGCAGCGCTTTCTCGCGGACGTCGGGGGCGATCGTGACGTCGCCATTCCAAAGATACAGGTCGAGTTGGTCGGCGGTCAGCAGCTCGCGCTGGGCGAGGTCGTTCCAGTCGAGCTTCTCGCCATCGCCATCGGGGCGCACCTGGGCGGCGCCGCAGGTCCACCCCGCCTCGCGCGCCTGCTTGACGAACTGACGGGTGTAACGGACGCCGGCGGCGCCGACGTCGAAGGCGAAGATCAGCGGGGGCGTCGGCCGGTTCGTGTCCGCCGCGGCCCGGCGCAGCTCGGCAAGCGCGGCCTCAGGGTAGTTGTTGCAGCTCATGAGGCTGACGGCGATGCAGCCGCGGTCGCGGAAGGCGGCGGACTGGTTGAGCGCGATCGCGTCGAAGATGCCCTCGACCGCCCATACCGCGCTGGCGGCGGCGAGATCGGCCATCGTGACGCCGGGCATCTGCCACCATTGGCCGCGATAGCTGTGGCCGTAGCTGAAGCGCGCCTTCTTCTTCCCGAAGCGAGCGGGCTGATCGATCAGCCGTTCCCAATAGCCGCCGCCGGGCAGCGGGAAGCGGACGGTCGCGGTGCCGATGTCGAGCTTCTGATCGTGATAGCGCTCTTGCGTGTAGGCGCCGCGCAGGCCGAGCAGGCTGAAGCCGCGGGCATATTGAAGATAGGCGTCGGCGGCGGCGTGGGGGTTCTGCTCGTTCTGCTTGTGCCGCTTCGACCAGTCGTCGAAGAGGTCGGGGTACAGCTCTTTGACGGGGAAGGTTTCGCCGCACCGGTTCTCCCGGCCGCAGCGCAGAATCCAGGGCTTCTCCGCACTGGTCCACAGCTCCTTCTTGTCGCATGCCGGGCAGCGGCCCCCGCGCAGATAGGTGCCGCGCTCCTGAAGCCCGTAATCGGACTTCACGCGCTGAAGCACTTCCTTGAGGATCTCGGGTTGCATGCGGATCGTCGTCTTTCAGGCAAGGCGGGGCCGTTCCCGGCAGCGGGGGTGCTGTGGCCGGGTCGGTTGGTTGTTGATCGGTCGGGTTCGGGGCTGGGCTGGCGGCGGTCAGGCCGCCCGGATCAGCCGGTCATGGCACTGGCGGCGGGAGTCGGCGGCGGCACCGCGTCATTCGCGGGCTCGGGCACGTCGTCGTTCGCGGGCGGTCGGCCGAGCTGGCGACCGCGCGGCAACTTGACGTCCGGGTTCGGCCGCAGGCTCGACTGGATCTCGCGCAGCAACAGGATCTGGCCGACGAAGGTCGCGCCGCAGTCCATGTTCATGCACATCCAGTCGGCCGTGCGGCTGACCGGCGTTTCCTGTTCACTGCGCCGAATGACGAGCGGCGATCGGCAATGCGGGCACGGCACGTAAGGTGCGCGTGGCCGACGATTGAGTTTCATGGTTGCACCCCCGGAGAGCCTGCCGCCGGCCCCGCGCCGGTGGTCAGGAAGCTACCCAGGCGCCGTGCGATGGCGCCGAGTTTGGTCTGCGCCTGCTCGGTTTCACCGAGGGCGCGATAAATGATCTGCGGGCTGGCGTTGCCCTGAGTGACGGCGATCGCCGCGGCGACGACGTCTCCGGCCTCCTGCGCAAAGCCGGCCACGTCATCGCCGAGCGCGCGGTAGCAGGCGTTGGCCGCGCTGCTCGCCAGATCGAGCTGATGCGCATAGGCCTCGTGAAACGGATGCCCTTCCCCGCCGGCGGCGGCATAGGCGGCGTCGAGTGCCGCGGCCTGCGCGATGGTCGGGCAGGTTGCGCTGCTCGGCCGCGCCCATTCGTAGATGGTGCGCTCTCGCCGACGAACGATCTGGGCGGCGGCGGCATAGCCAATCAGCCCGGCGACGCGGGTGGCGGCTTGGGCGAAGCTTAGGGGCGCGCGGGCCTGTGTCATGCCTCCACCGCCATCGCTTCGAGCCGGGCAACGCGCGCTCGCGCGGCGGCGAGCTGCGCGCCGATCCGCCGCAGCCGGTGATGCCGGGCGATCTGGAGCCGCACCAGCTCTCCCCGTTCGCGATCGGTCAGGCGCAGGCGCGCCTCAAGCTCACGACGCCGCCGGTTCTGCCGCTCGATCGTGCCGAGACGTGGCATATTCCTCATCATGCGCCCGCCCGTTGCGAAAGCGGGTGCCGATCGCATGCGACATGGCGCTTGCCGAAAGCTATCTCGCTGCAATCGTCATGATCGTCCTGCGGCATCAGGTCGCGCGGATAGATATCGGGCCGGAGATCGAAGCGGGATACACCCGTCGCAGCCTCAACCTTCAGCACGTGCTCTGGGGGCAGGCGCTTGCCGCTTTGCAGCCACTTCCAGACTGCGGTCTGCGAAACGCCGCAGATCCTAGAGAACGCCGTTTGCGAACCGGCATGGGCAACAGCTGCCTGCAGCGCCTGGAAGGGAGAGCACGGGTTATCCATGCGAAGGTTGTTACAACCGAGGTTGTGATGAAGTCAACAACAAGATTTGAGTATGCGCCTACATCGCAAGTTGTAGGCTGGCCGGTGTGATCATAGCAGACCGCCTCAACGATCTCATCCGCGAGCGCGGCCTATCTCAGGCCGAGGTTGCCCGCCGCGTTGGGGTGTCCCAGCAAGCTGTAGGCAAGTTGGTGTTTGGCGGTTCGTCTGGCTCGCGGCACCTGCATGTTATCGCTCGCGTCCTTGGAACCTCGCCGGCTTACCTAACCGGGGAGACTGACGATCCGTCTGCCGATGCGGTGCCGGTCCCAACGGCCGCTGACATTGCCGAGCACCTCGACTTAGTCGAGGTCGTATCCATCGACGCAAACTATGGCCTTGGCGGCACGTTCATAGGCCCGGACGTCGATGAGACGGTGCTGCACTTTCCACGCGCTTTCATCGAGAGCATCACGCTCAGTCCCCCCGTGTCGCTCACCTGGGCACGTGGCCGCGGCGATTCGATGTTCCCTACGATTGGCGACGGCGACCTCGTTCTGATCGATCGGTCAAACCGGACGCCGCGCGAGCAGGACGCACTGTGGGCGCTGACGGTCGGCGAGATGGCGATGATCAAGCGACTTCGCGTCCGGGGCGAGACGGTCACTATCCTTTCGGACAACGACCGTGTCCCACCAGACCAGGCGCATGCCGATGAGGTGAATATCGTTGGCCGAGTCGTCTTTGTCGGTCGGCGAACTTAGGTGAGTGATCTAGTGGGTGACGCTTCCCCTCAAGCTGACAAACATCCCCCGTCATGCTGGCGGTCGTCGTTCGCGCTGCTAGGCCGCTGTTCACCACTCGGCTTGCCTTCGTGATCGCCTCGGAAGCCGGGGATCGGCGCCCGCCAATACCGGCTGATATCAAACGGCGCGTCTTGGTCGAAGCCGGGCACCGCTGCGCTATCCCCACTTGCCGATACATCGAGGTCGAGCTTCACCACATTATCCCGTGGGCGAAGTGTCAGACGCATGAGTATGACAACCTCATCGCCCTCTGCGCGAACTGCCATCGGCGCGCCGATCGAGGGGAGATAGACCGTAAGTCCCTCCGGCTTTATAAGCTCAATCTCCGGTTCGCTCATGACAAGTTCTCTCAACTCGAAATGGATATTCTTTTCGATGCGGCGAAGCTGTCACCGGGTCAAGGAATCCTCTGGACCGAGGTCATGTTTCCGCTCATTCGAAGGGTTCTGGAGGCTGGCTACATCGCAGTTGCGCAAGGCGCTAGCGGCTCGGTCTATCTCGGCGGCCTTAAGCAGAGCCCAGATTATCTAATCATCACACCTAAGGGGCGCGATTTCCTTCGCGAGTTCGGCCAGCACGAGCTTTAAGCGGCGGATAAGGTTTCCGCCGCGCGTAAAGCATCTCCATGCCTCATCGATCGGTTTCCAGCTTTACCGATGTCGTAAACCCCCGATCGCCGAGCGCGTGCGCGACCTCGACGATCAGCCACTTCGCGTCGGCAATCTCGCGCTTCAGCCCCTCGACCATCGCGCGCTGCTCGGGCTGAAGATCGGCGCGGCCGAGCGCCAGTGTCATCGACAGTGTGACCGGCTCGCGCCCAGCGCGCTTGGCCGCGGCGCTGGCAGCGCGCTTGGCTTCCGCCTCGCTGCCATAGACGCGGCCCAGCTTCTTCGCGCCGGCGGCCTTGCCGGCAGTAACCGTCTTGCGCCTCCCCTCGCTGCGATCGTGCCATGACGCCTCCGCTCCCTCGGCCTCCTCGCGGCGGCGCCGGCCGAAATCGTGACGGTCTCCATCGGCGCGGCGGATCGTCACGGCGGGCAGCGCGGCGCCCGAGGGTGCGGTGCCCGCGCCGATCGGCGAGAGGATCAGCGCACCGCCCTTAATCGTCGCGGCGGCGTCGTGCTCGCGCCCAAGGCGGCGCAGGAAGGCAAGGTCGCTCTCCCGGCTCTGCGCCTTCGTCGTGACGGCGATCGACGCCAGCGCCGGCGCGCAGGCTGGCTTCAGGCTATGCCGGCCGGCGATCTCGCGCACGATCGCGCCGAGTGTCGTGCCGGCCCAGCTCTTGTCGCGGCGCGTCTTGAGCGAGCCGGTGAAATCTGCCGAGCGCGCGCGGATCGTCAGGAGATCGGGCGGGCCGGTGTGGCCCAGCTCGTCGACCACGAACTCGCCCATGTCGATCAAGCCGGGCGTGACGCCGGCGCCGCGCTTCCACCCCAGCCAGACGCGCACCTTCGCGTCGGTCGGCGGGAAGGCGAGCGCGCCGTCGCTGTCGTCGAGCACGAGGTCGAGCTGATCGGCGTCGCCGCCGCGCTTCGACGTGATGCCCAGCGACATGAGCCGTGCCCGCTTCGGCCCGCGGGCGGGCGAGACGAGGCCGCGGAGCATGTCGGTGATGTCGCGGCCATCGACGGTGACGCGAAAGTCGGGGACGGCGCTCATCCGCGCACCTCGGTATCAACGCGGAGGAGATTGACGGTAAAGCCGATCTTGAGCGGCGTGCCATCGGGCAGGAAGTCGCTCCAGCGATCGTCGATCGTGGTGATGACGAAGGCGCCATAGACCCGGCCGTTGCCGTCAACGAGCGCCCAGGGGTCGCCCCTGTCCGCCATCGCGCGCAGCACGTCGATCGAGACGCGCCCATCGGCGATCTCGTCATAGACGGTGCCGGGCAGGCTGATCGTCTCCTCACCGATGCCGACGAACTGCGACGCATCGCGGGTGCCGACGCGCGGGCTTGTGGCGTGACGCCAGCTCGCGCGGCGTTGAAGCTCGTCATAGGCGAGCGTGCCGATCGAGAAGACGAAGTCTTCGCCCAGCGCCATCAGCATGGTCAGCTCCCCCCTTCGTCGAGGTCGGACAGGCTCGATCGCGACGCGGCGGCCTGCTCGCGCCCACGGCGATCGAACTCGTCGGCGATCGTGCGCGCGAGATCCTCGGCGTTCTGGCCGTCCTTCTGGGCGATGTGCCAGGTGGGATAGGGGACCGCAGCCGGCGCGCTGCCCCCCGGCCCGCCGGGCGGCGCGCCGCCGGCGCCCATCGCCAGCGCTGGCGCG
>SXGQ01453849.1_pt1 | contig 14088 bp, 11 predicted proteins | sample 3178371 | NCBI WGS metagenome assembly SXGQ01 (sample SAMN11356859, study PRJNA531348) | freshwater metagenome | isolation source: freshwater sample F1-20 | place: China: Fuxian Lake, Yuxi | collected 2017-12-25
GCTCTAACCGCCTGAGCTAATCGCCCGTCACCAGAGTAGGTCTATTTTAACTGCTCGTGCTATTCGTGGCAATACCAAGACCCATTTTAAATCCTTTGAACATTGAAACCGCAACCACCCCTGCCCGCTCCACTCGAACAATCGATTCCCCCAATGAAACCTGCTGATACCCATATTGAGTAGCCGTGGCAATTTCTTGGGCAGTTAATCCCCCTTCCGGCCCAATCATCACGACCCAATCCCCATTCGATTGCACCGTTGGCCACATCCCCAAGGGGGCCTCCTCCCATGCCACCACGCGATTGATTGCCTCATTGCACCCCTGTTGCAGGGCCTTTTCCAACGACATCACAGGGGTCACCACCGGCAATTGAGATACCTTCGACTGCATGGCCGCCGATTTAACAATCCGTTCCCAACGATCTTCACGAGATGCTTTACCAATCGATCGAGTGGCCATGACCGGTATGATTCGATGCACCCCACACTCAATTAAGCCTCGAATAATCTCAGAAAATTTATCCCCCTTTGGTAAACATTGAATCACCGTCCAATGCGGCCCTTGATTCCCTGCTAAATGAACCGCCGTCACATTACCCACACCGATTCGATCCGGCGGATGAATCGATATAATTTGGCCTTGCCACACCCCCCCATTCATTGCCCAAGAGACCAACTCACCAACTCGTGTACGCTGCACCACCACCACATGATGGAAGGTATCTGAATCCAAACCCAACATATCCCCATCTACCCAATCTGGAAATAGTCTCACGGTAACAATCGCTTGTTTTGATAGGTCATCGCCCGAATACGGGTTAATACCGCTTGGGTTAGTTGATCTGGCAACGGAACATACCCCAATCGATGGGCATAAACGGGAGCATTGATAATGGCCCATTCCAATAGGTGTGCCAATGCCTTGGCTTGGGCTTTACTACGACCGTTATAGGATTGTTCTGGATAAACCAATATCCAAGTCAACGTTGTGATTGGATACCCATCCGGCGCCAATGTATCGATTAATGACATCCGAAAATCGGATGGAAATTCGCTAGTAATCGCCGATTTAACCGTTGCCAAAGAGGGAAAAATGGAACGGCCAGATCGATTTTGAATGGCCACCACATTTAAACTGGATTGAAGGCTGTATAATAATTCCATATACCCAATTGCACCGTTAATTTGGGATACCAATGCGGCCACACCCGGATTGCCCTTACCACCCAACCCAACGGGCCAATTCACTGCTTTTCCGATTCCAACCTGTTGTTTCCATCGTTGAGAATGCCCAGCCAAAAACGTGACAAACCCATGGGTGGTTCCACTCCCATCCGAACGATGAATCACCGCAATGGGCCAACTAGGCAACCTTACTGACGGATTCAACCGTTGAATATCAGGATGGTTCCATCGACGAATATCCCCCAAATAAATCCGAGCCAGTACCCCCCCACTTAATATTAAACGCGGTTTGCCAGGCAAATTAACCACCACCACCACCGCCCCCAAACAAGTTGGAATATGTAAAATAGGCTGAGAAAAAGTAGCCAATTCCTTGTTGGAAATATACGCATCGGAGGCACCAAAATCAACGGTTTTGGAGCGAATTTGCTTCACCCCCCCCCCAGATCCAATGGATTGATAATTAATGGGAACCCCTGTTTCATCCGTGTAATCTGCAAACATGGTGGAATACAATGGATATGGAAACGTAGCCCCAGCTCCTACCACTTGTTGCATAGCCAGGAGTGGCATTCCACTCCCCATTAATAGTATCAGCACCCATCGCAACATCATTAATCCCTCGATAATCAACCCAATAATTCAAACCCCTCAGGCGACAACATCCAGCCTGATCGGCCATCCACATCCACTCTCAACCCCATTCCACTGATTTGAACCCCTTGGGTGGATAATTCAGGTATCCCCACCCCCTGCATAAACGTTAACGATGAGGTAGGCGTAATAGGCAACATGGCGGCCACCGATTTAACAGTTGGTTTTAAATGAACCATGATGCTCCCCACTTTTCGGGTATAAACGGGTACCTCAACCGGCATAACAACCGGTTTGGGCGATACCACCAACCCTGTTTCCCAATCAATTTGGATGGGAAGCAACATATAAAAGCGTCCCGTCCAAACCCGATACGTCCATTCATCTTGCTTCAAATAAAGCGGTCGAGTATTTGGCATAACAAAGCGATTGGGGAAGCGCTTCACAATTGGGTCTAATATCACCCTAGACTGCCTCAACACACCCGTTTTTTGGGTGCGTATGGCCAATAAATCAAGGGTGGATTGTGGTATTCGACCCGTATAATGGGTAATCACCAAAGCGATTCCCGATCCTGTTTTACCGATAACGGGAATGGCTTCAACCCGATTGGAATATTGGGATTCAGCAAATTCTTGAAAGGGGATATCCAATTTTCGAATGTATAATGGACGCCCCATTTTATCTGTTAATTTAATAGCAAAAACAGCCTCTTTTTGGGTAATGGTATTTTTTGCAAACCGAGTTTGAAGAAAAACCTCGGCACCATTAATAGTGATTGGGCGGGTTGATGAACGAAGCAATAATGTGGAATCGGCGAAAACCCCAACTGAAAAACCAAGTATTAAGAAGATTGTACAACGCCAAATAGCCATGTTTCAAATTCTTTCTGCAAGGTTTTAATCAGTGTCAATTGACGATCCAGCGGACTCACCCAAATACTATAGGCGCGCACCCAATTCGCAACCAGTACATCGGTAAGTAATTGATCACCCACGACAACACTCGACTTTAAATCAATGTTATGCTGTTTGGCATACTCCCTAAGGGCTATCGAACTGGGCTTATTGGCCCGATATAAGCCACGAATACCCAATTGTTTTGCGGCACGTGCCACCCTGTAATGGTCATGATTATTAGAAATCAACCACACATCAAAGCCAATTGATTGGGCTTTACTAACCCAATTCAGCGACCGCAAACTAACATCCCGATACCGAGGGGATAAAATGGTATTATCCAAATCCAATAACAAATGGATATACCCACGATCATACAATGCTTGTAATGGAATATCCTCGATCTGCTGACACCGTAATTGAGGGGTTAACAATGATTGAATAATGCGCCGTTGTTCAGGGTATAACATGCGAACCCGTGGATAGCGTAAGGCGACCCACCAAATCACGAATGGTGGCATCGTGTAGCCTAAATTGAGTAGGGTTGGTTACTAAAAATGCAGTGGAATGGTAAATGGTATCCCAAACAGACAACCCATTTTCAGCAAGGGTTTTACCCGTAGCGGTTAAATCTGAAATGACATCCGACAACCCAGTTAAGGGGGCCAACTCAATCGCGCCATACAGTTTAACCAGTTGGGCCTTCATTCCCAATTTACGACAATAATCGGCCGTTGCCTGAGGGTATTTGGTTGCAATGCGAATTCCGTGATGCAATTGGGTGTTGGAAGAATGAGCCAAGCCTGCGATAACCAACTGACACGCCCCAAAACCCAAGTTTAGCAATCGAATCAAATGAAGATCATGTTCCATTAACACATCATGCCCCACAATGCCCACATCTGCTGCGCCCATGGCAACATAAACAGGAACGTCCCATGGCCGCACTTGCAACAAGCGAAATGCCCCTGTTTGATCTTCGATAAACAAGCGTCGTGATTGTAATTCGGCCCGATCAAAATGAATACCGGCTTGTGCCAACCGTGGTAAGGCTTGATCGAGTAAATATCCTTTTGAAACAGCCAGCGTGAGTGTCATCGGTGATCAAGAATATCATTGAGATGAATGGCGAACCCAACCGCGGGTGTGGATAAACCAAAGCGCCCCATTAATCCATCATACCGACCACCGGTGGCAATGGGACGACGATAACCGGGCGCCATGACCGTAAAAACAAAGCCTGTGTAATAAGAGAGAGTGGGGACCAAGCCCTGGTACAAATACACGCGATTTGAATAAGACTTAGATTGAATGGAATGAAAGAGCGATTCTAAATCGGGAATCCCTTGTGCAAGGTCAATACCTCCTCGTTTTGGTAACCAGCCCAATGTTGAGTAATCACCGGAGAGCAAGGCTTGCCGGTGGGTAACGGATAGCGTTTGAGTCAGTTGAACGTGCCCAATATCGATGGCCAAATCTTGAATACCGAGTTGTGATAATTGATGAATACACAAGTCTAGAATGGCAGTATCGGCATGGGGCCCCGATTCACCGATCCACTCGCACCCGGCCTGAAACTGCTCAATGGCATCCCAATCGTGAGCCGGACGACGAAAAATGGGGGCACAATAATAAACCTTAACAGGTAATTGATGGCTCATTCGGGAGGCAACCAAACGAGCAATGGGGGTGGTGTGATCGGGGCGCAAAATTGCGTCGGGAACATCGGGGTGGTGTAAGGGTAAAACAGAAGGCAGGAGGGAATCATCCAAGCCTGGTATGAGTGATTTTAAATCATCGATTACGGGGGTACGAACGGCGAGGTAGCCAGCAGATTCGAAGCCATCGGCGAGTTGGCGCGTTAGTGTATGATGGTGGTGGGCTTCAGATGGATTCAATTCGTATACCCCGAATGGGGAAAAAGGTGTCATGGGTTTAGGTTATACCATAAAACAAGGCATGCAAAAAAGTGATTTTTAAATAACATAGGGTGTGGGATGGGTTGTAATGTGGGCACTCCGCACCTAACCTCGCCGAAGGTGGTGTGATTGGGACCCCTCCCCGCCCCTCCCCAAAGGGGAGGGGCTTATGGGATAGCGGGTGCTGCACACCCGCGCCTAGCCTTAAGGACTCTTCCCTCAACCCGATGGAGCAACCCTATTGTATGGGGTTGTAAGGGACCATTGGCTCCTTATTATGGGCTCCTAAGGCTTCGTCCCGCTAAAACGTTCCCAATGGCTTACTCGTGCTAATACCGCCCCAAGCCGAACAGCCCACTGAAAGGGGGGTTCAAGCGGTGCTGGGGCACCACCAACACCATCTGGGAGAGTTCCGAATCTTACCGGCACACCCTTTTTCCGTTGACCATTTTCGACACTGAACGACTCATCATCCCAATTCCCAGTCTGACCATCCATCTGAAGGGTGGGTTCAAGCGGGACTGGGGCACCACCCACACCATCTTGGAGAATCTCGAATCTTCCCGGCACACCCTTTTTCGGTTGACCATTTTGGACACTGAACGACTCATCATCCAAATCATCCAAATCATCCAAATTATACACCCAATGCTCAGTCTGAGCAGTCCTCTGAACGGTGGGGTCAAGCGGGCCTGGGGCACCACCCACACCATCTTGGAGAATCTCGAATCTTCTTGGCACACCCTCATCAGGAAAAATCGATCCCTGCTTCACCGAAAGACCATCTTCATATAAAATAGGAGACGAAGCAAACAGATTGATGTGATTCTTTACACTGGGATAATCAGCAGCTAATTCAAGAAACTCTCGAATAAATTCCTGATTACCCTCAACTGTGCGGTTAGAAGAAACTAACAACGCAATAAACACGCGAAGACACTTTATAAATGGAGACAACTCCAGCATCCCAAGTTTATACTTGTCTGCTTCTTTTGTTGAGTTTGAAGTGCCGTCCAGCAGCACATTCTTATGTTTTTTATCTCCTTTTGTTGCGAGTCGCGTTATAAATATCTTTAAGATGTTATCCCTATCACTTTTTGTTATGCCTGTATCGAATATAAGTCTCTTGAGAAGCAGGGCCTTTTCTTCAATCACACCCTTTTCAGAACGCCTTTTAAAAAGATCATCGAATTCTTTGTTTACAACTTGTAAAAGTTTTTCCCCTGTAGGACATCCATTTGTAACAAAGGATTCAGTTAAAGACCTATCATCCAAACTTTGTAAACGTTTTAGCCCTCTAGTCAATCCCGTTGTATTTGGGGGACAGAAAGACTGTTGTGATGACACGAATTTAATACGTTGAAGATGCATTATAAACCTCCATAACCACTTCTAAAACCCATTAATGGGTATGTAAAATGATTTTTAATTGTATTTAAAAAATAGGGATAATAGAAAAAGGAGAAAATATCGTAACAAACAAAATGTAAAAACGAAGTAAATATAAAAAAGAGATAATACGGATGGAACGGAACGGTAAGATGAGAATGATCAACTGAAAGATGAAATAATACTTAAAAACCAAATTAATAGAACTATCACCATTATCAATATTTAAATGAATAGTCTATTATATTAATTGTTTTTAAAATTATAACTAGTTTAAAATCAAACCGTGTATTTTTCAACCCGTTATTTTGCAATACCAATGGAGTATTCAAACCATGCCACCTACATGACGTCTATCTAGGTTTCACAGGCAAAAAAATGGGTATGTTGTAACTATGCCCATTCACACACGGAGTCAACATGCCCCAGCGCGTGAACCATCCGATGGGTTCACCCATCGACACCATTGCGATCCTTCTTATTTACCTCGATACGATTCGTCCATCGATTGTTGATGCTATTCTTTACCCCCTTTATAATCATCACCGCTTTAAGTAAACTTCAAACCGTGTTATTACACAGATTCAGCAACATGTTAGCCAAGCCGTCACACCCGTATTGGCGTCATTACCACACTTGCCTTCGAACAAGCGTATTAAATGGTTATTCGAATGGGAACATGACTCACCCGGCACCTTATACCAACCATTTCCCAATCATTTCCAAAGGTAGTGGGCACTCCGTGCCCACTATTACAACCCCACCCTAACCCTCCCCTAAAGGGGAGGGAATATGAATTGAAATGTGGGGACCTTCGGTCCCCACACCCCTGGACCAAGGGCTTCGCCCTTAGGTACCAAGGGGCCATCCCTTTGGAATGTTAAAGGGGCGTAGCCCATTTGAGCGGGCGTGGGTGCGTAGCACCCACCACATTAAATTAGAGGGGGGGTTGAAGAACCAAAAAATAAATATAGACCATCAAAATTAAACAATCATTCATTCTCGCCAAGGGGCCAAATACCCCCTTTGAACCCTATCAATAGCCCCCGAGATGTTGAACGGGCTTCGCCCCGTCAAGGTAGTGGGCACTCCGTGCCCACTATTACAACCCCACCCTAGCCCTCCCCTAAAGGGGAGGGAATATGAATTGAAATGTGGGGATCTTCGATCCCCACACCCCTGAACCAAGGGCTTCGCCCTTAGGTACCAAGGGGCAATCCCTTTGGAATGTTAAAGAGGCGTAGCCCATTTGAGCGGGCGTGGGTGCGTAGCACCCACTATTCAATCCCCAAGTAAAGCACCCCTCTAAATATAAAACATCTCGGTACCTGCCATCTGATTTTTCCGCTCCAATAATAATTGAAGCGTCTCTTGCATTAATACCGAGTTGGTTGCCTCATACACATCCCCCATTAATGACCGTATCATACACGGCGTATGGTGTTCACATTCTTCACACACGGTTCCATCTTGTAAACACGCAACCGGTGCCATCGAACCTGATAATGCACGAATCACCTCTGCAATCCGTATATCCTGCGGTGACAACCGTAAAAAATAACCGCCCCCCTGCCCTTTTTTACTGTCTAAAATATAACTTTTTTTGAGCTCTAATAAAATTAATTCCAAAAACTTCTTCGGAATATGCCCCAACCGAGCTATATCCGCAATCACCATCGGATTATCTTGGTTCCTCGCCAAAATCTCCAAGGCCATTAAGGCATATTTTGCTTTTTTTGTAATCATGCCATCGATGCCAATTCAGATACGGGCGGACAACTACAAATTAAATTGCGATCACCATACGCACCATCCACCCGCGCCACATGCGGCCACCATTTTGATCCACCCGGCCCCCCCTCCGTCATCGCCACACGCCGTGAATACACATGTTGCCAATCATCCGAACATACCTCTTGTACCGGATGGGGTGCGTTTTTGAGGGGATTATCCTCTCCCCACTGTCCCACCTCAATTAAACGAATTTCCTCACGTATCGCCAATAATGCATCGCAAAATCGGTCTAACTCCGCTTTGGATTCACTTTCCGTCGGCTCTATCATCATGGTGCCAGCCACCGGAAAAGATACCGTGGGAGCATGAAACCCATAATCCATCAACCGCTTGGCCACATCATCCACCGAAATATCTGCTGACTTTTTAAATGCCGTTAATTGGATAATTAATTCATGTGCGACCCACCCCGATGGCCCCGTAAATAATATGTCATACACATGCTGAATACGGGATTTAATATAATTGGCATTCCAAATGGCTTTTTTGGTGGCGCGTGTTAACCCATCACTCCCCAATAATCGGGCATACGCATACGAAATCAATAAAATACTCGCCGACCCCCAAGGCGCCGCTGACACCGGACCAATCGCCGTTGACTCACCCTGAACCAGTGGATGCCCCGGCAAATAGGGGACCAAATGACCCCGCACCACAATCGGCCCCATTCCCGGACCACCACCACCATGCGGAATGGCAAACGTTTTATGTAAATTAATATGGCACACATCCGCACCCAATCGCCCCGGAGATGTTATCCCCACCTGAGCATTCATATTCGCCCCATCCATATACACCTGCCCCCCCGCATCATGAATCCACCCACAAATACTCTGAATCTTCGCCTCAAATACCCCATGCGTAGATGGATAAGTAACCATCAATACACTCAGTCGATCTTGATATTGTGCAATATGGCGTTGTAAGTCTTGGGTATCAATATCACCCGACTCATCACATCGCACCACCACAATTTTTAAACCCGCCATCGCCGCACTGGCTGGATTGGTGCCATGCGCAGAGGAAGGAATTAAGGCCACATCCCGATGCCCCTGCCCTATTGCTGTTTGATACGCCCTAATGACCATTAAACCAGCATATTCCCCCTGTGAACCCGAATTAGGTTGCAAGGACACCCCATCTAATTCCGTAACATCACGCAATATGGCAGCCAGTCGATCAAATACTTGGTGGTAACCAGCCGCTTGGTGCAATGGGGCAAACGGATGCAGGCATGAAAAAGCACGCCAAGATACCGGCATCAAAGCCGTCACCGGATTTAGTTTCATGGTACACGAACCCAATGGAATCATGGCCGTATTTAATGCCATATCCTTGGATGCCAATCGATGCATATACCGCATCATATCCATTTCAGTATGGTACATCTGAAATACCGATTGGGTTAAAAACGAGGTCTGCCGACGTAACCCATTGGGAATGGCCATCGGACCCGATTGTAACACCGACGGGGTTTGCCCCAACGCCTTGGCCAACACATCGCATAACCGCTGAATCCCCTCCGGTGAACTCGTTTCATCCAAGGTAAACCCAATCATGGTATCCCCCACTCGACGCACATTCATCCCATTGGCTTCTGTCAGCCGACATACCGCATCCACTTGCTGCGTTGTCATGAATACCGACACCGTATCAAAAAAATGACCGCCTCCCAATTGAAACCCCCACTGGGTCAATTGCAATGCCAATGCAGTGGTTAATTCATGAATCCGTTTCGCTATTCGCAAAAGTCCATCGGGCCCATGGTAAATACAATAAAAGGCAGCCATCACAGCCAATAGTGCCTGGGCAGTACATATATTCGACGTGGCCTTCTCTCGACGAATGTGTTGCTCACGGGTTTGTAATGCCATCCGATACGCCGGCTGTCCCAATCGATCTTTGGAAAGCCCAATAATACGTCCCGGTAATTGGCGAACCAACTCCTGCGTCGTGGCAATAAAGGCCGCACTTGGCCCCCCATATCCCAAGGGAACCCCCAATCGCTGGGCCGATCCCACCGCAATGGTGGCCCCCCATTCACCCGGTGGGGTTAACATGGTTAACGACAATAGCTCACAATAAGCCACCACTTTTACCCCCCATTCCATACACCGTTTGGTTAAAGACGACGGGTCGCTTAATACCCCCCATCCATTCGGATAATCAATTAATACACCAAACACCCCCAACAAATTCGGTACGTTGTCTGGTAAATACTCTTCAATCACAATACCCAACGGGGTTGCCCGCAATTGTAATACCGCTTTAACATGTGGAAACAAGGTATTTGGTATCAAAAATTGGGTTTGGGACAGATCCGTTCGAACACGAAATAACATGGTCATGGCCTCTGCCGTGGCCGTGGCATCATCTAATAACGAGGCATTGGTGATCGGCAGGCCCGTTAAATCGGTAACCACCGTTTGAAAATGAAACAACGCTTCCAATCGCCCCTGTGATATTTCGGCCTGATACGGGGTGTAGGCCGTGACCCAACTGGGATTTTCAAAACACTGTCGCTGGATGACACTGGGGGTATGACATCCATAAAACCCCATTCCAATGTAAGATGTTGCCACCTGATTATGGGTCGAAAGCTCATCCAGTTCCAGCAACAACTCTGCTTCAGAAATAGGGGGAGTATGGGTTAAAGGGGGTCGATGAATGGTGGATGGAAGGGCTTGTTGAATCAGCGCATCAGGCGATTCAATCCCCATCACAGCCGCCATGGCGGTGATATCTGAAAGGGGGGCACCAAGATGTCGATCCAAAAATGAAAGGGGTTGGGTAAATGATGCCATAAACACTCCTTAACAAACAATAATGGTATGATGGTATCACAATGCGCAACCTGATTGAACCATATGATATTTCAAATGAACGATGCGACACCAATGATTGAATAGGTGGTAAGTATGATTAAATGTGATATGGTAAGGAGATGGATTCGTCAAGCAACACACAGCCTCATGTGGCCATTACGGATTTAATTAAACAACGTCATTGGACTGGGTTGCGCCACATGTGTAGCCAATTGGATCCGGGTATTTTAGCGGATGTAATGGAAGAATTGTCCCCAGCCGACCAAGCCTTGTTATTTAGGTTATTGCCCAGGGATTTTGCCACTGAAACCTTCGAATTTTTAGAAACTGATGCCCAAGCCCAATTACTTAAAAGCCTAGGGCAACGTCATGTTGCCTTACTTCTTAATGAAATGTCTCCGGATGATCGCACGGCGTTGCTCGAAGAATTGCCCGGCCCCATGGTGAAACAACTCATGGAATTATTAACCCCCACCGAGCGGCAAGTGGCCCAAACGTTATTGGGCTATCCTGACCATAGCGTTGGCCGGGTGATGACCCCCGATTACATTGATATTCGACCCGATTGGACCGTTCAAACGGTCCTCGATTACATCCGCATCAACGGACGTGACAAAGAATCGTTGGACGTTATTTACGTCACCGATCAATCGGGAAAATTAATGGATGACCTACGCATTAAAGAACTATTAATTGCCCCCTTGGACGCAGAAATTGGGGGGATGATTAATCATTCTTTTGTATCGTTAAGTACCAATATGCCCCAAACCGATGCGGCGGCCATTTTCACCAAAACAGCACGATCGGCCTTGCCAGTAATCGATACCGATGGGTTTTTGGTGGGAATGGTAACCGTAGATGATGTATTGGATATTGTCGAAGAAGCCGATACCGCAGATATTCAAAAATTGGGTGGATCGGAGGTGTTGGATGACTCGTATATGGACACCTCCATTTGGTCGTTGGCTAAAAAACGTGGGCGATGGTTGGTGGTGTTATTTTTAGGTGAAATGTTAACCGCATCTGCAATGGGCTTATTTGAATCGGAAATTGCCAAAGCGGTGGTATTGGCTCTATTTATACCCCTTATTATTAGTTCAGGTGGGAATTCAGGGTCTCAGGCTGCCACAATCATTGTTAGGGCCATGGCATTGGGGGAAGTAAAACAACGTGACTGGACTGCGGTATTTAAACGAGAAATTGGTACTGGCTTGTTATTGGGTGGTATTTTGGGATCGATTGGTTTTTTGCGGATTATGGCGTTTGGTTCGTTGTTTAATGCATACGGACAACACGCTTTTTGGGTAGGACTAACCGTTGGATTGGCCTTGGTGGGGGTGGTAATGTGGGGAACGATTTGGGGTGCCATGCTACCTTTTTTATTACGGCTAATTAAAGCAGACCCCGCCACCTCATCCGCCCCGTTTGTTGCGACGGTGGTCGATGTCACGGGGCTTTTGCTTTATTTTTCGATTGCCAAAGTGATTTTGGGTGGTGGGGGACTCTTGTAAGAGTGGGTCTGATTCTTGCAACAGGGTCAATTGATCCCGTAAGGCAGCTGCCAACTCAAAGTCCAAGCGATTAGCGGCGTCGGTCATGTCACGCTTGAGTTGTAAAATGCGTTCGGGTAAATGAGCGGGGGAATCGAGATGGGCATGAATGAGGCGGGTGGTGGCCTCTTTTCGTTCTTTGTCACGAATATCAACCGCTTTTTTAATAATAGTCTGGGGTACAATATGATGGGCTACGTTATGGGCTTCTTGTAAGGATCGTCGTCGATTGGTTTCTTGAATGGCGAGGTTCATGGCCGTACTCAAAGAATCGGCGTATAACACCACACGACCGTTGGCATTTCGGGCGGCTCGTCCAATGGTTTGAATTAACGATCGTTCATTACGCAAAAACCCTTCCTTATCCGCATCCATAATGGCCACCAAACTCACTTCAGGTAAATCCAATCCCTCTCGCAATAAATTAACACCAACCAGTACATCGTATTTACCGGCACGGAGGTGATGCAAAATATCAATTCGATCCAACGATTGAATATCAGAGTGTAAATAACAACCTTTAATGCCTTTATCATCCAGATATTGACTTAATTCTTCAGACATTGATTTGGTGAGGGTGGTAATTAAAACACGTTCGTTGCGTTGAATCACGGTTTGAATTTCCCCCATTAAATCATCAATTTGATATAAAGTGGGCTTAACCACCACAATCGGGTCAAGTAGGCCAGTGGGTCGAATCAGTTGTTCCGTGAGCCAATAATCCGACCATACACGGGGTGAATCGGGGGAACGAGGGGGGGCATCACCCTTACGGCATCGATCCAGTTCATAGGGTCCGGGTGTGGCACTCACATAAACCCGTTGGCCCACCTTTGTTTCGAATTCAGACAGGGTAAGGGGGCGATTGTCGATGGCAGATGGCAAGCGAAACCCAAAGTCAACCAGTGCTTGTTTACGGGCCCGATCACCGGCCGACATCCCTTTCACTTGGGGCATACTAACGTGGCTTTCATCGATAAAGGTAATAAACTGAGATGGAAAAAAATCGAGCAATACGCCGGGGGGGGTACCTTTGGCGCGTTTGGATAAGTGACGTGCATAATTTTCAATCCCCTTGCAATATCCAATTTCGGCCATCATTTCCAAATCATAAATGGTTCGTTGAGATAGACGTCGGGCCTCAAGCTCTTTTCCTAAGGACATCAGTTCATCCACACGATGGTTTAATTCTTCCCGAATGGCGGTCATGGGGCCGGTCATATCATCCATAACCACATAATGGGTGGCAGGAAAGATGGCCAATTCAATATGGGTTGCCAGTTCATGTCCATTCATTGGGTCGACGGATTGAATTGATTCCAATTCATCCCCAAAAAAAGTAAGACGAATTAAGTGGTCGGCCCAAGAGGGAAAAATATCAATGATTTCGCCTTTAATACGATACCGCCCAGGGGTTAATTCAACGTCATTGCGTTCATATTGAATCAGATCCAATTGCAACAAAAAGGATCGTCGGGATAGTCGTTGTCCGACCGAGAGTTGAATAACCCCTTTTAAATAGTCTTCAGGGAGGCCCAATCCGTAGATGCAGGATACAGAGGCTACAATAATGACATCAGAGCGGGTGAGAAGGGATCGGGTGGCGGCGTGACGGAGGCGTTCAATTTCTTGGTTGGTTTGGGCTTCTTTTTCGATATACACATCCCGGGATGCAATATAGGCTTCTGGGCGATAATAATCGTAATAAGAAATAAAATATTCGACGGCATTATGGGGAAAAAACTCTCGAAATTCGGCACATAATTGGGCGGCGAGGGTTTTATTATGGGCTAGGATCAAAGTGGGTCGATTGAGTGTGGCGATGATATTGGCCATTGAGAATGTTTTACCGGAGCCGGTTACCCCCATCAAAATTTGTTCTGGCACACCATTCTGTATATTGGTAGAGATGGTATGAATGGCATGGGGTTGA
>SXGQ01866224.1_pt1 | contig 14088 bp, 8 predicted proteins | sample 3178371 | NCBI WGS metagenome assembly SXGQ01 (sample SAMN11356859, study PRJNA531348) | freshwater metagenome | isolation source: freshwater sample F1-20 | place: China: Fuxian Lake, Yuxi | collected 2017-12-25
ATACCGATCAGCGGCATCGGCGGCATTTCGTCGTGGCGCGATGCGGTCGAATTCATGCTGCTCGGTGCCGGAAATGTGCAGGTCTGCACGGCCGTGATGCACTACGGCTACCGTATCGTCGAAGACATGATCGACGGCTTGAACAACTATTTGGACGAGAAGGGAATTGCGTCGGTCGCGGATCTTGTAGGCCGCTCGGTGCCGCGGGTTACCGATTGGGGAAAGCTCGATCTGAACTACGTAGTCAAAGCCCACGTTAACGAAGAACATTGCATCCGCTGCAATCTCTGCTACGTTGCCTGCGAGGACGGAGCGCATCAGTCGTTCGAATTCGTCGAATCTAACGGCCACCGATATCCGCGCGTTATCGAGGAAGAGTGCGTCGGCTGCAATCTCTGCGCTCTCGTCTGCCCGTCGCCGGGTGCGATCACGATGGAACGCCGCGACGACGGATCAAACCCGCAAACCTGGCAAGAACGAACTGCGTCGTGATGATCTGTCCCAATTGGCAATTGGGCAATTTTCAATTGACAATTGGAGGATCAGATGCTGCCTTTACCGATTGCATTGGCGGCGATCCGCCCGAGAGCCGCGACAAACCGATCAAAATTTGCGAAGCGTTTATCTTGCGTCATTCCTTTTGCGTATCGGGCATAGATCTGCTGAGCGATGACGGAGATCTTGAACGTGCCGAAGACGTAGTAGAAAAGCAGGTCGGGAAGTTCGCGGCCTGACGCTTCTGCATAAATATCCGCAAGGTCGCGGCGAGTGAAGTTCTCCATTAGCACACGCGGGTTGAAGGGCATATTCATCAACTCGTCGCCTGCATCAGCCGACATCCAATAGCCGAGAGTTGTGCCGAGATCCATCAGCGGATCGCCGATCGTCACCATTTCCCAATCAAGCACCGCAGTAACGCGAGTAAGATCGTTCGGGTCCAACATTATGTTGTCGAACTTGTAATCGTTGTGGATGAGTGCGGCGCCTGCTTCAGCCGGGATGTTTGCATTCAGCCAGATGATGACGTTCTCTATCGAGTCGTGTTCGTGAGTTTTTGCAGCGAAGTATCGCTTTGCCCAACCCTCGACCTGCCTCCGGCAATACCCATCGGGCGTGCCGAGGTCGTCAAGGCCGGCAAACGAATAGTCAACGCGATGGAGCCGTGCAAGATTTTCGATGAACGACCTGCAAACGGCCCGCTGAAGATCCGGCGAGTCCTTCATCGCCTGCGGGGCGTCGCCGCGAATTATGACGCCGCGACGGCGTTTCATCAGGTAAAAATCCGATCCGATCACCGATTCATCGTCGCAAAAAATAAAGGGCTCAGGAGCAAGCGGGTAGAGCTTCGCGATCCGAAGCAGGACCCGATATTCACGCCCCATGTCGTGGGCCGACTTAACGGTATTACCGAAAGGAGCACGACGCAGAACATACTCTTTAGTGCCGAGCTTTATCAGGTAAGTTAGATTCGAGCTTCCGGCCTTGAACTGCAGCAACTCGACCTTTTCAAACGGCGTCGGAAGCCGGGCACGAAGATATTCTGCCAGGCGGCCGAGGTCGAGCCCTTCTCCCTCACGAACTTCTCCTATTTCATCAAACATAATTTTGCTCGGGGAGTCGGGGGCGCGAACAAATTCAGTGGAAATCGTTTAAATGTTAATCTTTCCGTGAACTTTCGGCCTGTTATGGACTTCAATTATTCAGCAAAATCCGCGGAACTGCAAAATCGTCTCGGTTCATTCATGGACGAATACATTTACGCGAACGAGGCGAGATATCACCAGGAACTCGACTCCGGAGACCGATGGCAGCCCCTTTCGCTGATCGAGGAGCTTAAGCACGAAGCAAAAAAGCAGGGCCTGTGGAATCTTTTTCTCGGCGAGGTCTCCGGACTTTCGAATGCCGAATATGCTCCACTTGCCGAAATGATGGGCCGCGTGACATGGGCAAGCGAGGTCTTCAATTGCTCGGCTCCGGACACGGGGAATATGGAGGTTCTGCATCTTTATGGCACTCAGGAGCAGAAAGAGAAGTGGCTGCGGCCATTGCTTGATGGTGAGATCCGTTCGTGTTTCGCGATGACCGAGCCTGATGTCGCCTCTTCAGATGCGACGAATATTGAGGCTTCCATCGTCGCGGACGGCGAGGATTATATTCTCAACGGCCGAAAATGGTGGTCCACGGGTGCGGGAGATGCCCGCTGCAAGCTGGCGATCTTTATGGGCAAGACCGACCCGCAGGCCGCGAAGCATCTGCAGCAATCGATGGTGCTCGTGCCTATGGATGCCTATGGCGTTCGGGTCGAGCGGCTTTTGAATGTCTTTGGATACGACGATGCTCCGAATGGCCACGCTGAAGTTTCCTTCACAAATGTCCGCGTTCCAAAGAGCAATATCCTGCTAGGCGAAGGCCGCGGTTTCGAGATAGCACAAGGCCGGCTTGGTCCGGGACGTGTTCACCACTGTATGCGGCTCATAGGTGTCGCCGAGCGCTCGCTTGAATTAATGATCGAGCGGGCATCGTCGCGTGTTGCATTCGGAAAGCCAATAGTTGATCAAGGCGTCGTCCGGCAATGGATCGCCGAGTCGCGTTGTGCGATCGATCAGGCTCGTCTTCTTGTTCTTAATGCGGCTTGGAAAATGGACACCTCCGGCAACAAGGCCGCCCGAAAAGAGATCGCGATGATCAAGGCGGTCGTGCCGCGAATGGCTCTCGAGGTGATCGACCGAGCGATTCAAGCCCATGGCGGAGGAGGCGTTTCGCAGGACCATCCGCTTGCGGGCTATTGGATCTACGCTCGTTCCCTGCGGTTAGCAGACGGCCCGGATGAGGTTCACCTCGAATCTATCGCCAAGATGGAGATCGCCAGCCGGCAAGCGAACAACCAGGACCGGAACTGAATTCTCACACGAGACTTTTCCTTCCATTGATGTTTAACAATTACCGGCCAAGATCCACTGGTCGGTCAATTTGAAGGCATTTCTTTCATTGAGTGTTCAACATGACAAAAAAGTGTTGACAAACGTTTTTCTTTCCTGTAACTTTATCTCTCGGTGGAGAAAAAAACCACCGACACCCATCGCCACCCGATGCGAATCATTACAACAGAATACACATCGACCGCTTGCTCTTCATGGCTGTCGCAGAAACTATAGACGAAACGATCTCGATTCACTGCCTTCAGTTGGCCTGTCCTGAAAATCGCCCTTCCGATGCAGTAGATCAATCTAAGGTGGCAAAAGTTCTTAATCCGGTGTCTCGAGAACGTTTCGCTTAGTTCCTCTAGAAATTGAATCCCAACGTCCCGAAAAAAAGGTAACCCCGTCCAATAGGAGCTTATTAACAATGCTGTTCGGTAAAAAGAAAAGCGTCGCCGGCCTCGACATCGGCTCCAGCTCAGTAAAAATGGTCGAGCTTGAGAACAAGTCAAATGGACTTACTCTCTCGGCTCTTGGCTTTGAGAATCTGCCGGATGAGACGATCATCGATGGCCAGATAATGGAGCTCAACACGGTTTCGAGCGTGATCCAGAGCGTTTGCAGTAATAGCCGTTCCTCGGCAGACCGCGTCGTAACCGGCGTTAGCGGCCATTCGGTCATCATCAAAAACATTGTTCTTCCGCCGATGAGTGCCGACGAACTTGAAGAATCGATCGACTGGCACGCCGAAGAGCACATTCCCTACGATCTTGCAGACGTCAGCCTTGACTATCAGGTGACGGCCTCGGGCAGCGATTCGACGAACGTCCTGATCGCCGCCTGCAAGCGCGAGCGGATCGACAATATCTGCCAGGCGATACAGCTCGCCGGCAAGCAGCCGCAGGTGATCGATGTAGATACCTTCGCGCTTCAGAATTGCTACGAGTATAACTACCAGCCGCGTGAGAATCAGGTCGTTACGCTTCTCAATATCGGTGCCTCAACGATGAACGTAAACATCGTCAAGGGCACGCGTTCGCTCTTTAGCCGCGACATCACCGTCGGCGGCAGCCAGTTCACCGATGTCATCCAGCGGAATCTCGGCGTCAGCTTCCAGCAGGCCGAGGCTCTCAAGCGCGGTGTTCCGAATGCAGCAGACGGCGTTGAGGAAACGGCTATCGAGCCGCTCGTCGGCAACGTAACGGAACTGGTCGCGATGGAAATACAGAAGACCTTCGATTTCTATCGTGCAACGACCGAGGATAACGAAACGGTCGTAGAAAAGATCCTTATCTCCGGCGGCGGTTCCAAATTGAACGGCCTTGCCCAGGAACTTTCGACACGCCTTGAGATACCGGTCGAGGTCCTTGACCCCTTCCGCAACATCAAGGTCGAGTCAGGAAAATTTGACCCCGAATACATAAGCGAGATCATGCCCGAAATGGCGGTTGCCGTCGGTTTGGCCATGAGGGGAGTGATGTAGAAATGATCAAAGTAAACCTATTACATTCAGTCACAGAACGTCAGGGCGGAGCGGTCGTAACCGTTGACCGCAAGGTCAGCAGCCCGGCCAGCCGCTTGCTGCTCCTCAGCCTCGCAGTCGGGTTCTTCCTTCTGGCCGTTATCGGCTGGGATGTCATCAGCTCGCAAATGGCAAAGTCAGATGCAGAGCGAAGGCTTGCTGAGCAAAAGCAGATCGCGGCCGAGCTCGAATCCGTAATGAAGGAACAGAAAGAGCTTGAAGAGAAGATCGCCAGCATCGATGCCCGCATCGCAGCTATCAAGAAGCTCCGCGATGAACAGCGTGGCCCGAGTGCTGTGCTTGAGGCAATGCGGGAACGCATTGCGATGGTCCCGGGGCTCTATCTTCACAGCATCGAACAGACCGGCGACCAGATCGTAATCAAGGGCAATTCGCCTGACGAATCGGCGATCACCCAGTTTGGCCGAAGCCTCGAATTCTCTAACGGGCTCTTCTCAAATCTGAACATTGAGACTGCCCGTCAAGAGGTTGCGAATCAGATGGTAACCGCGAAGGAAGGCCAGGAGGCCCCGAAGATCAACGTTATCAACTTCGTGATCAAGACCTCTTACACGCCGTCGAAGGCGGCCGGTTCCTCGCAGGCAACTACGGCCGATGCTACAGCTCCGGCCGGTGCTCAGGCCCCGACGCAGGTTGCCAAGAACTGACCTGACGGAACGACCTATCGAAATTAACCCGAATTACTAGAAGGACAAGACAATGATAGACAAACTCAAATCCCTACAGTGGTACGTCCAGCTGCTTATTCTCGTCGGGATCGCATCACTTCTCTACGGCTCGGTATGGTATTTCGTTACCAGCGAGACGCGGGCCGAGGTCGCGAAGCTTGACTCTGAGATCGCACAGCTCACGGCCAAGAATGAGGCCGCCCGGGTTGCGACCCAGCGAATCAACGAATTTCGGGCACTCTACGCGAGTAAGTCCGAAGAATACGAAGAGCTGAAGGTCCTTCTTCCCGAGCAGCGTGAGATCACGAACGTCCTTCAGGGTCTCCAGGACAACGCAAAGGACTCACGCCTGGTTGTGATGCGTTTTTCGCCGCGTGACGACACGCAGCAGGAATCGATAATGGCCAAGCCGGTCGAGGTCGAAGTGGACAGCAACTTTAACAATATCCGCGACTTCTTTGACAAAATGGCGAAGCTGCCGCGTATAGTCTCGATCACGGACTTCAAGATCAATCAGCTCGACAAGCAGACGGCGGATAAGACCGTCCATGCGCAGTTCTTGCTGACGACGTATTATGCTGATCCTGAGGCCCTAACGGCCAAACCGGCCGCCCCTGCGAAACCGGGAGCGAAGCCAGCCGCAGCCAAGCCCGGAGCACCGGCACCACCCGCCCCGGCGGCAAAGTAACCACACATTGCCGTTCCAACGCACACCATCCTATTCACCAGGAAAGCGAGAGAAAGTTATGACTACGAGAACCAATGTTTTGCGAAAGATCGGGATCGGAATTGCGGCGGCTGCCTCCGTCGTGATCTTCGGTGACTCGATCGTGAATGCCCAGACACGCGATCCCTTTGCGAAGCCGGGTTGGGCCAGAACGCGCGATAAGGCGCCTGTCCGCCCCGGAACCGGCTCGGCAAAATCCGGCCCGGCAGAGGTCGCCAATCTCGGCGCGCCGCCGATCGAACAACGGATAGCCTTCTACAAGCAGCTTCGTGAGGCTGCAGTGGCAAACGCCCAGGAACTGCCGAAAGTGACAAGTGTATTGACGCTGAACGAGATGGCCGTGACCGGGATCTTCCGCACACCTCGCGGGCTTGCAGCGATGGTAGAGGCTATTCCGATCAAGCTCTCATACACGATCTATCCCGGTGAGAAATTCTTTGACGGGCAGCTCGTAGCGGTCGAAGAGAACCAACTCATCTTCCGTAGAGTAACGAAAATGAGCAACGGCAAGTTCGTATCGTCGGTCGAAAACAAATTGCTTCGCCAATATACGGATAGCCAGCAGATCCAGGGCACGGCCCCGACACAAACTGCAACGGCCTCAGCGAGCGGAGCACAGGTTCCGGCACCGGCACCGGCAACGCTTTCTATCGTCTCGCCGCTGGATGAGATGAACCAACAGGCAACCGAACCGGCCGAGAAGGCCGCTCCGGCATCCCGCAAGCGGCCGACCCGTGTCGCAGCCCGCCCATAGATATCCGATCGCACTCACCTCTATATACGATCGGTCCCCAGATTTTCTAGACAGGCTTCCCGATGGAACGGGACCAGCCGAATTTGCAACGGAGGAAACATGAAATCTCTTCTCAATACAACTGGCCGCGTAAAGACGCTGCTGCTAACTCTTTCGATACTGATGCTGCTGGGGCTTGTCGTTCCGGCACAGAAGATCGAGTCCCGACAACAGGGAGCAAAGTACGGCGACCCGGGTTTCCGCGGTGAGCCTATCAGCCTCAAGATCGTCAATATGGACGTCCGTGACGTGCTCGGTTATATCACGGAACAGTACGGCATCAACTTTGTCATCGACAAATCGGTAAAGGCCGTTCCGGTCACGGTAAACGTCAACGAAGTGCCTTGGAACATCGCCCTTGATTCGATCCTCCGCTCGCAGGAATTGTCGATTCAGGTCAATGGCCCGATCCTTCGTGTTGCCGACGCCAAAATACTTGCGACCGAAGGCGAGATCCTTCGGCAGGCGATGGACACGCAGCTCGATTCATCGACGCTTTATACAGAATTCATCCGGCTCAACTATGCGAGAGCATTCGGAGCGATCGGCCGAGGCACCGCAACCAGCGGGACGACGGCAGGTTCAAGCGGACGCTCGAGCGGCGGCAGCGGCGGCGGTTCTTCCTCCGGTTCGTCGCAGAGCGGTTCTTCATCGGCCGGCGGACAGCAGGAAGGCCTTCTTCCGATCATCAAGCGTCGGCTTTCACGCCGCGGTTCGATCGAAACGGATGCACGCAGCAACTCGTTGATCATCACCGACGTTCGTGAAAATCTTGAAGCCATCAAGCAGCTTGTTGCGATCCTTGACCAGCCCGAGCCGCAGGTCGAGATCGAAGCACGCATCGTGGTCGCGACCCGAGCCTTCAGCCGCGACGTAGGTGTGCAGCTTTCCGGGCTCGTGATCGGTGCCCGCGGCAGCGGTGCAGGCGGCTCCACGCTGCCGGAATCGCCGATCGATCCGCGCATCAACGTTCCGCCCAGCCTTCCGAATGGTTCGATCAATAACAACCTCGCCTCGCAGATCGCGAATACGGCGATCGGCCTGACGACGGGCGTCTTTGGTACCGCCCAGATCAATATGCTGATCACGGCGGGCGAACAGCAGGGACAGGCGAAGATCATCGCAACTCCGCGTGTAACGGCTCTTAACAATCGCCCGGCGATAATCGAGAGCAAGACGCAGATACCGATCACGACAATTCAGCCGGGTGCGGCCGCAGGCGGCAACGCAGTTGCTACGACCGAGTACATCGACGTTCCGCTGAAGCTTGAGATCACCCCGCAGATCACCGATGTTGGCACGATCGTCCTTGAAGTCCTTGCTGAAAACAGCTCGACCGCATCGACGGTTGCAGGGGCTGCCCCCGCGATCAACACTCAACGGATGCAGTCGCAGGTCGTTGTTCCCGATGGCGGAACGACGGTCGTTGGAGGCGTGCTCTTTGACGATGAACGTGAGAGTCAGGACCGGACTCCGGGCCTTTCGCGGATTCCGTTGCTTGGCAATCTGTTCAAGAGAAAAGGCGTTCAGCGGAACACGAACGAGATCCTGTTCTTCATAACGCCGCGGATCTATCGTCCGGACTTTCCGGCAGTGACGGGTACCTCGGGTACTAATCCGAATGCGACGGTCGTTCAGCCAGTCCCGCTTGGCAATCCGTCCTCAAACTCGGAGCCGCAGCAGCCGGCCAATAACCCGGTGCTTAATGGAATGCCCGTACTTCCGGTAACGCAACAGCCTGCGTCCCCGGAACGTCCGTAATACACAAACAGACCGGAGACCTTGTGTTTCCTCCAAATGAAAAGCCCGACAGGCAAAGGGGATGCCTGCCGGGCTTTTTTCTGTCCGGGCGATCAGCGAGCAATATATCCCGCCGGGATCGGATCGTCGCCCGCGATACCGAAAGAGCGGACATCGAACCCCTGGTCGGAACTCCGATAAATGAACCAGACCCCATCGCGGTAAACTGCATTATCCGTCTTTCCGTCGCCGTCATAATCGCCCGGAGCGGGAACATCGGTCGCGATACCGAACTGAACCGCCCCAAACCCTTCGGTACTTCGGAGCATATACCAAACCCCGTTTGACGGCCGGTAAACGGCCCGATCAACACGGCCGTCGCCGTCATAGTCGGATTGAACCGGCTTATCGCCGTCCTGGCCGAACTGGACGAACGAAATTGCCTGATCGCTGCTTCGCCAGACGTACCAGGTCCCATTCGATTGGCGAAAGACGGCTATGTCCGTCTTCGCATCGCCGTCAAAATCACCTTGTGCAACCTTGTCGGTAGCAATGCCAAACTGTCTGAAATCATAAGTTTGATCGGAACTTCGGAAGATGTACCAGATGCCCGTTGATGGCCGCCAAACTGCAATGTCGCTTTTCAGATCGCCGTCGTAATCACCGACCACGGGTATGTCGCCTTCGGCACCGAATTGGACGAAAGATAAACCGCCGCCGCTCAATTGGATATACCAGACCCCATTCGAGGGACGCCAAACGGCCAGGTCAGCTTCGCCGTCGCCGTCGTAGTCGCCGGGGACAATTACATCGCCGGCTGCTCCGAACTGGGCCGCTTCAAAGCCATTGTCGGAGCTTCGGAGAACGTACCAGGTGCCGTTAGATGGGCGAAAGACCGATACGTCCGTAGCATAATCCGTGTCGAAATTTGCCACGCCCGAACCGGATAGTGTTGAGACAGCCGTAGTATAGATGTGGTCACCATTTGGGCCGCCGTCGCTGTTTGCGGCATTACCGGAGGCAAAAAGATCTATCTTCCCGACCCGCGTGGCCGGAGCGTTCCATGTGAAGGTCCAATTCTTTGAACCAAAGACAGGTGAGGCTGTGCCTTCGCTTGTGTGAGAGACGTATCGCCGCTGAAGCCCGCCGATCGTGCCATTGTCTATTTGCATTTGCGGCGGCATCCCGCTTGGAAGTGTGTAGCTGCCGATCCGTTCGCCGGTCCGGTCGATCGTGGTCAACTGAAAGCCCCAGATGACGCCGTCGTTCTGGCTGACGGTCACTGTGACCGGTATCTGCTGGCCGGGCAGATAGTTCTTTGGAATTCCCGTTATCCGGACATTCCCGGTGCCGCTATTGACCGGAAATTCGGTATGACAGGCCGTGCAGTTTGTCTCGCCGGGTGCGTTCGTATGACCGGGTGTCGGCCCCTGAGCCGAGGCTCGAACATTGTCGCCCGGAAGCAACCGGAGTGCAACTGCCGTGGTAATGACAATACCGACAAGTAGAAGCAATAGTATTGAGCGGAATCGAGAGAATTTCATTGTTTCGTTCCCCTTATGGATCAATATCTGGTTTAGACGGACTCGCTTGAGGAAAAGTTCGAGAATTCCTAGATTGTAATCGGTGTTATGCCGAAATACCACAAAAAAACGCCGCCCTTCGAAAAGAGCGGCGTTTTGGTCAAGAGGTTGAAGGGCGGAACGGGTCCGCCCTTATTGGGTTACGGATTAGCAGATGCAGGGACGGGTTTATCGGTCGCGATACCGAAGTTTACGACCGAGATGCCGCCGCTGGATCTATTGATCCACCACTGTCCATTGCGATAGATCGCAGCATCGTCCTTGCCGTCGCCATCGTAGTCACCTGCGACAGGGATGTCGCCGCTGGCTCCGAAGGGAATGTACAAGGGTTGGCCATTGCTGCTTTGCAGGACGTACCAGGTGCCGGTCGAAGGACGGAACACGGCCTGATCGACCTTGCCGTCGCCATCGAAGTCACCCGGCGTTGGGATGTCGCCGGCCTGGCCCCACTGGACATTGATCGGGTTGCCGGTCGAGCTTGTGCCGACCCAACTGCCGTTGGTGAAGATCACCCCGTCAGCCTTGCCGTCGCCGCTGTAGTCGGCCGGAACCGGTGTGGTGCCCGGATTATTGACTATCACATTCGACCCGTTCGAGCTGAGGATGATGTACCAGGTGCCGGTCGAAGGACGATAAACACCTACATCCGCACGTCCGTCGCCGTCATAGTCGGCCACAGTCGGCTGGTCGCCAACGGTTCCCCAGGCATAGCCCGAGAGGGTGAACCCGTTGCTGTTCAGGATGAAGAAATCGGTCGCACCCTCGGTAGCCGTCGGTCGGAACACGGCCGTATCGGCCTTGCCGTCTCCGTCAAAGTCCGCCGGTACAAGTGTGTCCGTCGAGATTCCCCAGTTGAGTGCCTGGAAGCCTGCCGTCGAACGGTTCAGGTACCAGTTGCCTTCGCTGCCGCGGAAGACAGATATATCCGTCCTGCCGTCGCCATCGAAGTCCGCCCGGGCGCTTCCGCTCGGAACAGCACCGCACGGTCCCGAACCCTGATTACAGGTTCCGGCCGGAAGTGTCCAGTCGATCTTCATTCCAGGCATGATAACGCCCTGATTGAATGAGAACTGAGTGAACTGTGTTCCACCGTTAGTGGCCTGAATACCGACAGTCGCAGAAGCTCCATTAGCGTTCGCTCCGGCTCCCGTCAGTGTGTAGTAGGTTGAGAATGCCGATGAGCCCTCATTCAACACCAAGGTGTGATTGATGGTCATCATGTTCTCGTTTACGCCACCGTTGAAGTGCTGTGCACGCCATTCAATGACCAACTGACGATTCGGAGCGGTTCCGAGAGTCTCAGTATAGACACCAAGACCCGCACCGCGAGCAACCGTCATGATGTGATCATCCCAGAACGGGAAGATACGCGGTCCTGCTGGTGCGGCAGTCATTGGTAGGGCCGTGTTGCCGAAAGTCGTCGGCGAGGTGCCGTTGATCTGCAGCTTTCCGTTCGCGCCTATGCTTAGCGATGTGACAGCAGTGTCATAGATCGTCGAGGTCCAACCAGAGGGAAGAGGTAAAGCCGGGGAGGGCGAATCGTCGATCTGACTGCCCGGAACCAGCGTTCTGTTTGCAGGGTTTCCGGGAGCCGTGCCGGTACCCGGAGTGGCGACATAAGCATTGCCCTGTTGGCCGACCGGGAGCGAGTACTGGAACTGTGCCGGTGAACCGCCGCCGCCGCCTGAATAAGTGACCGTCAGTGTCAGGTTGATGTTGGTGAAGCACGCGAGCGTATCTGCGGTCGAGACCTGATACGGGGTCGTGTTCATCACGCCCGTTCCGCCTGCCGGGATATCCGGATAGGCCGAATTCGGCTGCGAGATGGTGACGCCCGGCGTGGTCGTTGAAAGCACCGCAGTAATGCCGGTAGCCGGTTCTGTCGAGTTATTGTTCAGCGGAATGTTGAGCGTGTTGCACTCGTTCGGTTCGATCAGGTTGTTGCCTGAGGTAACCTGTGCACTGCCGCCCGAACCAAGCTGCGGAAGATCAAAGCCATCGACGACATTTGCCGGCGAGGCGCTGATCACCTGAGCACTGAAGCCAAGTCCGCGGGCAGCAAAGCCGCCCCAGAAATCGGCAAGGTCGGCCGTCGTTCCGCTTGCCTGGACCGCAGAGATGATCGCGTTCCGCTCTGTGACGAATGTCGGGCCGAGCGGTGCGAGCTTCATGCCATCGGTGATGTACTGAAGCGTCTTGCGGTTACCTTCCGCCCAACCAAGACGGGAGATCATCCGGTGGCGAACTTCCCAAAGGATCGAACTCCATACCTCGCCCGCATTGTGAACCTGGTCACAGGTCGCTGACCCGATAGGCCCACGAGGGAAGGCGAAGTTGTCCGTCGTTAGACGCGTTGCGCAGCCGGCATTGATATCGCTAAAGCGATAAGCATTGTGCGGCTTGTTGTTGACCCCGCCCGTGAACTGAAGCGGTGCCTTCGGATAACGACGGATGCCGTAATAGTAGTTTGCCGTAAAGCCGGAGGTTATCGCCAGCGTTACATAGCCGCCCGTCGTATAAACTCCGTTGGCCGGATCACCCGGCTCCGAGAGCATAGCGTGGGCATAAAAGTCCGACCAGCCTTCACCCATTCCGCGGGCCATGTTGGTCGAAAGGCCCGAGGCATTGCCGTGGAGGCGGTTCGAAAGGCCGTGTGTTACTTCGTGGATGACGACATCAATGTCGGTCGTGCCGTCGCGGTCCGGATCCGGCCCGGTGAAGATGAACATCTGCATTCTTCCGCGGCCGCCGTCTGCCGGGGTCGAGAAGTTTGCATTGTTCGTTCCGGAACTGTCCTGGCCTTCGGACGAGACTCGGTCGCCCGCAGCCCCGCCGCGGCCGAAGTTGTCCTGCTGGAAGTTGAACGCCTGTTCGGTGAAGCCGAGACGATACATTTCCGACTGGTACCAGTTCATCGCGTAGAACATCTGGATGACCGCACCGCGTTGGGCCTGAGCCGTCAGCGGAGCATCGCCCGGTGCCGGGTTGCCCGGCGGCGGGTTCCAGGTAGATGTGAAGACACGGCAGCCTGCTCCCGGGCAAGCGGTGTCGCCCGGCTGAGGTGCATCGACACCATTGGTGCCGTCGCGGTCGATACCGGCTTCGTTGAAGTTACCGTCGGTCACGTTCTGTCCGTCGGTGATCCAGCCGTTGTTGTTAAAGGTATAGGGTGCCTCGTTACCGATCCGCGTAACGTTGGCACGTGTCAGGAGTGATCCCTGCGTGCCAAGTGCCGGATCGATCGGACCCGGAGTAAGCGGTGCCGGGCTGTCGGCAACATCGATCATCGCATTCGAGTTGCGATAGACCTGATAGGTCGCTGCCTGGGTCTGATCCTCGGTGATGTTCTTCCGCCAGAGCATCGTGCCCGTATTGGCATCGACGATAACGTAGAATGCATTGACCGGCTGCCAAATGAGGACGCGATGTGCAGGAACGACAACGCCGGGCTCGGTCGGGAAGTACATCCGCTCGGCCGTCGTTGCCCAGTCGCCGCGGCCAAAGACCGTCCGGTTGTTGTCCGAAGCCGATTCGTTGACGGTCAGGTCAAGCGTCGAAACATCGAGGTTGATGTGGCGAGCGGCGTGGTTAACGGCCTGAAGCGGTTCGCCGAAGTTCTTCGAGACAGAGTTGTATTCAACTCCCGGTGCCAGGTTGTTGATCACCCGAACGATCTCATTGCTCTTCGTAAAGCCTGCCTTGATCTCCCCGCGGAAGACCGGCACGCCGTCTATCTGCTGCTCTAGATGCACGAACGAAAGAACTCCGTCCGGGTTCGAGTAGTCCGCCAGCACCTTCAGTTGATCGACCTGTTGGTCATTGACACCGATCAACTCGCTGTTCTGCTTGGCGAAGTTGCGGAGCATATCCACACGGCTGCCCGTCGCGGGGCCCGTAAGGAAATTAACTCCCTGCTTGACGTCCGGCCCGATAACCTCGGGTATCCGAATGTCCGTGTTGTATTCGACCTCAAGCGTCGGGACACGCGTCTTCAGCGATTCCTCGCCACGCACGAAGCCATCCCTTACGTCCGCAACGAACGACGCACTCTTGCCCGCCGTGTCGCGATACTTCAAGAGGGCATCTTCAACTTCCGGAGATTTCTGATTCTCACGG
>SXGQ01856432.1_pt1 | contig 14087 bp, 13 predicted proteins | sample 3178371 | NCBI WGS metagenome assembly SXGQ01 (sample SAMN11356859, study PRJNA531348) | freshwater metagenome | isolation source: freshwater sample F1-20 | place: China: Fuxian Lake, Yuxi | collected 2017-12-25
ATCACCCGATTCGAAATCGGTTCTGGCGCATACCAGATATTGAACGAACGAACAGGTTGTTTTGCTATTCCATGTTCAATTTCAAGCTGTTGAAGTTCAGTCTCAAGCACAAAATGGCCGATTCTGTCGCTTCGCATCACGCCAATTCGCACAACCACAAGCGGCCGAATGACCCTGATAAGTAATATAAAAATCAAGGCGATCGGCACTGCAATCGCCAGCCGAGCTAGGCGTTTCACATTTGTTTGCATCCGTTGTTTAGTTTACCCAGTGCGAATTCTCGCGCAGAAACTGAATACTGACATTCGGCTCTTGACCACTAATCGCACTTTGAATTGGTGCAGGTTTGAGCCGATAGTAATAAGACCAAAATTTTGCGACAAGCTCTTGGCTTTCAGCGTTTTGTGGCGAATCTTCTTGATGACGATTGAGAAGTTCATAGGTCGCATGCAATATCTCGTTTGGTGAATTTTCAACAAGTTCAAGCCCGGCTGATTCATATTCGTAACTGCTAGTACAAGAGCCAAGAGCATTATTTGACGCAACGATCTCACTGAAACGTAAAAATCGCGACTCACTTTTAAGCCAATATTGCTTTGGAATTATCAAATCTCGTGGACCATATTTACCGAAATTGCCGATTGGTATGTAGTTGGTCAACACACGAGGTCTGCGGAATATTTCTGGAATTGAATCAATTCCAAGAACTGACGAAATAAAAAGTTCACAGTTTGCACCAAGGTAGATGTCAAGAAACTCAGATCTCATACCATTTGACGCATAGTCAATAACCTGGGGCGAAGTTGTAACAAATGGTCGCTCGACCTTCGCTCCCATTCGAAAAACCAAATAACCGTCTTTGGCGAGCTGCTCGGCAACTGTTTGGTAATTTCGAATGTCGTTGTTGCGATAATCATCCTTGGCTAAATCGCGATCTTCAAATTGTGCTCGCTTATACGACGAATCTCGTACGGCTAGACAAACAAATTTTTGGCCTGGAAAAGTGCGAACAGAATCTAGAAACTGCTCGCCATCGAAGATCTCCTGCGAGGTGAAACTTAAATGCGGTGCCATCTTGTCGAATAATGCGTATGCATCGCGGTCGTGGTGAATAATCGCAAACTTTGCACGACCTGGAAGTCGGCGCGAAATTGCGTCTGCATATCGCACGATGGGTGAAGTTGAAATTTTTATCGTGCGAGCCCACATTTTGTCGAGCTGCTGATTCGAAACACCTGCAGTCGGATTGCGATACCAAATATCCCTCGACTTTTTGTCGTGGTTATTTACTTGTGCGTCTTTCTCGCACAAATAAACTTCGATATTCGTCGCGTAATGCCCAATTTCATGACTTGGAAGCCGCCCTATTTTGTAGTGGCGAAACGGATAAACAACCCGTATCGCAACCGCAAGCAGAGAACCGCTCAACAAGCAAAAAAAATTCTTGAAAAACTTCATGATTCAATAAACGACGCATGGGTTTTCAAAAAACTGTCTGAGATTGGCAACCTTCCTACCGCGCCTTCACCAACTCGAATCGACTGTGCCTTTTCTTGCCTATCGGTCAAGTTCCAGTTGTTTGCATCGAGTCTTGAAAACATTTCACTCGCGGCATTGATCAAATCAGCTTCAGAGTTGTCAATAACTTCAAACTCAAAGTCTTGATGCACCGTCGACTCGCAATGCGGTATCGGTGTGCGCAATGCATCGCGCAGATTCATCGCTGAGCGTTGATCAGAAATTCTGTATCGCTTTGGCACCATAAACGATTTGTCCGACCAAAAACAGTGACCGTATGAAGAGAAATTCGAGCGAATTGTCGGCGTGTCAAAGCACATCGCCGCTTCTGACCCACCAGACTGAGTGCCAACGAAGAACTTCGCCTTTGCCCAAAGAAAGACGTCCATCCAATCAACTCGCTCAACCGCATGGGCATAGTCAATTACGTTTTGCATTTTCGGCAATCGGGTCATAAGTGGGCTTCCCATGCGAACAACATGACCCCCGCGGTTGACTATTTCTCGAATCATCGGCAGATAAGACTCGATGTCGGCGTTGGGCAGTCTCGCCTGATCACGATGACTACCTTCGCGCACGTGTATTGCCACGAACCAGTCACTTTCGGTCAAGCCCCATCGCTTCAAAACTCGGTGACCTTTCACCTCGGCTTCTTTGTCTAGTTTCAAGAGCGTCGGGTTTCCTGACTGTTTCCATTCATAGTTTGCAATATCTACCGCCGACCATTGATCAATCGTGCCCGTCTTCATACGAAAGCTCGGCACATCATCAACTATTGACTCGAACTTGCTGACAAATCTGTTTAAATCAATGCGATTCGTCTTGAGCGAAAATAGTTCTGGCTTCAATAGGTTTAGAAGTGGCATATTGGCAACATACTTTGGGTCATAAAGCAAAACCCGCTTCTCTTTGGATAACAGATCTAGTTTCTGAAGTTTTACTATTGCGGCCAACTGCACAACGTGACCCAATGGACCAGTCCAATCACTGCCCATAAATCGGAGATTGAGATCAGAAAGTTTGTGCTGCCTGGCGATTTGATCACACAAATCATTTATGTTCGTCCACTTGTTTACAAACTTGGGCCAATCGCCCATGCGAAACTGCATCTGTGCTTGCGTTTTCATCAATTCGATTGAATCTGGATATTTAATCAGCGCATCGTCGAGTATTTTCGTCGCTTCAGACATTTTAAGCGAGTCGCGCAACACCCGAGACTGACTTGTAATCGCCGAAACTGCATTTCTGGCGGTCGATTCAACAGCAATTGTTTGATTCTGCTTGCGAAATAAAGGTTCAAAATCTGGTGCGATTTGATTGACTTTTTTTTGTAGGCGATTCTGCCCCAAAAAAAACGAATCTGTTCGAACAAGCAGATCTCGAAGTCTTGAAACTTTCTTGATCAGAGCTAGCACACCACTATTTCTCAACTGAAATATCTGACGTTGTATTTGACTAATTGACATTGGCAATATCTTGTGCGAGCTGATATGACTCAGGCGTGCCTATGTCAATGTAGGTTTTGTCGGTCTCAACAACATAAATCTTGCGAAGATATTTTGGTATCACCTGAGTACTGAAGTCGGTCTCATTTATCAAATTCGAAATCAACTTGGCTGAAAGCACGTACATCGCCCCATTTGCAAGATTCCCGTGACTCTCGGCTGACTTTTCGAACATTTGTTGCAAGATATTTTCACCGTCAACTTCTAAAATTCCACAAGTATGTGGGGTTGCTGTGCGAAATGCCAACATCGTCATCAAGCATGTGGACGGTCGGCTGTTGTGGCGAATTATCAAATCAGCAATGTCAACCTCTGAGTAGTTGTCGGCGTGTACCAAAAGCCCATCATTGCCCTCAAAAAACTTTGAGTTCGCAACCAGAGTGCCCGCCGTGCCCAGTAACTGAGGTTCAAAAACGGTTTGCACAAACTCGTTGTATCGAGAATTCGCAATGTGCGACTCGACTATTTCGTGCTTGTAGTGCAAATTAATTAGAATTCGTTCGACCCCCGCAGATAAAAGCGATTCACACCAAATATCTAGCAGTGGCCTGCCCTTAATCGGCACCAAACACTTCGGAATCTTGTCAGTTAAAGGTCTGAGCCGAGTGCCAAAACCAGCAGCAAGAAGAACCGCCCTCACTCCGACAACTCGCGAAGTATCTCGCTTTTCTTGATTGGCGTGTTGCCGACTCGGCCAACTTGAATTGCCGCGGCAAGTGAGCCAAGCAACCCAGACTGCCACATGTTTGCACCAATGGTCATTGCGAGCGAGGTCGCAACAAGCATGCAGTCTCCTGCGCCAGCGACATCTTGAGCCGCAGAATTAAGCGCCGGAATCTGATCTGTCTCCCAGTCTTTACCCCACCGACCATGCAGCAAAACACCTTGCTCGCCGAGTTTCAAGGTGACACTTCGGGCTACTGCACGCTCACAAACCTGTTGCGCAATCACAACGAGACCATCCTCGGTATTGCGCAATGCGATTCTCGCTTCGCGCTCGGTAGGCGTAATTAGGTCAACGTTTTTAAATCGCGAAATATCACCAATCTGAGACGATGACTGACTGTCGGCAACAATGCGAATCTTTTTTGATGTTGCAATTGCCGTCAATTCAACAACGACGGCTTGCGGCAAGCATCCATAATTAAAGTCTGAAAAAATCAACAAGTCGGCATCGGTACACGCCGACTTTACGCTCTTTATCAACGCCTTTTGAATCGGTTCATCCACGGATCTTTGCACCAGATGGCTGACCCGCAACAAAGTCTTGGCCCGACTTCTAAAACGCTGTTTTAAGGTCGTCGGCCGTGAATCATCTACAACCAACTCATGATCGACTCCGAATCGTGTGAGTTCGTCGCGACAGAACTGCGCCGTTTCGTCGTTGCCGACAACCGAAAAATACTTCACTTGAGCACCAAGTGACGCCGCATGTGCCGCAACAATCGCCGCACCGCCAACAAACTTTTTACTCGACACAGGGGTCACGACAATTGTCGGGTCTTCTTCGGACATGCCGAGCGGATCGCAAGAAATATATTCATCGACGATCGTGTCGCCGATTACGACAACTTTCACCTGACCCAATTTTTCGACTAAAGCAACGAGGTCTTTGACCTGAACACCTCGTCGTTTCATGAATGCGACGGGCAGGTTGATTATTTTTTGATCTTGTGAAGCCATTTCGCGGCGAATTAGGTCAAGCGAGGTAAAGACAACATCGCCAGAGCTAAACAACAGTTTTCCTCCGTAGCTTTCAACAGCCTGTTGTTCGGGGTTTTCTTGATTTTTGTGTTCTTTACCTTTGACAACTAAAGCGGGTTTGATTCTTCGAATCGCATCATTGGGTGAATCTTCGATCAAAAAAGCCTCATCCACTAAGCCATTCATTTTGACGGCTTCAAGTCGAAACTCTTCGGGAACATGGGCCGAAGCCCCCGCGACTTTGTCACTAAGAACACCAACAACCAACTTTTCACCGCTCTCTTTAGCAAACTTCAAAAGTCGCACATGGCCGGGGTGCAGAACATTAAATGTTCCAGATACAAATACGGTTCCGTGTTTCATGATTAGACCATTTTCTCGACGACTTTTCGCACAGTGCTTAACGATGACGGCGATTCAATTGCAGGGAGATTAGAAGATTCTAGCGAAGAATGAGGCAAAGGCTTTTCGCCATCTGCGCCCGCTGTTTGTTTGCGCACAATGCTTTGAGCAGAGTCAAGTTGTGTAGCGACCGAACACGCCATTTCGAAATAACTAATTTCGTCCGTTGTAGACGCCTGCACGATGGGTGGTGCCGGGTCTGACAAAACGCTCTCGATTACCGCACAAGCATGGTCTTTGGTGATCGGGCTGAGACTCACATCTGTGAACGCAAAAATCTGTTGCTTTGCCTTGATTTTTTTTACCCAATCAACGAGAAGCTTGCTTTCTTCAGAAAGCACTTTTGTAAACCGAATGACCCTTGCTGCTTCACCAAGACTCAATATTTGTAATTCAGCGTGCGACTTTTGTCGGCCATATTCGGTAGTCGGCGAATACTCGGCATTGCATTTGACGTTGGCAACCTTGCCATCAAAAACTCGGTTTGACGATAGAAAAATAACATTCTGGCAACCAGTAACCACAAACCACTTTGCAAGTTCAACCTGCGAACCTACATTCACCACTCGACTCAACTCAGGATCATTCTCACATTCGCGTAGCCCAGTTATGCCGGCACTAATTACAACAGCATCCATTTTCGGCAACTTGCGAACGGCTGCGAGAGCATCTGCCGTGTTTGCAAGATCTAGCGCCAGCGAATTTTTGTCGTAGGCATCAAAATGTCGTGAAGCGCCAATGACTTCGGTCCCGTTCTGTCTGAGTGTCGAACACAAACGCGAGCCAATCGCGCCAGTCGAGCCAATAACCAAAACTCTCACCGCCGGACCGTGCCTTTTGCCCACTCGGTATCTGAATCAGAGAATGGTCCGCTTTGTACTTCGATAAAAACGGCCGAGTCGGTCAATGTACGGATGGTTCGAAAAACTCGGGCGGGCACTCTTAGCGATGAAACCACGCTTGGCTCACCATGCAGGTGCTCGACTTGATATGTCTTGTCACCAATGACGCCCCCGTGGTGCAAGGTAATTTCAAGTGCGCCACGAATCATGTGATACGAAACCGATGAGTCTCTATCTTGTCGCAATGGTCCAGTGCTGATTTGTTCGGCGTGAATCATCAGCATCTCTTGAATCACCTGTGACTGGTCATGATGCAAACACAGGCGAGCCGTCTTCTGACCATTGGCGACCGCAAAAGCACCGAGAAACGAAATCAAGCTCTCATTGGCCACGACGGTTTCAGACTTGGCGAAAAACACTCGCGGATTGACTTTTTTCAGATCAATCTCTTGTAGCAACAGACGCTCGAGTCGACTTGCGGCACCAGGCGAATTGTTTTCAACATGTTTGACAATTTGATTCATCGCAACTGCAAGAGCCGAATCAATTTCTTGCTTCCAAATTTCGTCCAATGATCTCAACACAAACCTTGGGCTCGACAAACTTGCTTCGCCAATGTTGCAAATCGCATATTTGCTCGGCGCACGCCGTGTGCTCAAGTAAATATCAAAAAACGCGATATCCGACGCTTCTCCGGCGCCGTTTTCGTTGATCCAGCGAGAAATCACATTCGGCGAACTGCCTTCTGGAAGTGTCGGCAAATTCAATAAAAGTTTAGACCCGCCATTGGCGCTGGCAACAGATTGCTCGACTAGAAGCCGGCCTGATTTATCGATTGTGATGAGAAACATTGACTACTCAAAGTATATGAATTCGTAGTCTCCCTTATAGCCAGTCTTCTCGAACATCCACAGCCATTCATCAAAGTCAAAGAAGGTTTCGCAGGTCAATGCCCAACATTGAAGATTGAACTGTTCGAGTTCGTTGCGATAACTCTCAGAGGTCACATAGTGCGCCTTGCCGATTCGCTGAATCTGGCGAAGACAATGTTCAAGATCAAAGGCTCGAAGATTATGCAACATGGTCAGCGAAATGACCAAGTCAAACTCTTTGTCGCCCCATTTGAACTCGCTACGCGCATCGTGAATTTGCGTGAACGGTCGAACCAAATCGGTTGCATGATTTAAGCCATACTCTGATATGTCTGTGCCGACAACCTGCAACTTAGGTTCAAGGGTCAAGAGTTCATGCAGCAAAAAACCTTTGCCACAACCCAGATCTAATACTTTTGATCCGGCCTTCAACTTGTATGTATCAATTAGTTTTTGCGCAACGGGCGTCCAATAGCCAGCACGATATGAATATCCGCCATAGCCATAGCGACGATCTCCGTCCCAATAATCTGCGCCATATTCTTTCGCTTTGAGCATGCACTGAACTTTGTCGTCGTTCATACGCGCGAGATAGTCTCGCTTTGTTGCACGATGTAGTGGCGTGACGAACTCGCGCAGTACACCCATTCAGTTAGCCCTCGACTTGGGTGACACAGTGATCAAGTGTGGCCTTGACGAGCAGGCACTGCTCGACCGAATCAACATCTTGTTGTTTGGCAATTGACATGCCTTCAACCGCAAAGTGCAGAGATTTGCCGGCGGCAAGCGCGCGCGAGTAAACCGACTTTCGCTGAACGGGTTGGGTAGGCAACTGATACAAGCTGTAAAACACGATTCCGTCAACGCTTGCCAGGTCGTCAAGAACTGATTCAAGAATCATAAATGAATCTGGCATGGCATACTCGGTCGCAGCAAGCAACAACTCGTATCCCTTCTTGGTGCAGTAGTCGCGCAAAATGATATTTTGCACATGTTGTGGTGCTCGTTCACCCATGAATGGTCGGGCGAAAATATATCCGCGTAGTTTTTTCATGAGATTCGCGGCAACGAATAGGTCATGCCTCGACGAGATGCCGGTCGCAAAGTAATCGGCTCAAAGAATTCACCCGGCTTTTTATCTCCGTAAGGTGTGAACACACCTTTGAAACGACAATTCATCGACCATCTGGTCTCAGATTCGCTATTAAGGCGATTACCGTGCGGCAACGACTGATCAAAAACCAATACTTGCCCACTCTTGACTTCTAGCCACTTGACTTCATTTTTGATCGAGTCAAAAATCGACTCACTGCTACTTCCACCCCGCTGACTGAACTCATCCGAAAACTTTGCCGATTCGACTGGAGGCAACAAATACATCGCCTTCGTGCCAAAACAGTTGACTAACGGCAACCACACGACCACCTCGAACGGCGAGTCGCCTGACCAGGTGTCGGCATGCACCGGCAACAATGAACTCGTATCGTCAGGCATTTGAATGCTCAGGTTGATGCGTTGCTGCATTGCTAATTCGTTTCCAACAATCGCCTCTAAATAAGGTTTGGCGAGGCGAAAGTACATCAACCTGAACTCAGGTAGGGCGTTTAATCCTTGGATCACTTTTAGCCTGAAATCATTGAGCGCCGAAGGCTCGACCAATTTATGTATTTCGTTGAGAAATGATTCGATATCGCTCGGCGCATCAATTTTTAGTGCCGATGCGGCGACCGCAGCGGTATTTTTCTGAATCCAATTAAATGCTTCTTTGTCAGCATTCAGACGAATTATGTAACCGTTGACTGAATATTCGTTTGCTACGGTGAGATCTTCATCAGAAGCAAAGATCACGATGCACCTCCAAGCTTTTTCATCATTGCACCTACCAAGGTACTTGAATTTATTCCCCAGTGCTTTAAAAGTGAATTCTGACTTCCGTACTCTGTCGCGAATTTGTCAGGAATACCTATCCGAGAAATTTTCGGCAGTAATTCAGGATTTAGTTCGCTGCACGACTCGAGCACCGCAGAGCCAAGACCACCGTTGACGATGTGTTCTTCGACTGTGACAACTGCCCTAACGTCTTTTATCGCCGCGATCACGCCAGCATGATCAAAAGGTTTGATCGTATGCACATGCAAGACTCCGACGTCGACACCGTCTTTCTTCAAAATATCGGCTGTTTCTAAAGCGAGTTGAGTCATAACGCCTGTCGTAATGAACAAACCATCGATGCCATTTCGCATCTTGATCGACTTGCCGAGTTCAAAACCATTTTTTTCTTCGCTGACTATTTTGTCACCCCCTTTGCCGAGCCGAATATAAATAGGATGAGGCCATTCGAGAGTCGACATCATCAACCGATTCATTTCATCGGCATCGCACGGAGCGACCACCGCCATATTCGGCAATGCTCGCATGATGGCAATATCTTCGATCGCCAAATGGGTTGGTCCAAGCGGCGCGTAGACACCCCCACCACCATTGGCGATCAATCGCACGGGCAAATCATGAATGCATAAATCAACTGCAACCTGCTCGTAACAACGCCTCGTCAAAAATGTCGCGATGGTATTCACATATGGAATAAAACCCTCCATTGCGAGACCCGCCGCCATACCCACTATGTATTGCTCACTGACACCTTCCATGAAAAATCTGTCCGGAAATTCAGTTTTCATTTTGTCGAGCACGCCGGGCCCGAGGTCTGAACCAACGAAAACCACCCGACCATCGAGCTTCGATAATTTATGAACGCAGTCAAGGGCCGTTTTACGCATGTGATTGCTCCACGTCGCAATTATTTTTCATGTTCATGTCAGACAGTCGTACATTTGTTGAATATCGGCTTCGGTCATGCCTGACTTGTGATGCCATTCTGGGTTTCCCTCGGCAAACGGAAAACCCTTGCCCTTGATCGTGTGACAGATAATTGCCGATGGTGCACTTTTTGTAAACGGCAACTTTTTCATGATCGTCTCGAGCGCCGATACATCATGACCGTCAACTTCGTGGGTGGCAAAACCGAAGCTCTTAAATTTGTCGACCAAAGGCTCGAGATCAAGCACATCGACCGTTCGACCGTAGCTCTGCAGTTTGTTGTAGTCGACCATCACGGTGAGGTTCGTAAGTTTGTGCTTGGCGGCCGCCATTAGCGCTTCCCAGTTCGAGCCTTCGTTGATTTCACCATCGCCTGTCAATACAAAAACTCGACTTGAGCTCTTCTGCAAGCGCAAAGCCAACGCGATGCCGACACCAATCGGCACTCCGTGACCGAGCGCTCCAGTCGACGCCTCGACGCCCGGAACTTTGCCGCGCTCGGGGTGGCCGCCAAGTCGCGACGTGGGTCGACAAAAACTCTCGAGTTCGCTCAACGGAAAGAAACCCCGATCAGCCAAAATCGCATAAAGCGCAAGGCACCCGTGCCCCTTGCTCAAAATAAATCGATCTCGATCAACCGCTTGCGGGTTTTGCGGATCAAACTTGAGAACCGAATCATAAAGTACCCGAAGTATTTCAACCATCGACATCGATGAACCCAGGTGGCCTCGGCCTCCACCGCGCATCGCATCAATCACATAGCGTCGCAACAACTTTGAACGATCGTCGAATGCCATTAAAAAATTGACCGATCTAAATTCTCAATCATTAACTTTGCCTTTTCAAGCTGGGCCATTTGTGTGCTTCGAACGTCAGATTGCATTCTACTCTGGGCATGAAGTCTGTTTTTAATCTTGTCTGGTCTGAATTCATTCAAGATAATTAGTGACCACCGAATTGCATAAAGCGGATACAGCGCACCAAGTCGATGCACAAAATTTGGATCAGACCCAAATACTTTCTTCATTTGTGTCGTCCAAATTTTTTGCGCGTCGACCGAGATCGACATTCCAGGATGAAGACAAAAGTCTGCGGTTAATTTCACCGGGTCATCCCAGCCAAAATATTCAAAATCGAAGAAAACTATGTCACCAAGAGGTGTGATAATCGCATTATGCAGGCCAAAATCAGACGGACTCAACGTCCAATACTTTTCTTCAAGTTGTATTGAATACAACTCGCCCATTGCAGCCCTCGCCTGCCTGACTTTGTCGGATAATTTAGGTTCAACTTGATTGATCAAAAACTGCTGCAGCGCTTCATCGTCAACTGCTTTAAGTGCCGTCAGGCGCCCCCGAATTTGCTCTTCAACTAATTTGGGTATCAAGCACGACTCGGTTGCTTGCGCAAACAGAGATCGTTGAGTCAAAGATTTTGAAGCCTGGCTTAGCGCTCGCACGAAATCGGCGGCTATATATAGGTGTCGATTATCTTGCTGATAGCCCGATGAGCCGTCGACCCATTCGAGCAATGACCAATTTAGATCTGGGTCGGTTGCCACAGGTACAGGCGTCTGTAGCTTGTTCGCTTTCAAACAGTTGAGTGCGGACCACTCCGTTTGACGACGTGGTCGGGTGTCAGCATGTTGGTCTGGATAAACCTTGAGCGCGACTGAGCCAACAGCTGTTTCAAGTTTGAAAATCTTGCTGTTGCCTCGACCCTCGATTTGCTCAACCGATGAACAAATGAGATTCGGCCAAAAATGTTGAACAACAAACCTAACATCCGTTGCATCGATTGCGCCGAACAATTCGTCACCAATTTCTCGCCACGATTGAGAGTTGCGAATCGTCGGGTCTGAGATTGATTCATGATCTGAGCCCAGTCCGAAGAGTATCTTTCTGGTTCCGTCCGGAAACGATGAGTCGGTCAATACTTCAGCTAGGTCGTCAATAAATACATCCAGATTCAAATCGTTAATTTTGGCGATTTTCTCGTCACGTGTTGAAGCATAAAAGACATGTCCACTTTTTACGTGTGCCGACCCGTCACCGATAATCTTTTTTGACACCATCCATGCTGTCGCCGCATCACGCAACGAGGTCTTCGTATCATCAAAATGACCGATCTCTGTCTTGTGGCTGATGATAAAAACTTCGCAATCGCGAGCCTTTGCGCGAACAATAAACTCAAGAACACCCGGATACAAACTCGCCTGATCGATGTATCTGCCGTATGTCAGACCTTGAACTTTTTGCCAGGCAGTTTCGCCTTCGACACCCGCGATTAATTCGACTTTGAGGTCACGTTTATTTGTTGCTTTGATTTGGTAGCCGAGAATTTGAGCCACATTAGGAAACGCTCGGTCATAATTGGCGATTGTGTTGTCAAAATCGAGGCCAATCCTCAATATCACGCCAACTTTTCAGACTGCATGCGCTTGATATTGAAATATTTGTCGTCTGTCAGAGAGTTTGGCAAGAGGCCGCCCTCAAGTGCCTTCTTCATGTCGACTATCGCATCTTTGATTGTGTGCGTCGGCGCGAAGCCGAGTACTTTGGCGATTTTTTGCGACGAAATGTGATACGAACGATTGTCGTCGGTCGGCGAAGTTATTAATTCAACATCGTCACCCATCACGTCACGCACTGAATTTGCGAGTTCTTCAACACTTTGATTTTCGTACCCGGCGTTGAAAATTTCACCAGCGATCAATTCTTTCGGGGCATTCAACAACAACACATACGCCTCAACCATGTCTGCGATATGAATGTTTGGTCGCAATTGCTTGCCGCCAAAAACCGTGATCTTGCGTTTGTGAAACGCCAAATTTGAGAGAATATTCACGACTACATCTAGTCGCTGACGACGCGAATAACCACAAACAGTTGCAGGACGAATAGTCACCGTCGTGAAGTCTGGAGCTTGATAGTTCGCGAGTATTTTCTCGCACTCGGCTTTGAATCGCGAATAATCTGTTAGCGGTTCTAGCGACATCTCTTCAGAAACGTTCGGCTCGCTCTTGACCCCATATACAGAAGATGATGAGGCGTAAATAAATCGTTTCACTCCGCTTGCTTTGCTGATCTCAACGAGTGGCTTAAACGCATCTAGATTTATCGACTCACCAAGTTTTGGGTCCATTTCGAAACTTGGGTCGTTAGAAATGCAAGCCAAGTGAATCACCGAATCGTGTCCAGAGATCGTCTTGCGCAACAACTCTTGGTCGCGAATATCACCCTTCACCATCACCAAGTTTGGGTGGGCGTCAATTACGTCTTCGCCATACCACATCAAGTCCAAAACGGTTACCGAGTGTCCAAGTTCAAGAAGTCGTGGCACGAGCATCGCCCCGACGTAACCAGCGCCACCGGTAATGAAAACCTTCTTACTTGTCATCATTACCAAGATACTTGAACCAGTCTTGTGTAGCCGTCGCAATGCTCGCTGGCGTCCAAACTGGCGCCGACTTCCAATAATCAATGTTTGCAAGTACCTTCTCAACACCGTGCTCAATCGCCACTTTCGGTTGCCAATTCAACTCACGACGAATCTTCGAGATGTCGGCGAAAGTGCAGTCAGGTTCGCCAGGACGCTTCGGAATATGAATGACTTCGCCGACCAACAATTCGACTAAACGATTAACAGCAATAGTCTTTCCGCTTCCGACATTGTAGATTTCACCTTGCTGCGAACTTTTTGCCGCGGCAACGAACGCATTTGCGACATCGGTAACAAATGTGAAGTCTCGCGTCTGTGTTCCATCGCCCACGACAGTGAATGGTTGTTTGGCAAGTTTTTGTGCCAAGAAAACCCCGAATACCGCGCCATAGGTGCCAGATGTGCGCGATCTCGGTCCGTAAACATTGAACAACCGCAAAGCGATCGCAGGCAACTGATAAACCTGCGCCCAGTGCGTCACCAACTCTTCTCCGAGTCGTTTTGTCAATGCATACGGATACTGGGGGCGAATCTCGGCCAACTCCGAAGTTGGATATGCATCCGGGATTCCGTAACAAGATGATGACGCTGCATAGACGAAGCGTTTCACCTGGGCATGCTTTGCTGTTTCGAGCACGTTAAAAGTTCCAACGACATTTGCTTGAAAATATTCTTCCGGGTGTTGAATGCTCGGCACGATGTCAGCAAGTGCCCCGAGATGAAAAACCCAGTCTGCACCTTGAAAACTTTTTTGCCAAAACCCGGGTTTTGAAAAGTCGGCCTCGATCAGATCGACTTTGCCCGAAACGTGCGACAAGTTTTCTGGGCGGCCCGTCGAGTAATTATCTACGACTCGTACCGAAATATTTTCGGCTAAAAGTGCGTCAACAAGATGACTTCCGATGAACCCCGCTCCGCCAGTAACTACTGCAACAGTCATAACAACGCTCGATTTGCTATTTGTCGCTTGCAGCATCGCTGCAAAG
>SXGQ01322892.1_pt1 | contig 14086 bp, 12 predicted proteins | sample 3178371 | NCBI WGS metagenome assembly SXGQ01 (sample SAMN11356859, study PRJNA531348) | freshwater metagenome | isolation source: freshwater sample F1-20 | place: China: Fuxian Lake, Yuxi | collected 2017-12-25
GGCGTGGCTGAAAGCCAAGGCGATTGGGCCGCTGTATATCGCGCCGGGGAGCCCGTGGGAGAACGCGTATGTGGAGTCGTTCAACAGCCGGTTGCGGGATGAGCACTTGAGCCGCGAAGAATTTGCCTCCCTGTTGGAGGCACAAGTCCTGGCCGCCGGGTGGCGGCGGGACTACAACGAAGCGAGGCCGCACTCGTCGCTGGAATATCTGGCGCCGGCGGTGTTCGCGGCGCGCTGGTGTGCGCAGGGAGGGGCGTAGCCCTAACCAACAGCTATCTGGGGATCATCAATGCGCCGCCCATTGTTCTGTAATCGTGTTCGGGATGGGAGCCTTCGATCCCTTTTGTGGAACACGACGCAGTCAACGGCTAAGACACAGTCGCGGTCGTGCGATTGCCGAGAATACCCTCAATGGTTTCCAAATACCGCCGGATGACAATCCGTTCGTCGAACTCGCGCTCAACCTTCCGCCTCCCCTCCATCCCCATGCGGGACCGCTCCTCCGGTGTCATCTCGATGATTCGCCTCATCTTCTCCGCGAGATCATCGGCGGCGCGCGGCCGACAGAGGAATCCATTGATCCCATCCTCCACCACATCCCGGCAGCCAGGCGTGTCAGTCGTAACAATCGGCCGGCCCATGGCTGCTGCCTCCAGTAAGCTGCGGGGAACGCCCTCTCGGTAGTAAGAAGGGAGGACCACACAGTCCGCCTGGGAGATAATCGGGCGCACGTCCGAAGCGGTTCCTTGGTAGCGCACCACCCCCTCCTTCTCCCACTGTTCGATTTGGCTTCTCGAAATCACGCGCCGGTTCGCCACCCCAATCGGCCCAAGCAGTGAGAACCGAACGGAGGGATGCCGCGCGCGGAGCAACCGTGCCGCCTCGATGTACTCCCCCACTCCCTTGTCCCAGATCATCCGGGCGATTAGTAAGAAATGGAGACGCTCCCCATCAGGAAGCGCTTTGGGGCAGAAGGCTTCCAAATCAACGCCCGAACCGGGAATCCGCTCAGCCTGATGCGCGCGAACAATCCCTGACTCGACGAAGAGGTGCTGGTCTTCCTCATTCTGAAAAAAAACCCGTCGAGAACGCCGCAACGCCAGACGGTATAAACGGCTGACAACGGCCCTGAGCCAGCCTCCACCGATGAATGCCGTGCCGAGGCCGGCGATGTTGTTGACCACAGGGATACGCAACTGGTGCGCGGCAAGCGATCCGTAAACGTTGGGCTTAACGGTGTAGCCGAAGAAGGCATCGGGGCGTTCCTGACGCAGCAACCGACAATAGCGAAAGAACAAAAACGTATCGCGAATCGGGTTCGTCCCTTTGTTATCCATCGGCAGCGGGACGAAGCGGCAGCCGAGCGAAGCCAGCCGTGCCACGTAGTCGTCTGGCGGGGCCGCAACGACCACCTTGTAGTCAGCCCCTACCAATACCCGGATAAGCCCGGCGCGGAAGTTAAACAGGCTCCAAGCGGTATTCGAGGCAATGATAATCTTCCTACTCATTTCACCCTTGTCACATGAGACCTCTGCAAAACTCTCTTGAACATCTAAGGAAGCGCTGGACAAAGCGACGTTTCTGATTTTTAAGGTTGGCCGTGGTCGACGGCCGACTGCGATGGCGGCAAAGGGCGCCCGGCCGTTCCGCTTCGCAGGCTCGTAACGGCTCGCGGACGTAGTTTTAGCCGCCGACTCCTCGCCCGCAGGCTTCCTGCGGTCCAAACTTCACGCCGCCGCCCGCGCCCGGGCTCCAATCACCACGTTCGCCAGCCCAAAGAGCGTATAGAGCTGATGCCCGTTCTTCGCCAACCCCCGACACCTCACTTTCCGATACCCAAAGAGGTTCTTCACGATGTGGAAGGGATGCTCCACAAACGCTCGCACCGAAGCCTTGGCTTTCTCCACGGCCTTGCACGCTTCCTTCTGCGCCCCTTCGGCCAGCGCCTTGATCAAGCCGCGCTTGCTCGCGATCTGCCAATCAATCGTCCGTCCCAGCGCCACGATCTCCGCACGCTTCTCCACCCCGGTGTAGCCGGCGTCGGCATGCACTTGGGTCTCCTCTCCGTGCAGCAGTTCCACCGTTTTCGTCACGTCGGCCACGTTCGCTGCCGTCACGACCACGGTGTGCACCAGCTTGCTGTCCCGATCCGCACCAATGTGCGCTTTCCTCCCGAAATACCATTGGTTGCCCTTCTTGGTCTGATGCATCTCCGGGTCGCGCTGTTTCGACTGGTTCTTGGTCGAGGGTGGCGCGGCGATGAGCGTGGCGTCCACCAGCGTGCCGGCGCGCAGCAGCAGGCCACGGGCGGTGAGATCCGCGTTGATGGGTGCGAAGAGGCCCTTGCACAGGTCGTGGGTTTCCAGCAGATGGCGGAAGTTCAAGAGCGTGGTGGCGTCGGGCACGCCAGCGGCAGCCAGGTCGATGCGGGCGAATTGCTGGAGGGCCTGGCTGTCGTAGAGGGCATCTTCGAGGGCTTCGTCGGCCAGGCCATACCATTGTTGGAGAAAGTAGACGCGCAGCATGCGTTCCAGACCGATGGGGGGACGACCGCGCTGGCCCTTGGGGTAGAAGGGTTCGAGGACGGCCAAGAGTTTGGCCCACGGGATGACTTCCTCCATACGGGCAAGGAACGCTTCGCGGCGGGTCGTCTTCTTTTTGGCGGCGAACTCGGCGTGGGTGAAGGTGATCTGGTGGATCATGCACAGAGTGTAGAAGCTCCCTGTTTCACCGTCTGTAAGAAAACAAAGACGGCGGGATTAAATCAGCGCTTCCCTAGGGTTCTTCAAAATGAACCTCTTGCGTCACTGCCATGTGACCAACCCAGCGCGAGGAGCATATGCTGCGACTGACTCTCGTAGAGGCACTTCGTCGACATGAGCTACAATACAAGACGCCCAGATGAGGCCTCGCTAGTGCGCCAGCGGTTAGTGGATACGCACAATCCTGATGCAGACTATCCTCGAGGGGGGTGGGCGACGGCCAGCATGCGTAACAAGAGGGAGTTCAAGAGGCATGGTGTGGAACCTGAATCGTTGGATGAGTGCAAATGCCCATTTCAGTCGTCCACACCGAGGTCGATGGAACAACGAAAGGCATTTTGAACCAAACCAGCTAAGTCATAGGCTCAACGACGGTTGCAGACGCCTCAAATTATATAGGCGTCGCAACAATCTCTATCTCAGCAGTCAGGAGATCTCTATCAGAAATGGCAGAGAACGCCGAATCGAGTTTTCGCCGATCAATTGGCGTTGACGGCCACCGCATCTCGCGAATCACCCGCACGTGAAACCCAGCCTTCTTAAAAAAATCAACCATCTCACTTGGCTGAATTCGATTCGTATAAAAACCGCTGTTCCGGAAAATCCAACTTTCCCATATTCTCTTTGAGAAACGGAGGTTATTCAACCCCCCTCCCAGATGATCTCGAAAATCTATGCCATGGATTCCGACCGCGTTCGGTTTAACAATGCGCCGCAACTCCGCCAGTACAACGGGAATTTCGTCACGACAAATATGCTCAAAAACAACTTGGGACCAAAATAAATCGACAGATGCATCGGGTATTTCACGGAGCGAAACTGCACCGCTTGTGAGATAATTAATTCCGGTCAGAGAAAGAATCTCCGGCAACCCTTTGGCTCCCAATATACTCGGAATCTGCTTTCCTTCCGCGGCCAGCAAATCAACCACACGTTGACACGCGGTTACATCGGTACTAGCAAATGCACCCACATCAATCAGCCATACTCGCTCCGCCCCATGCGCCCGTGCTGCAATCCCCGATAAAATCGAATCGCCGGGGCCAAGTTCCAACGAGTGGAACCCAGGCCGCAACGACGCATATTTGTTTGCACATTGAAAATAGTTCTGAAAAGTATCGATGGCTTTTTGGGGAACATTCATTTCCCCATGACGAAACAGTCCGATTCGCCGCCAGAAATGATAAGGAGCCGGCACTCGAGCCAGAATCAGTTTTGCGCACAAAGTTAACCACCAGGGAAGCTTTGCGTTCATAGCCAACGGCGCGCTCTCTCCTGCCAACTTTGAAACATAAGTATCACCCATAACTGGCCGCCTCGATTTGCCGATTTACTAATATGCGCGGCCCATGTCTGGCGAACCATATTAACATCGAAAAAGCCCGAGGCATGCAATCGATCCGCTGACAAGTATGCCTCGGCCCACTCACGCAGCGGCCCACGTAGCCATTCGTCAATTGGCACACTGAACCCCATCTTGGGGCGCTCCAGAATCTCTTTTGGCACATATCGATAAAGCAGTTCTCTTAGCAGCCTTTTTCCGACGCCGTTGCGAAGTTTCATTGCCAATGGAAGGCGCCATGCAAATTCTACCATCCGATGATCCAAAAATGGAACTCGCGCTTCCAAGCCAACGCGCATGGTAGCGCGGTCAACTTTTGTTAAAATATCGTCGACCAAATAAGCCTGTGTGTCCCACGCCATCTGTTGCGCAGGGGCCGCCATGGATGGCATCCCCACCAGAAGATCCCTTGGCGGCAATACGCTTTTGCAACGAAAATTTGCGTGCAACACACATTGCGGATTTGACCATTGAGAAATTAGACGTGTGTGCAATTCCTGTAGTGACGCAGATCGAAGCACCGCTGCTATTTTATGCATCTTCTGCCCCGGCAAAGGCGGTTGCAGATGCCTTGGCAACAACGGCTCAAGGACGTGAAACACCCTGTCCCATGCCTTTGGAGTAAGGCCAGCCAAGGCGCCGGCAGCCAGCTTGCGAATGTCGACCGGTAGTTTCTGGAGGCGATTCCAGAATTCCGACACAAATATGTATCGGTTGTATCCACCAAACAGCTCATCGCCGCCGTCGCCAGTCAACGCAACTGTCACACTTTTGCGCGCTAGCTGCGCTAGCAAAAAAGTAGGGATCTGCGACGCATCAGCGAATGGCTCATCGTAGATATCCGGCAGCAACGGAATTACCGCTCGCACATCGGCATCAGCAACGTAGAACTCCGTATGCTCCGTTCCAAGATGTGCTGCAACCGCTTTTGCATACACAGCTTCATTATGACTAGCCTCACTAAAACCAATCGAGAAGGTCTTCACCGGCCGACTGCTTTGCGCCTGCATCAGCGCCACAACGGTGCTGGAGTCGATGCCGCCGGAAAGGAAAGCCCCTAGAGGCACATCCGAGACCATGTGACTAGCGACGGCATCGCGCAGCCGCTGGTCGAGCGCATCTATCGCTTCGGCCTCGTCATCGAATGCGTTCTCAGTACCGGCGAGTATCGCATCGGCGAGGCGCCAATAAGGTTGCGGCTCTGATAAGACGCCGGAACAAAACCTAACGAAAGTGCCGGGTAGCAATTTGGAAACGCTCTCAAAAATGCTGGCGGGTCCCGGTACATAGCCGAAGCGGAGAAATTCAGTAAGCCCCGGCACAGATATCGATGGAAGCTTACCGCGCCAAACAACCAAAGGACGTAACTCTGATGCAAATGTTAGCTCACCATCAACAACGCTGTAAAAGAGCGGTTTTATCCCAATACGATCACGGGCTAGACAGATCGCCTGTTTCGCTTCATCCCATATTGCTAATGCGAACATGCCTACCAAGCGGGACAGTGTACAAGGAATGCCCCATATATCACATGCGGCGAGAATCACTTCGGTATCGGAACATCCACGAAAACTCGCCCCCAAGCTCACGAGTTCGCCGCGTAATGTAGCGAAGTTATAGATTTCCCCATTGAATGACACCGTGTAGCGGCCTGATAACGATGACATCGGCTGGGCGCCAGTCGGGGAAAGGTCAATTATTGACAGTCGGCGATGCCCCAATCCGACGCGACCATTGGGTGAAACCCAAGATCCCGCTCCATCGGGCCCACGATGGGCGATTGCGCTGGTCATCATATCCAAACGCAGCCGATCGATGCTGCTATTGATGGGCACTATCGCGCCCGCAATCCCACACATTCTTTGACTCCTAAATTAATTCTGCTCAACCAAACTCAGAGGACGCCCTCAACTCGCGCGCGCCCTCACCCACACGACTTCATCCGACCATCCAAAAGGCCCGACTCCAGGCACCCACATCAACAACACAACGGCAGCGCTAAGCAATAACGCAATCGAGGCGTTTTGTACTATCGTTTTATTTACACTGAAATTAATTAAATTAATCATCTATAATAAAACTCCATAATGGAGTCGCGTAGTCGAAAGTGGCAGCACCCACACAGAAAGACAAAATTATCATGCGCTCCACCTTGCCGATCAGCCCGGCTGAGGCTAGGTTCGGACTGAATGATTGTTAGATGCCGATTCCTCAAGACAAGCTTTCCGGACAAACCGGTCATTTTCTCGCGCCAAGTTCAACAAGCCGCCAGAGCGTATCCGCGACCGTAGCGCCGATGCCGCCCCAATTCAGCGAACCGTTGGCCTCGTGTAGGCAACCTGCGGACAGGCGACGGTATAGTTCTCCATCGCAAATCACCGCTGCAATGGCGCGGGCCAGTGCAGCAGGCCGTAAATCTTCTGCGATAAAGCCGGTTCTATCGGATGCAACCTGTTCCCGAAGCCCGGGGATTGGCGTTACGACGCAAGGCATGCCGACAGCAAACGCTGTCGGCACGACGCCCGATTGGCTCGCCTCACGGTAGGGCAGGACGGCCAAATCAGTGCGCCTAAAAACCCCCTCGATCTCACCCTCTCCGATCCAGCGGTTTTCTACTCGTACACCACGGACGCCAGCAAGCAGCGCGCGATAAGGTGACAGATCGCCTTCCCCCCAAATTTCTAGTTCGACTTCGGGGAATTCATTCCGCAACAACGGCAGTGCTGATAGCAGAAGATCAAGCCCCTTGTAGGGAAGGATCCGCCCAAAAAATAGCAATCGCACTGGCCGGTCGCTAGGCAACTCACGGGGTGTTTCGCGACGACCATAGTCGAATATGCCGTGCTTCGACAGGAACGTCCGTTCACGCGGATAGCCATGATGGGCGATCAGCGACTCACGCACCGATTCGGCCAGAACCAGCACGCCGTCCGACACCGACACGTCGCGCTCCAATAGCCAGCGCCGCAGCCTCTGATCCTCCCCGGGATGCCGCGTCGCGTCGTGAACCGTCAGAAAATACAATGCACCGGATCGCCGGATGGTGCCGGCGATCAAAGGATTCCACAGATGGTCCATCGTACAAAACACGACATCGATCCCAGCGGAACGCAGGAAGGCACCGAAACGCCGACGCAGCAGCGGCGCGCCGAGCGTCCGCAACGTGAACTCCGGCAGCGAGGCATAGGTATCCACGTCGAAGCGCCCGGACACTGGTATGCCTTCGAAATCGGTATATATCTCCGCTTGGCGCGACAGAGAGAGGAACACCTCCAGATCATCGCGGGCCGCTAATACCCGCGCCAGCTCCAGGGTGTAGCGCGGGCCGCCGCCGCGGCGACCCCAGTGCCAAAGAAGGACTCGTAGACGCCGCTTCGTGCCGCTCATCCTGCAACCTCCCAGTTGTCGCGGGCCGAATGCCGCGCCCAGCGCGCTAAGTTACCACGCCAGCGCAGATAGACGTAGAGCGCCCACAGAAAGACGGAGTCGTCGGCTCTGCCGGCGGCATGGCGATCCAGCACGGCACGAATCGGTGTTCGATCGAACATGGTTTGGCCGTCGATCATGGCCACCAATTCGTCGCGCAGCCTGCCATGGCGGAACCAACTGCATACCGGCAGCAGGAAGCCTTTCTTACTGCGGGTGAGAATCTCCTCTGGGAGTAGGGTGGTGAAGGCGTCGCGCAGTATCCGCTTACGAATCCCGCGCGCCATCCGGAAGTCATCGGGCAAGGCAAGCGCCCAATGCACAAGGCCGCTGTCTAGATATGGCAGGCGCACCTCGACGCTGCTAATCATTGAGGCATAGTCGACCTTCTTCAACATGTCGTTGGGCAGGTTGAAGATCAAATCGAGCATCTGGATGTCACGCAATCGACCGGAGCCAGCAGCCGCCAAGCGCTCGCGCATCCGCGGCCGCTCACTCATGTCGATCCCCAGTTTGGCCAGCATGGCCGGATCGGCATAGGTCCGCCAACTGAGATAGGAATCAACGGTGTCATTCCGCAGATGTTTATGGAACAACGCCGCCGCCCGCAGGCGGGGATGCGCGATGGCGTGCGGATTGCCATGCGTCGGGAGCGCCGTGAGCAGGCGGCGAAGCGGCCCCGGCAATGATGCGCCGCACACGATTGCGGGGTAGATGCCGTAGCCCGCGAACAATTCGTCAGCGGCGTCGCCACCCAACGCGACCTTTTCCTCGATGTGGGCGCAGAGATAAGCTGTTGGCAGCAGCGAGGAATCAGCGAATGGTTCGCCGAGCTGATCCAATACCTGTGGAGCAAAGTCCAGCACCCGGGCTTCAGTCGCTTCGACGATGTGATGCCTAACATTGGACAGTGTGCGCGCGACGGCCAGTGCGTGATCGGTTTCGTCGAACTCCGGATCCTGAGGAAACCCCAAAGAATAGGCCGACAGCGGTCCCACTGATGCCTGGGATGCGATGACCGTGATCACCGAGCTGTCAATTCCGCCACTGAGTAGGGTCGCCACGGGCACATCCGCGCTCTCGATCCGCAACTTCACCGCTTGAGCCAAACGTTCCCGCAACTGCTCTACTGCCTTCGTGTAGACGATGGATGGCTCCGACGTTCGGACAGCCAGCTCCGTTCGCAGATCGTAGTAGCGGCCCTGCCGCACGCCTTGTATCTCATCCCATTCCAGCCAAGTTCCGGGCTCCAGCTGTTCTACGTCCTTGAAGATGCCCTGCGGGGCGGGGATGTAGGAATGCATGAAATACAGTCCAAGTGCCCGCTCGTCTTCCTGTAGGCACCCGCCAGCCAGTCTGACCAGCGGCGGCAGCTCAGAGGAAAAGGCAACGCCATCGCCCCGCCGATGGATGAACAGTGGCTTCTCGCCGTATCGATCCCGCGCTAGCGTCAGGCTACGGGTGCGACGATTCCAGATCGCGAAGGCGAACATGCCTTCCAGCCGAGCTAGACCATCCCGCCCCCACTGGAGCCATGCTCGCAGCAAAACCTCCGAATCGGATCTCGTGGTGAAGCCATGCCCCATGGCCTCAAGTTCCTGACGCACAGCACGGTAGTTGTAGATTTCCCCATTGAACACGAGAACCAGATGCTCGACCCGCATCGGCTGATCTGCCTGCTGGCCCAAATCAATGATCGCTAGGCGGCGATGCCCTAGGCAAACGCCCGTGCCCAGCCAAGCGTGTCCACCATCAGGCCCACGATGGCGAATCAGATCCAGTGCGGCGCCCAAGACCACGTCGTCCGGTTGCCCCCCCGCGGGTCCAACCCAACCTAAAATTCCGCACATGAAACGCTATCCTCCCCTCAATCCGTCGTAGAGCGCATCGTAACGCCGCCGACTCGCCTCGATGGAGTACACCGACTGCACACGCCGTCGCGCCGCCCGCCCCATAGCCTGGGCCCGCTCACGCTCCGTCAGAAGTTGTGCCATCGCAGCGGCCAAGGCCTGAGCACTGCGTTCTACCACAAGACCGGTCTCCCCATCGATGTGGCATTCCGAGACTCCGGGGGCATCGGCCACCACTGAAGGTAAGCCAGAGGCCATGCCCTCGAGCACCGCATTGCTCATGCCCTCCCAGGATGAGGCATTCGCAAAGAGTCGGGCTCGGCCCAGCAGGGCGGGAACATCCGAGCGCTGCCCTAAGAATACGACATGCGCCTGTATTCCCAGAGACCTGACCTGACGTTCCAACCCGTCTCTCGAAGCACCAGCGCCGACAATCCACAAACTCAAACGCGGATACACAGGCAAGAGCGACGCGACGGCGTCAATCAGAAGATCCTGCCCCTTGTATGGCAGCAAACGGCCCACCGAGATCACAACATCAGCGTTGTCTGGAAGAACCTCCCCCGCAGAAAGGCCTCCCCGTCGCTGGTCGAACTTCTCCAAATCAATCCCGTTATCCAGCGCAATCAGCTTTCTCGCGTTCGCATAAGGGGCCAGGGACTGCATCACGGCGCTGGAGTTGCCGGCCACCACCCGGAAAGGCAAGTACAGAGCGCGAAGTGCCAAAGCGACTCGGCTTGCTCTCTTTGTGATGCGATGTACGTACGCGTGGCTCACGCCTCGTTTCCAACAAGCCGTTGGCCAAGCAACCAGGGCCGCCTGAAATCCGTGCACCACACAGACATTCGGTCGGATTCCCGCCACCAGTCGAAAGTAGCGCCATTGCAGTAGAGGCAGACGCGGAATGAGTCTAAGAAGTTCACGCCAAGCCGAGCCCGTCGGCTGCGGCCGAGACCAGAGTACGACCTGCTCCAGCTGCGGCGCGCGCTGTGCGAACAACGTGGCGCACTCCGGGTCTTTGAATACGAACGCAAAGGTCTCCTCGAGCTCTGCGCGCTGATTGGCACCAAACAGCTGGGAGAGCTGCTGCTCTCCCCCATGTTTTCCATAAGTTCGCATCAAATGAAGTGCGCGAACACGACCAGTGAATGTCACGGCAAGACGATTGGATTACAAGGACGCGCCACCAGCAGAGTGGTCTGGCCGGTCAAGCGATATGACCCATTGACCCAAATGATCTCTTCCACACTAAAGCCCGTCAACTTCAGAAAGTAACGGACGAGATGCATATTCGGAATGAAAATATGCTGGTCATGTAGCGGATGATTCTCATTGAAGTTGGGGCCGAAGAAACCCGAGAACCGCCCCGCCAGAAGGTATCCCACCATGCTCCTCAAGTTGTGGACATTCGGGAACGTCAGCAAAAGGCGACCGTCTTCCCCCACGATTCTGCGCATCTCAGACAGATACTGGAATGGATTCACCAGATGCTCAATCACCTCGGTTGAGGCCACCCAGTCGTACCGCCGGCCCTCCAGAGCGGCGGCCCAGCCCGCTTGCGATAAATCAATCTTCTTGAACGCCAGCGCCAGCGGAGGCACCGCAATGTCCCACCCGAGACCCGCTAGGTGGCGCACGCCGCGGGAATGCAGAGCCGCCAAAAGACGCCCTTCCCCGCAGCCGACGTCCAGAACCTTGACGCTGGCGGCATCGACCCCGAGCAATATCCTCTTTGTCGCTGCGGCGAGTATCGCCTTCGTGTTCGGGTCTAATCCTGTTTCTGATGTCAATTTATGTCCTCCACCAAATTCTTTTCAACACGAACACCAGTGTAGCAATCAGGCTTGGCAAGCCATGGCGCCGGGACAGTCTCTCAAACTCACGGAGCGAAAGCAGCTTGTTGACCTCAGACGCCCCGCCTTGCTGCATCACAGTCAAGGGGAAGTCATGCAGCCGCCCTACCCATCGTTTGGTCAGCCGAAGAATCATGTCATGGTCGGCCACAATCCTGAGATTCACGTCGTAATGCCCGACTGCGTCATACTGCGCCCTTGAAACGATCAACGAGGGGTGCGGTAGAAATGCCGAAATGAACAGGCGCCAGCGACTGTACTTCCATGCCTGGAGAACTCGCTGCTGATCCACTGCTTCTCGCCACATCCAGAAGTAGTTGGTACGCGTCGGGTCCAGCACGCGAACAGCCGACTCGATGGCATCTGGGGATGCATAGTAGTCATCCGAATTGAGCAAGTGAATCCACTCGCCATTTGCAGCCCGGATCCCCTTGTTCATCGCGTCATAGATCCCCCGGTCGGACTCACTAACCACACGACTCACTGTATCTGAGTACTCGTCAATGATCGACAAAGTGTCATCCGTCGATCCGCCATCAATGACGATGAACTCAATACGATCGTAGGTCTGATTCGCGACACTTTCGATCGTGCGACGGATCGTTTTGCCGCTGTTAAAGCTGACGGTAACAACAGAAACCAGCGGACGGGAAATCATTTCAGAGTTCTTGTTCATCGCAAGGAAAATCCACGAACTCTTTCACGCAACCTCTTTGTGACGGGCTCCGTTAGCAGTGCTATGAGCCATGAAAAGACCACCGAGGCAGCAATACACCCCCAGAAAACCACCATCCCGGCCTCATAAAACAAGGTCAGGAAGGAGATGGTGACGGCATAGTGGTTCAGGTAAACGGGATAAGACAAGTCACCCAACCACTGATCCAGCGCCTTCAAGTGACGAGAGCATGCCAGTCGCGCCAGTATCAAGATGACCGCAATCAAACCGAGCAGCACCAGCACGGGACCCAGGACATGATTGCCTGCCGATGCACTCACGTAGTCATTATAGTGAATCACCACCATTACAAAGCACAGCAGTACGGCACATGCCACAACGGACCCTCCGCGCTTGACCCATCGCTGCAGCGCCACACCCAGCATGAAATATGGGGCAAAACCGAAGTAATTCAGTACCGACGCCTTTGTTGTCATCGCCAAAACGAAAAGCACGCTGGTCAGCACAAAAACTATCGGCAGCGTGTATTGGCGAATGACAAGACCGCACCATTTGCCCGCCATGGACCAGCAAACGAAGGCATACGCAAGATAGAAATGCAGCTCGACACGCACTGCCCATACATACCGGACAAACGCGTAGTCCGGAGCCAGACCGAGATAGCCCAACCCGTAAAGAACGACAATGTAAAGCGAGTTTTCGAGGTAGTTCCGCGCCGAGAAGATCCCCTCGGGCATGAACTCGTAGTCGAAGAAGCGGATTGGACCATCTGACGCCAGCCACAGATGCACCACAATCGACGCCAGCAGTGCCGCGAAGTAGGGGGGGATGATCCTCAGCCCCCGATTCACTAGAAAATCACGTATGCGGTCTTTATAGACGGCCTCGACAGCCTCTGCAATGATGAAGCCCGACAGCACGAAAAACACCATGACGGCAATATTTCCCAAACCCCAAGGGCGCAAAAGAGATACCGTCGCCTCGCCTCCCAATTCGACCGAGTGACTGATCACGACCATCAAGGCCAATAGAAATCGCAAGCATCCAAAAGGGCGGTAACTCATTGTCATGCTCATGTTCGTTTCAACTTAGCTCGGAATTCCGTGATCATGGCTGCACTGGTGGGCAGCTCACTTCTTTGACACTTCCATCTGTCATGGCATAAATTTTTTGAAATTGATACTGCTGCAGCTGACTTACCAGGAGCCTAACGACGATTCATCGTCAATGCGGTGACCTCCGGAATTTCCGGTCTGGCAAGGCATGATCCATGTCTGTTTCCGCAAGAAAAACGATGATGAAATCTCTCATCAATCTAAAATGCATTAGTAAAAGTCTTTCAGCGTAAATTCTTCTTTGAGATGAATATGAAGAACATCATTTCTAGATTTCAGAATCGGCTTGTCAGAGTTTGACCATACGTAAAGCTTGTCGAAGATATTGTGCAGGTAGTACTGCTCACCAAAAAGCCCCCCATTCAACTCGTGGATGAAACGCTCCTCCCCCATGTTCTTGTTAAAGAAATTGGTCCCGAGGTCATCGAAATACACCACGGCCCCACTGACCAAAGAATCTTTCAGGTGCTCGAAAACATCTCTGGTTGAGGTGTAGTAATCGCAATCAATCAAAACCAGGCTAGGGGAGAAATCACACCCCAATTTGGGCAACGTTTCCGAAAACAACCCCTTATACAAGTGACACGACTCACCGACGCCATTTTTATCAAGCAGCGTCCGAAGCCGGGCCTGGTCGCCGGGATAGGCGGAGCACCATGTCATAGTCGCCAGCGATGCGGTAGTTCAGATCGAATTCGCCCACCTCGCGATACAGCTGGCCAGGAACGAACAACGTCGGCTGGGGAACATGCGACTCGATCAATTCGCGGCTCCACGAGAACGGTGAGCCAAGGCGGCGTTGCCGGCCATCTGCCTCCTGGTAGATCATTGCGCCATAGCAAACCGTACTCTCGTCCAGCTGTGGCAATAATCTGCTCAAGGTGTCCGGCGCCACGTAGCGGTCGTCAGCGTTCAGGAAATGGATGTAACGACCACGTGCCAGACGCAGCCCCTTGTTCATCGCGTCGTACAAGCCGCGATCGGGCTCGCTGATGCAGACCGATATCGCGTCGCCATAGCGCCGAATAATCTCCAGCGTCCCATCGGTCGAAGCGCCGTCGA
>SXGQ01751083.1_pt1 | contig 14084 bp, 9 predicted proteins | sample 3178371 | NCBI WGS metagenome assembly SXGQ01 (sample SAMN11356859, study PRJNA531348) | freshwater metagenome | isolation source: freshwater sample F1-20 | place: China: Fuxian Lake, Yuxi | collected 2017-12-25
CGGAGCCCATGGAACCGCCCAGGAAGCTGAAATCCATGACCCCGAGGGCGACGCGGTGGGTTCCGATCAGACCGATGCCCGTGACGACGGCATCCTTGAGCAGCGGGGATTTCTTCCGGTTGGCGGCCAGCTTGGACTGATAGCTGGCGACGCCGGTGAATTTGAGGATGTCGACCGATTCCAGGTCCGCATCCATCTCCTCGAAGGAGCAGGTCTCCACCAGGGAGTGGATGCGTTCGCGGGCGCCGATCGGGCAGTGGTGTTCGCACTTGGGACAGACCTTCAGGTTGTCGTCGAACTCCTTGTCATAGACGAGCGCCCCGCACTCCGGGCATTTGAACCAGAGTCCCTCCGGCATATCCCGCTTCCGGGACCGGGAGGCGATCTTGGGACGCCGTAGGAAGGTGGTGTCGGTGGAGGGTGGCGGGGGTGTCACCTTCGGCTCCACCGGATCCAGCACCACGCTTTTCTTCTTCAGGGAACGCGTCGCCATGAGGTTTGCCGCGCAAGGCGGCCCTTTGAACGTGGAGGGGATACCACGGAGACCCGCTGTTGGCCAGCGCAAGTCCCCACTTCCCTCGTCGACTCCCGCACCTCAGGCTCCACTCGACCATGCGCATCCTGACCGGCATCCAGCCCAGCGGGGCCCTCCACCTGGGCAACTACTTCGGCGCCATGAAACCGGCCATCGAACTGCAGCAGCAGGGCGAGGCCTTCTACTTCATCGCCGACTACCACTCGATGACCAGCCTGACCGACGCGGCCCTGCGACGGCAGTACACGCTCGACGTGGCCCTCGACTTCATGGCCTGCGGACTGGATCCGAAACGCTGCATCTTTTGGCGGCAGAGCGACGTGCCGCGGGTCACGGAGCTGGCCTGGCTCCTGAGCACCGTCACCCCGATGGGCCTCCTGGAACGTGCCCACAGCTACAAGGACAAGAAGGAAAAGCTCGCCTCGGGGGACCTCGACAAGGTCAACCACGGGCTCTTCGCCTATCCCGTCCTCATGGCCGCGGACATTCTCCTGTTCGACTCCAACATCGTCCCGGTCGGCCGCGACCAGAAGCAGCACCTCGAGATGACCCGGGACATCGCCGCGAAGTTCAACCAACTGTACGGGGAGGTCTTTGTGATCCCCGAGCCGCGCATCCGCGACGAAGTCGCCGTGGTGCCGGGGGTCGACGGGCAGAAGATGAGCAAAAGCTACGGGAACACCCTGGAGCTGTTCGGCGAGGAGAAGGCGCTCCGGAAGAAGGTGATGGGGATCAAGACCGACAGCCGTCTCCCGGCCGAGCCCAAGCCCGATGCCGACCAGAACATCGCAATCCAGCTGCTCAAGCTGGTGGCACCACCCGCCGTAGCGCTCGACTGGGAGAACCGCCTGAAGGCGGGTGGCCTCGGCTATGGCGACGTGAAGAAGGCCCTGTTCGAGCACTACTGGGACTTCCTTGCCCCCGCCCGTGCCCGCAGGGCCGAGTTGGCGTCGAACCTCGACCATGTCGAGTCGATCCTCCGCGACGGAGCCCAACGGGCCCAGGCCGTGGCCGACGGGGTCCTGTCCCGCGCCCGCAAGGCCTGCGGACTGTGAGCCCGGAGGGGCCGTGGTGAATCAAGCCTGGACCCGCTGCGGATTCCTGGAGAGGGGCCCGCGGGACCACGGATCGGACTGGGATCGTGGAAGACAGTCGCTTGGGGGCCAACGCGCTGGGTCCCGATCTTCCCCGCGAGGGTTGGGTGGAGCTGGGGATGGGGTCGGGCCCATCTGACCCTGGCGAGGATTCCGACCGGCTTCACGGGTGCGCAACGCGCGGCGGATTGAGATGGGGATCTGAGGGACCAGGTTGCTACCCCGCGAAACGACGGTGGGTTCTCGTCCGCACCCTCCACGGCTCAGCATGAAGGCCCCTCCCCATCCGAAGGAGGTCTTCTACGGCTTCTGCAGCTGCTCCACCCAACGCTGACGCACCTCGGCGGGCACCGAGCTCCTGTCGAGCCACGACTGCGCCGAGGCCGGATCCTGCTGGGACCACCAGCGGAACTGCTCCTCCTGCGCCTGCTGGCGTTGGGTCGGGTCCTGCATGGACTCGATCCAGGCGGAGGCGGCGTTGGGGTCGTATTCGCGGAGGTTGCGGGCAAGGGCCGCGGTCGAGGCATCGCGCATGCCGCCCTGCGGCTGGTCCTTGAGCCAGGCCGCCGTGGCGTAGGGATCCTGGTTGGACCATTGCTGGACCAGGACCGATTCGGCCTGGTCACGCAGCTCCCCGGGTGGGAATCGCCCGACCCATCCGGCGGCGTCCGAAGGGTCTTCACCCGACCAGTGACTGACGATGCCGACGACGGCCTCGCGTTGGCGGTCTGGGGGTAGGCTGAGCGCCAGTTCGGCGGCCTTCGCGGGATGGGACTGCGCCAGGGAGATCGAGACCGCCGCCAACGCCGTATCCTGCAGGTCACCGGTGGGCAGGGTCCGCGCCCAGGCCGCGGCCGCATCGGGATCACTCTGGGCCCATCGACTTGCGAGCCCTGTCGCGGCCGAGGGCGACCCGGCCCCCGGGTTGGCATCCAGGAATCGGGCGGCACCGGCGAAGTCCTGTTCGCCCCAGTTCTCGACCACCGAGGCGAGGAGCTGCTGCTTCATCGGGCCTTCCTCGAGGGACTGGACCCACTGGGCGGCACCCGCGACGTCCGAGGCCGACCACCCGGCTACGAGGGACGCCGCCGCCATGGTGCGAGCGGGACCCGTGGGGAGGGCGTCCACGAGGGCCACGCCCGCCTGGGGATCCTTGTTGCCGATGTGCCAGGCGAGCTGGCCCACCACATTCTGCTGGGTCCGACCCGGCGGGAGCTGCTGGACGAATTCCCGCGCGGCGTTGGGATCCACCTCCACCCACTGGGTGACGGCCGACTGCAGGGCCTGGTCCCGGGCCTGTCCGGGCGACAGCCCCAGCGCGGCGGCCGACGCCGCCCGGGGATCCTCCTGGGCCCAGGCCTGCATCAGGCCGGTCAAGGCATTCACCCGCCCCTGCGGATGGTCGAGCTTCGAGGCCCACTCAAAGGCGGCACGGGGATCCTTCTCGGCCCAGGCCATGGCGGCATCGCGGAACGCCGACGCCTGTCCCGGACCCAGCTTCGTGCGGGCGAGGAGGGCCGCAGCCGCCTCCGGGGACTCCAACGCCATCCCTTGGGCCACCGCCACGGCCAGACGCGCCCGGGTCGGGGTGTCGGGCATCTGCTCCAACCAGGCCAGGGCCGCCCGGGGATCCTTCGCCGCCCAATCCCGGCCCACCTCCGGCAGAAGCTCGTTCCGGTGGGGCCCATCCGGAATCCGGGACGCGATCTGGGCGGCCTTTGCCGGATCCTTCTGGCCCACCGCCTGAAGGATCGGCCTCCAGAGCTGTTGGAGCCGGAGGCGGCTGGTGGGACGCTCGCCGATGAAGGCGATGGCGGCCTCGACGTCGACCCCCGCCAGCTTCGTCAGGAGGAACTCGAGGCGCGACTCCTGGCCCACGAACGTCTCAAGTGTCACCGAGCGGGCCGCCGCTCTGGGATCGATGTCGGCCCACGCCCCCAGGAATTCGATGAGGAACTCGCGGCGGTCGTTGGATTCAGGGAAACCCTTGAGAAACGCCTGCCCCACCTCGGGGGCAAACCGGCCCAGCGCCAGCGCCAACGGTGTCAGTGCCGCCTTGCGGTCCGGTCCCTTGGGCAGGGTCGAGAACCAGCGCACCATCCCTGACGGATCCGACAGGACCCATCCATGCAGGACCGCATCGAGCATCGACTCGCGATCCTCCCGATTGGGAAGCGCCTGCGTCCACGCGAGGGCGGCCTGGGGCACCCGGGACGCCCACAGTTCCAGAAGCCGGTAGCGGAAGACGTACAGGTATTCCGGGGTCAGGATCGACTGCGCGATGTCCAGACAGGCCGCGGCATCGGAGGGGGCGATCCGGGCGGCCAACACCCGGAGCTGGTCGCGTCGGAGCTCAGGATCCGGCTCCTTCTGGATTCCAGTCAGCAGAGCCGCCACCTGGTCGGGTCGAACCAGCACCTCGGGCGCCGTCGGACGCTCGGCGGCGGAGCTCCCGACACGGGCGACCGGGGCGGCGGGAGCCGTCACGGCGACTCCCGCAGGGGGTGCCTCGGACCTGCGGCCCGAACCCGCAAGATACCCCACGGCCCCACCGGCGACCGCAGCCAGACACACCGATGTGATGCGACTGTTCACTGTGTCCAAAGCAGTGCACGAAAACCGCCGGCCGGCACCGTTCCGGGAGCGAAACTTGAGCCCCTACAGGCCTCTTTCCATCCGACGACCTCTGGATAGAGTTCCCCCATGCTCCGGACCCTGCTTGCCCTGGCCACCCTCACCCAGATCCTCGCCGCGATCCCGAAGCCCGAATGGATCTGGAGCGGACCGCCGGCCGACCAGGAGATCCGGTACTTCCGCAAGTCCTTCCAGGCCCCGCCCGGCGTCAACAAGGTCAGTGTGATCCTGGCGGCCGACAACCAGGCCGAGCTCAACCTCGACGACCGGCACCAGCTCAAGAACAACCTCTGGGACCAGCCCACCCGGGGGAACCTTCCCGGCAACTTCCCCCCCGGCCCCCACCTGATTCAGGTCAAGGCCCGCAATGCCGCCGGCGCCGCGGGACTCCTCGTCCGACTCGAAATGATCCAGACCAATGGACTGAGCCAGGGGGTCGTGACCGACGGGACCTGGGAGACCTCGGCCAATGGCACCGATGGCTGGAAGCCCGCCACCTCCCTCGGCCCGGTCGGGGTGGCGCCGTGGGGACAGGTCCCGCTCGCCCCCCAGCCCCCGGCCGCCACCAGCCTCAAGACCCTCACAAACTTCGGGGTCGACCTCGTCCACAGCGCCGACCTCGGCGAAGGCTCCTGGATCTCCATGACCGTCGACCCCAGGGGCCGGCTCCTGATCAGTCCGCAGGGCGCCGAGCCCCTGCTCCGCCTGAGCCTCGACCCCGCCGGCGGCATCGCCCGGATGGAGACGCTGACCACCCCGCTCCGCGGCGCCATGGGACTGCTCGCCGTGTCGAATGTCCTCTACGCGAACGCCCATGGACCCGAGGGGTATCAGCTGTATCGCACGACAGACACCGACGGGGATGACCAGTACGACCGGGTCGAGGTCCTCCATCGCTGGTCGCCGCAGGACAAGAACGGGGCGCCCGGCGAGCATGGGGCCCACGCGATTGTCCAAGGACCCGACGGCAACCTGTATGTGGTCGCCGGCAACATGGTCCAGGTGGACCCCCAGCTGCCCGCCCGCTCCCCGGTCCAGCATTTCGCCATCGATTCGGTCCTGCCCCCGGTGTCCGACGGATCCCGACCCAAACCCGGTCTCACCCCACCCGGCGGACACGTCCTCCGGATCTCACCCGACGGACAGACCGTCGCCCTCTTCGCGGCTGGGCAGCGCAACGCCTACGACATCGCCTTCAATGTCGATGGCGAGCTGTTCGCCTTCGACAGCGACAGCGAGGGGGACTGGGGCGTGCCGTGGTACCGTCCGAATCGACTGCTCCACCTCGTGAGCGGGGTGGACCACGGCTACCGGGACTGGTCCTTGAAGTGGCCGTCCTACTACGCCGACTCGCTTCCGGCCGTCGTGGATGCGGGACTGGGTTCGCCCTCGGGGCTAATCTCGGCCAAGGGGGCGAAGTTCCCCGATCGCTATCAGCGGGCGATGATCGGGCTCGACTGGACGATGGGCCGGATCCTGGTGTTCCACCTGCAACCAAAGGGTTCCAGCTACACCGGCACGTTCGAGACACTCGTCCGTGGACGACCGCTCAATGTGACCGATGCTGTGATCGGGTCCGACGGCGCCCTGTATTTCATCACCGGAGGACGTGGCATTCCGTCGGGACTCTATCGGGTCCGCTATACGGGCTCGGAGTCCACCGAACCGAAGAGCTTGTCGATCGCGGTGATGACCCCGGAGAAGACGGCCCGAATGGAGCGGCGTCGGCTGGAGGGGTTCCATCCGTCGGCCGCCCCGGGGACGGTGGAGTCGATCTGGCCGGCCCTCGGACATGAGGACGCCACCGTCCGACATGCGGCCCGAGTGGCGCTCGAGGCGATTCCGGCGGCCCAGTGGCGGGAGAAGGTCCTCTCGGAAACCCAGTCCACGACCGGCCTGACCGCCGGGCTCGCCTTGGCCCGGGTCGGCAGTCGCGAGGATCAGGGCCCCCTGCTCCAAGGTCTCGGCCGGTGGACGCTGTCGTCCCTCAACGAGACGGACTACCTGATCAAGCTCCGTGTCATCGAGGTGAGCTTCGCGCGTCATGGCATTTCTGATGCCATCCGTGCCCAGGCCCTCGAGAAGCTGTCGGGCCAGTTCCCGACCGGGTCCAAGGCCAAGGACCTGGAACTCCTCGCCCTGCTCGCAGCGCTCAATGCCCCTGACGTCGTGGCCAAGGCCCTCGCTCTCCGCGACGCCGCAACCACGCAGGAGGACCAGATGGCCTTCCAGGCACCCCTGCGGATCGTGACCGCGGGATGGACCCCCGAGCTCCGCCAGCGCTACTTCCAGTGGTTCGGCCGACCGAAGGAGGATCCGATGGCCCAGCGCAGCACCGCCTTCCCGCGCCAGATGGTCCAGTGGTTTGCTGACGTCGGACTCAAGCCGTCGAGCGGCTACAGCTTCGACAACTACCTCCGCTACCTGCGTCAGGACGCCTTCGAGAAGGTGCCCGACGACCAGAAGGCCGCGCTGGCCGGGATGATGGCGCAGCAGAAGCTGCCCCAGACCAAGGCCCGGTTCCGGGAGAAGGTGAAGGAGTGGACCGTTGCGGATCTTCAGCCCGTCCTCGGCCAGTTGAGCCAGGGACGGGACCTGCTCCAGGGCCAGACGGTCTACCAAGAGGCCCGATGCGACGCCTGCCACCGGTTCGACGGCGTGGGGGGATCGACCGGTCCCGATCTGACGAGCGTGGGATCCCGCTATGGGGCTGCGGACCTGCTGAGGTCGATCCTGGAGCCCGACGCGAGCGTCCCGCCCCAGTATCAGACCCAGGTGATCACCCTGAAGAGCGGGGATGTGATCACAGGCGCGATCGCCGGGGAGACGCCTGACGCGTTGGAGGTGGTGGTGAATCCGTTGTCGGGCCGTCCGACCCGGGTGCTGAAGGTGGACATCCGGGACCGGTCCGCCTCGACGGTCTCCCCGATGCCGGGTGGGTTGCTGAATCACTTCAGTCAGGACGAGATCCTGGACCTTCTGGCGTTCCTGCAATCGGGCGGCACCCCGGGATCCACCCCGAAGTAGCCCGCCGCGTTCCCTCCACGGCTCCGGGTGGGACCCCATCCGGACAGGGCGTCGGTCACCCCAGCCATCGACGCAGCAGTCGGCCGAAGTTGGCCCAGTTCCTCGACGCATACCGGGCCGTCAGACGCCTCAGCCGGAACGGGTCTCCTCCGGGGCGGTTGAGTCCCGGCTCGGTCGTGCATGCGGTGACGAAACCGGCCTCCTCCACCAGATCCCGGACGGCGGGATTCCAATCCCCGTAGGGATAGCAGAAGTGGAGGATCGGAACCCCGAACAGATCCTCGAGGCGTGCCTTGCTCCCAAGGATCTCTTCACGGGCTTCCGCCAACGGGATGCGGGTCAGCCAGGGATGGGTCCGGGTGTGGGCCCCGATCCCATGGCCGGCCGCCATCCAGTCCCGGATCTGCGAGGCGTCCATCAGGGGTTCGGAGGCCTCGCCCTGCTGCTGTTCCCAGAGGTTGGTCTTTCCAAGAAGGTCCGACACCAGGAACTGGATGGCGTGGAAACCCGACTCCCGGAGCGGCTCCAGGCCGTGGGTCAGCACATTCACGAATCCGTCGTCGAAGGTCAGGGCAACCCTCCGCGCCTCGCCGTCGGAGGCGAGCCCGTGCATCGACACAGAACGATATCCGGCCCGTTGGAGATCCCTGAGCTGCTGACGGAAGAGGCGGGCTGGGACATACAGTCCCTTCAACCGGACTCCCCGGGGGCGGGGCCCCAGCTTGTGGTACATCAGGGACAGGGATCCCCCGTCGAGCCCCCGGACGCCAAACGATTCCAGGCGGGTGAACACACCGGGAGTCCCTGGGGCCAGCGGGGCATGGCCGTCGGCCGGGATGGGCACGGTGGAAGTCACCGGTCAGCCCGCGAGATGGCGGAGTTGCCCGAGGTGGCGGGCGACCGCACCCCCGGCCGGAACCCACAGGGTCTCGCCCTCGGGCATCGAGGACGGTGGGATCGGCTCGAACAGCACGGCAGGTTCACCGGCGTACAGCCGACGGAGGAGGGCACGCTGCTGACGGGGCCGGAGCGGGCGCTGGCCGAACCCGGTGAACCCGGCGCGGCGAAGGAGGTCCGCTCCCCGGCACCGGTCGTCGCCACCCAACTCCACGTACAGGGCGCCGATCCGGGCCGGGTCGAGCCACGACCCCAGGCCCTCCAGGACCTCGCGGTCATGCCCCTCGGCATCGATCTTGAGCAGGCCGATGGGGCCATTCGGCAGGTCGCCGAGAAGGTCGGGCAACGGGGCCTTGCGGATCCGGAACTGACGCCCCCCCAACTGCCCACCCACCCATCCGGCATCCAATGAATGGGCTCCATCCTCTTCCGCGTTCTCGTACAACACCGCTTCACCCACCGTGTCCGATGCCGCGGCCTCGACCACTCTGCAGCTGGATTCCCAGCCGTTCAGGGCGACATTTCGACGCACCGTCTCCGCAAGTCGGGGATGGGGTTCGATGAACGAGACCGGACTCGACCTGAAACGCCGGGCCACCAGACCGATGATCCCGGTGTTCGCTCCGCAATCGACCACCTGGGCTCCGGTGGGAACGAGCTCCCGGACCACCCAGTGGAGCTGGGGTTCATAGTCCCCATCGGTCCAGAACAGGGTCTGCTGGATCTCACTGGCCAGATCAACCTCCATCCAGATCCCACTGCGTAGACGGATCCGATGCCGGCGTCCGACAAGCGCACCGGCAAGGCGTCGGACGAGACCATGTGCCGGACTCGCGGGTGCATACCGGTAGGCGCGGTACGCGCGCCGGACCCGCCTCACCCAGGGCGACTCCGTCAAGATGGATTCCGACATGACTGTGATGCAGAGTGGCGGGAGATCTCCGACAGGACAACCGCATTGGTGGGCAAGTGGCAGGGAGGTTGCCCCGGACTCCATGGTCCCGGACCGCGCCAGGGCCGTTGTCACAACCTCTCCCGGGGGAAACTCAGCCCACGGACGGGGAGCGACCGGGACGCGTGGGCTGCCCCGGCCCGAGGATCTCGCGATACAGGCCGATCATGTCCTGGGCATAGCGGGCGAGGGATACCCGTCCAGCGACCCGCTCATGGAGTCGCCGGCGTTCCGTCTCAGGAATCCGCGGGCCAAGCGCCACACGCCGCATGGCATCCGCCAGCGCGTCGACATCCTCGGGCGGAACCAGTTGGCCTGCCCCGCCAAAACCGAAGGCCTCCGGGATGCCATCGAGGGAGGATGCCACGACCGGTCTGCCGCAGGCATGCGCTTCCATCACGACGCTGCCCATGGCCTCGGTGCCGATCTGGGGGTGCACCAGGCAGTCGAGGGCATTCATGACGAGCGGCATCTCGAGGGAATACCCGGGAAGCGTGGCGATTCCCCGGAGACCGAGGCGCCGGATGTCCTCCTCGAGCAGGGGGCCCATGTCGCCGCGGCCGACAATGACGAAGCGCGCCCGGGGAACCTGATCGCGGATCCGGGCCGCGGCCGCGAGAAATTCCCGGTGTCCCTTGCCGCGAGGGAGTGCGTAGCCCCCCACCATGCCGAAGACGAAGTCATCCGGGGACACTCCCCAATGCCGTCGCAACATCACGACCCCGGATTCGGATTCGGGCAGCGGCTGGAACCGGTCGAGTTCGAACCCACCGTAGATCACCCGGATCCTGGATCTGGGACCCCACATCGGCGGACGCCAGTGTCGCTCCTCCTCCGGTGAGCCCGGATCTGCATGACCCTCGCGTAGCACCCGGGCGGTGAACTCCGAACAGGCGACCATCGCATCGCAGAGGTTCAGCACAAGGAACCGGCCGGGCAACGAACCCGGACTCTTGGCGAGGTGCCTCGACAGAACGAGACGGGGATGACACCGGGACAGGCGTGCGGCGAGGATGGCCGGCCAGTAGTCCCGCCCGTGATGGGCGTGGACGATCTCGATGCGACGCCGGCGGAGGATCCGGGCCACGCGGGCGATGTACCGCAGCTTGATGAACCCTTCGTCGCCGGTGTCCTCAAGCGGCACACCCGAACGGATCGCCACTTCGGCCTGCTCCCGGTCCCTCGGGCCCGCGAGAGTCACATCGACACCCGCCTGATGGAGACCGATCGCAAGTTTCACACACTGGTCATCGGTTCCACCCCCGTGGAACAGGGTGTTGAGCTGTAGGACTCGGAGGCTCATGGGAGGCAGTGGCCGAGGAACATCGACCCGGCGGCGCGGAAAAGACGACCCGATCGGCGAACGACATGCAATGCGGCGCGTCGAAAACGAGGCATGGGAATCTCCTGTCGAATCAACGGATCGCGTTGCTGTTGCACTCCTGCAATGCAGTTGTTCCTCTTGTCGCCCACCCGCAGGCCGGTCCCGGCAGGTCGTCCCAATGCCCATATCCAGGACCCGAGGCGCGGGATCCCGAATGGAGAACCTCTCCCAGCACCACCCAGGCCCCGTCGGGGCGAATCCGCCTCCCGTCCACCTGTTCGTCAACAATTTCAAGTGGGGCGGCGGCATGGAACGGTTCGTCATGGATGTCAGCACAGGGGTCCGAGACCTGGGCCGTGACGTCCGGGTGCAGGCACGGAAGGTCGATGCGAGGGTCGCCGAGAAGCTCGGCATCGCCGTCCAGGCCCACCCCGTCTGGGCCTTTCCGAGGCGACTCCGGACGTGGACCCTCCATCGGCGCATCGGACGCCTGCTACCCCGGCTGGATGGAGTCCAGATCGCTCTCGCCACCGTGCCGGCCAGGGACCTCATGGTCTGTGCCGGAACGCATCGAGGCTACCTCCGACGCACAGGCCGACGGCCCGGACTGTTTGACCGCCTACAAATCCACTTGGAGCACGCCAGCTACCACTTCCCCAGGCGGGTCGTCTCGTTCTCCCGACTGTGCGCGCGGGAGCTGACCGAGCTCTACGGCGTGGCAGAGGATCGGATCACCGTCCTGTATCCACCCATCGGCACGTCGTTCACGCCGGCTTCGGACGAATCGGAGAGACAACGCCACCGCAGGACGCTCGGGCTGCCCGAGCAGGGCGTCGTGATCCTGTTCCCTTCCACAGGACACAGCCGGAAGGGTCTGGATCCGATCTGTGACGCACTCGTCAGGATGTCGAACCCACCGATCCTGGCCATCGCCGGAAACCCGCCCGGACATCGTCGCCAGGGACTCCGCATGCCGGACGGGAGGCCGGCACCGATCCAGTTCCTCGGGTACATCGAGGACATGGAGACCGCCTACCGGGCGGCAGACTTCACAATCCTCGGCTCCACGTATGAGCCCTTTGGCATGGTCGGACCGGAATCCGTCCTGTGCGGCACTGGACTCGTGTTCGAGGAAGGGATCGGGTGTCTCGAGGCGGTGGACCCCTCGGTGGTCACGACCTTTTCCATCCGGGACCGGGATTCGATACAGAGGGCGATCGCGGCATCCGTGGAACTGGCCCGGAAGGGCCTACATCGGGTCGGCGACCCCGCAGGGACCGTACGGTACGATCCACGTCCGACGTCCTACGCGAAGGCCCTGCTCGAGGTGGCGGAAGGATGAACCGGATCGCAACAGCGCACGACGGCCGGACACGACCGGGCCGGGCAACAGGATTTCGTTTGGCGGCAGGCCCCACCTGCTGCCCACTCGGAGGGTGGATTCCGTGACTCCGAAAGCCGCCATCATCGTGAGCACCTACAACTGGCCCGAGGCACTGGGCCTCGTGCTTCGGTCTGCCATGCAACAGTCGGAGGACGCCGTCGAGCTGGTGATCGCCGACGACGGCTCCCGTCCCGAGACCGCCAACGCCGTCGAGTCCCTGTTGCGTCCCAGCCGGATCGCCTGGTGCCACGTCCGTCAGGAGGACTCCGGCTTCCGCCAGTCGAGGGTCCGCAACCTCGGGGTCCGCCACTCGACCGCTCCCCTCCTCATCTTCATCGATCACGACACCCTGCTTCACCCCCGGTTCGTCGCCGACCACGTCCGGCTCGCAAGGAGAGGCTCGTTCGTCCAGGGCAAGCGCTGCTTTCTTCCCGAGACGGAAACCCAGCGGCTGATCCGCGACGGACTCGACGGGGCCTGGTGGCCGTCACCCTGGCTGGGCGGGCTCGGGAACCGGAAGAACGCCATCCACGCACCCTCCTTGGGCGACGCCTTCGTCCGGCCCCGACGCTTCGAGTCGGCGATCCGGGGCTGCAACATCGCCGTCCTGAGGGAGGACTTCATGGAGGTCGATGGATTCGACGAGATCTACGATGGGGTCTGGGGACGCGAGGACTCCGATTTTGCGAACCGGCTGTTCCACACCGGGAGGACCTGTCGGAACGCCTGGTTCAGCGCCCTGCAGGCGCATCTGCACCACCGCCAGTCCAAGCGGACCGGACGGGACGCCCTCGACGACGAGCTCGACCGGATGAGGGCAGAACGGCGGAAGCGTGCCGTGGCGGGATATTCCACGATGGATTCCGAGGGGGAGGTGGTGGCCGCATCGCGTGGGTACCGTCAGGGTTGAGTCGCCCCTGCGGATGTGCCCCGGCGTCGGGCATCGAACTTGAGACCAAGGGCGGACAAGACTTCGGTTGTCCTTCGCAACCCCGCTTGGTCTCATCGAACCCTATGGCTGTCCGCGAGCCGAACCCCGCATCCGTGCGCCCACTCCGCTATCCGCCCCGGTTCTGGCGATGCCTCAGCCGCTATGGCTTCCTCGTGGCCGGGTTTTCCAACTGGGCCGGTTTTCTCGCCCGCAAATGGGGACGGGCCGACGCGTCGCCCCTACGGATGACGACCCGGAACGGGCTGACGATCGTGGTCCCGATCCCTCTCCTGTTCCCCTTCAAGGACATCTTCCTCCACAGAGCCTACGCCCCTCCCGAACTTCTGGCGGTCCTGCCGGAACGACCGGTCGTGGTCGACCTCGGGGCGAACGCGGGATTCTTCTCGCTCTTCGCCCTGCACATCCGACCCGGAGCCCGCTGCATCTCGTTCGAACCCCTGCCAGACAACTTCGGGATCCTCGAGGAGAACCGTCGGCTCCAGGGACCCCGCGACTGGAGGACGTTCAACCAGGCGGTCTCGGCCACGGCGGGGACCGCCACGCTCGTATGTCCGGAGGGGACCGGTCCGTCGACGGTGTCGACCCTCAGGACCGATGGGGTCCAGGCACACACACGGACGGTCGAGGTCCGCACACGGACCCTCGATGAGATCCTCGAAACCGAGGTGGGAGGGTCCTGCGACTGGCTCAAGATCGATGTGGAGGGATTCGAGTACGAGATCCTGTACACGCTCCCACCCCGGCGATTCCGTCGGATCCGGACCCTCGCGATCGAGGCGGACCGTGTGGACGCCTCCCGAAACAATCGCGAGGCCCTCGCACGCTTTCTGGCCTCCATGGACTTCGACGTCCTGCTGGCGGACGACGCCGTGCTGTATGCCTTGAACCGATCGTATCAACCCGGCTTCTGATGTTCGTTTGGCCCGGTCGCGGAGGCGCAATGACTCCTGCCCAGCAAGCCTGATCCGACGGCGCGGTCGACCCCGCGATGGTTCATGGTCTTCCGTCCGGAACCGGAGTGCCAGCACGGTGGATCCAGCGCCAGATTCCGACGTGAACAAGGCCGAGGGTGATCAGGAGCAGCCCGAGCGACGCAACCCCGGCCACGATTCTCGAACCCGGAAAACTGCCGGCGGCCACAAGCAGGGCCAGGGCCATGTTCCGGTTGAGGGCCCCAAGGCCCAGGACGAGGCCGCGTCGTGGAGTTCCACGGTCCCCGAGCCAACCCAGGATCCATGAGGTCTCGGCGACCAATCCCATGGCGAGGAGGCCCGGCAGCCCGACC
>SXGQ01028787.1_pt1 | contig 14082 bp, 13 predicted proteins | sample 3178371 | NCBI WGS metagenome assembly SXGQ01 (sample SAMN11356859, study PRJNA531348) | freshwater metagenome | isolation source: freshwater sample F1-20 | place: China: Fuxian Lake, Yuxi | collected 2017-12-25
CGATTCGATCTTTGCGATGAACCGTATCGTGCAGGCTATCAGCGCCAAGGCGAAGAACTACAACGTGCGCCTGGGCGGCGTGATCGCCAATCGAAGTACTGACACCGATCAGATCCAGAAGTTCAATGACCGTGTCGGACTGCAGACCATGGCGCACTTTCGAGATCTGGATGTGATTCGCCGCAGCCGTTTGAAGAAAGCTACGCTGTTTGAGATGGAGCCGTCTCCCGAACTTGAAGCGGTGCAGCAGGAATACCTGCGGCTGGCCGCGCGCTTGTGGGCGGGTACCGACCCGATCACCGCTAGCGCACTCAAGGACCGCGAAATCTTTGACCTCTTAGGGTTCGACTGATGCTAGGGCAGAGCTACGTTCAGCGCCGCGGTGAGATCGAACACTACTTCGATCGAACCGCAGCGGCCGCCTGGGCGCGCCTGACTTCCGATGCTCCGGTCAGCCGTGTGCGCGCCACCGTACGCGCCGGGCGAGACCGTATGCGCCACACGCTGTTATCTTGGTTGCCCGATGACCTGCGCGGTCGCCGAGTGCTGGACGCGGGCTGCGGTACTGGGGCGCTGGCGATGGAAGCCGCCAGGCGCGGCGCTGAGGTGGTGGCCATCGACCTGTCACCCACGCTGGTGGACTTGGCACGCGAGCGCACCCAGGCCGAGCGCGCTGAGCTCAAGGCCAGCGGTGGCGGCCACATTGAGTTCCACGCAGGCGATATGCTCAACCCCGCCCACGGCCGCTTCGATCATGTGGTGTGCATGGATTCGATCATCCATTACGGCCAAGCTGATGTGCAGCGCGTGCTGGCGTCGCTGATCGAGCGCACCACAGACTCCGTGATCTTCACCTTTGCACCGCGCACCCCGCTGTTGAGCGTGATGCACAAAGTAGGCTCTTTGTTTCCGCGCGGCGACCGAGCTCCCATGATCGTACCTTTGGGTGAGTCGCAGTTGCTGCGTACCGTGGTCGAGGACCTGCGCTTTTCGCAATGGTGTGCCGCCCGCACCTGCCGCGTACAGGGCGGTTTCTACATCTCCCAGGCGATGGAACTGCGCCGCCGCTAAAACCCAATATGTCACGTCTGCGCCCACCCTTGCCCCCTGCGCTCGAGCAATGGCTGCGCACCGTGATGCCACGCGTGCTGCCTTTCGCAGATGCAGCCTCGCAGGAACTGCCCCTGGGGCGCTTGCTCAGGCTTGGCCTGTTTCAGGTTTCAGTGGGGATGGCGGGTGCCTTGTTGGTGGGCACGCTAAACCGAGTGATGATCGTCGAGTTGGGCATGTCCGCTTGGCTGGTCGCCCTGATGGTGAGCCTGCCCATCTTGGCTGCGCCGTTTCGCACCCTGATCGGCTACCGCTCCGACGTCCACCGCTCGGCCATCGGCTGGCGCCGGGTGCCGTACCTGTGGATGGGCACCTTCTTGTTGTTTGCTGGGTTTTCCATCATGCCGTTCGCACTGATGGTGCTCACCGGCGAGGGCGAACTGGGCCTGGCCTGGGTCGGTCAAATCGCCGCTGCGCTGTCTTTCCTGTTGGTGGGTTTGGGCATGCAAACCACGCAGACGGCAGGCCTGGCCTTGGCCACCGACATCGCGCCCGAAGCCGCACGGCCGCGCGTAGTGGCCCTGCTGTATGTACTGCTCTTGCTGGGCATGGTGGGAGGAGGCCTGTTCTTCAGCGCAGCCTTGGAAGACTTCAGCGGTACCAAGCTGATACAGCTGGTGCAAGGTGTGGCGGTTTTAACCGTGTTACTGAATGTGACCGCCAGCTGGAAACAGGAGGCACGCGACCCCAACCGCCGCCATCGCCTGATCCAAGAGCCCCCGCTGCCCTTCCGAGCCCTGTGGCAACGGTTCATCCAGCGCCCGGCCTCAAGGCGCTTTCTGTGGACCGTGGGCCTGGGCACGGCCGCCTTCAACATGCAGGAGATCGTGCTGGAGCCCTATGGCGGCGAGATCCTGAATCTGAGCGTAGGGCAAACATCGGCCCTGACGGCGCTGTTGGCCGGTGGGTCCTTGGCCGCCTTTGCCTGGTCGGCGCGTTGCTTGGCGCAGGGCTGCGACGCTCTGCGCATCGCCGGCTTGGGCCTCTTGATCGGGCTGCCGGGCTTCTCGCTGGTGCTGTTCGCCGCGCCGCTCGACTCGGCTTGGATGTTCCGCATCGGCACCGTGCTGGTGGGCTTCGGGGCCGGCCTGTTTGCAGTCTCCACCCTCACCGCTGCCATGGACCTGGAGGTTCAGGAGCATGCTGGGTTCGCCTTGGGCGCCTGGGGTGCGGTGCAAGCCACCGCCGCTGGCGTGGCAGTGGGGCTGGGCGGCACGGTGCGGGACGCCGCTGCCGCCTTGGCCGCCGATGGGTCGTTCGGGCCTGCCCTGCAACACCCGGCCACCGGCTATGGCACGGTGTACGCCATCGAGTTGTTCTTGCTGTTCCTGGCCCTGATTGCACTTGGGCCCTTGGTGCGACTGCGCACCCGCAGTACCGAGCCGGCGCCAGCCGGCAAGTTTGGCCTGGCTGAATTCCCCGGCTAGGTCGTCATCAAGGAGATTCTTATGGGAACCGGAGCCATCACGCAGTACGTCGACGTGGCGCAGCTTGTGCTGTATCTGTTTTGGATCTTTTTCTTCGGGCTGATCGTCTATCTTCAAAAGGAAAGCCACCGAGAAGGCTATCCGATGATTGATGACGGGCCACGCCAGCAAAAGATCATGGGCTGGCCGGTGCCCGAGCCCAAGACCTTTCTCTTGGCGCACGGTGGAGAAGCCACCCAGCCCACCCATGTCGTCCATGACCATGAGGTGAACCTGGCAGCGGTACCCGCCCATCCCTGGAAGGGCGCGCCCCTGGTGCCCACGGGCAACCCCATGCTCGATGGCATAGGCCCGGGTGCTTATGCCCTGCGGGCCGATGTGCCGGATCTCACCTGGGACGGCAAGGTCAAGATCATTCCGCTGCGTGTGGCCACCGATTATCAGGTGGCACGCCAGGACGTCGACCCCCGTGGCATGACCATCATGGGTGCGGACGATGAGGCCGGTGGCGTGATCACCGACCTGTGGATCGACACTGCCGAGACGATATTCCGTTACCTGGAGGTGCAGACGCCCCGCGGCCGTCGAGTCATGGTGCCCATGCCTTTTTGCCGCATCACCCGTTCGGGGGTGAAGGTTCAAGCGGTCCTCGGGCATCAGTTTGAAGAGGTGCCCGCGCTCAAGAGCTCCGACCAGATCACGTTCTTGGAAGAAGAGAAAGTCATGGGCTACTTTGGTGGCGGCACGCTGTATGCCGAACCGTCTAGGGCTGAGCCTGCGGTATGAAGCCGGTCCGCAGTGCCCCCGAGCCGTTGCGGCAGTCCCACAGCCATTCGGCTGGTCTGCTGCAAGAGCACGACGAAGAGCCGGTTGCAGGCCTACCCGAGGAGCTGCCCCGCGGGGAGCGCATCCTCTGGCAAGGTGCGCCGCAATGGCGCGCGCTGGCGCGGGAAGCCTTTCATTTGCGCAAGCTGGTGCTCTACTTCGGCCTGATCGGTGTGTTGCGCTTGGTGTTCCTGCTTGAGGATGGCCTGGGCGGTTTGGAATTGGCCAAGGGTATGGCACCGTTCTTGGTACTGGCCATCAGCGGCTTGCTCATCGTCTGGGCCCTGGCATGGCTAAGTGCTCGGCACACGCTGTACACCTTGACCAACCGACGGGTAGTGATGCGCGTTGGCATCGTGCTCACGGTGACCTTCAACATTCCCTACAGCCGGGTCACGGGCGCCAACCTTCGCCAGACCGAATCCGGTCATGGCGATGTATCACTGGAAATCGAATCGGCCTCGCGTATCCCCTATCTGCAGCTGTGGCCCCATGCCCGGGCTTGGCAGGTGAGATATCCGCAGCCCACGCTGCGAAGCATCAGGGATGCGCAACAGGTGGCGGCCCTCTTGACCGAGGCCTGGTCGCAGGCCTGTGGCCTGCGCGCCTTGCCTTCGGGCGAACCGAAGGCAGCCGGTGACCGCCCTGGCCTGCGCGCACCGGCCCATCAGGTCTAAAGGCTCACGCACCACCATGTCCAGCCACCACGCCCACGAAGCCCCACTGGTGCCCCAGGCCGTTCTGGCCATTTTGGGCGCTCTGCTGTTGATCACGGTGCTGATCGTGGCTGCAGTTCGCTGGTCCGGCATGGAGATTCGCCATCCGGACGCCCCCAGCATTCGGGTGAGCTCTTTGCGCTTTCTAGACCTGCCCGACGGATCCATCGAGGTGCGAGATGGGGTGCACGATCAGCGGCTGGCGGTGGTCGAGGGTGAGGCCGGCTTCCTGCGCGGCGCACTGCGGGTGCTCAGCCATGACCGCATGCGCCGTCAAATCGGATCACAAGCCCCTTTTGAGCTGCACCATCGACAAGACGGTCGCTTGACGCTGATCGACCCCCAAACCGGCACGCGACTGGACCTGGAGTCCTTCGGTCCCCAGCACGCCGAAAGTTTTGCACGATTGATTCAGAAGGAAATCCCATGAGCACCGAACGCCAAGCCATGCCCAGCGCCATTGCCGCACCGGGATTCGCCAGCTCGGATGACGCCTCGCGCAAGGCCAAGGAAACCACCCTTCTGAGTCCGCGCTTTTACACCACCGACTTCAAGGCCATGGACGCCATCGACGTCTCTCCTGTTCGGGCTGAATGGGACGCCATGATGGCCGAGTACGAGGGCGACAATAACCACGACCATTTTCAGAGGGACGCAGCCTTTGGTGAGGAAGCCCGTGCCAGCCTGGCAGCGCTGACACCCGAGTTGCGTAAAGAGTTCGTTGACTTTCTGATCACCTCGGTAACTTCGGAGTTTTCAGGCTGCATTCTCTACAACGAGATCGCCAAGCACGTCGACAACCCAGACATCAAGCAGCTCATGCGCTTCATGGCGCGCGATGAGTCTCGCCATGCGGGCTTCATCAACCAGTCCTTGCGCGACTTCGGCATTGGGATCGACTTGGGCGACCTCAAAAGAACCAAGCGCTACACCTACTTCAAGCCCAAGTACATCTTTTACGCCACCTACCTCTCGGAAAAGATCGGCTACGCCCGGTATATCAGCATCTACCGGCAACTCGAGCGCCACCCCGACAAGCGATTCCACCCGATCTTTCGGTGGTTCGAGCGCTGGTGCAACGACGAATTCCGTCATGGGGAATCGTTTGCCCTGATCATGCGGGCCAATCCACACCTGCTGCAAGGCGGTAACAAGCTCTGGATCCGATTCTTCCTGTTGGCGGTGTATGCCACGATGTATGTGCGAGACCACACCCGGCCCATGCTGCACAACGCCATGGGCCTGGACTCCACCGAGTACGACTGGCAGGTGCTGCACATCACCTCCGAAATCAGCCGACAGGTATTTCCCATCACCCTGGACCTCGACAGCCCAGCGTTTAGGGCCAGCATGGGGCGCTTGGTGCACCTGTCTCGCAGCATGCAAGCAGCCCAAGAGCGCGGTGGTGTGATCGGTCAGCTGAAGCGTGCAGGCTATGCAGTGGCTGCGGGCTGGACCTTCTTGAGGCTGTACACCCTGCCGGTGAAATCGCATGACCTGCCGCAGCAAGTCCGGATGCAAGCGGCGTGGTGAACATACGCCTGAGCATGGAATTCCAGGGGCACGCCAACTATGTTTGAATGGCTGCTGCCAGCGGTCTTTGCTATCTTCATCTGGTGGTTTAGCACCGGCGTGGTGATCCTGCTCGATGGCTTGCCCCACCGGACATTCCGCTGGAGCCTGGTGGTATCCAGCGTCTTGGCCCTTGTCGCCCTCATGGGACTGGCCCACACCGCTTCGCAGACCACGGTTTCGGGCGCCTACTGCGCCTTCACCTGTGCCCTGATCTTGTGGGGATGGCATGAGTTGTCCTTCCTCACCGGCTGGATCACCGGTCCCCGAAAGTGGGGCCACACAGAGGGCTGCTCTCGTTGGCGCCAAGCCCTTCAGGCGGTACAGGTGATCCTGTGGCACGAACTGTGGCTGCTGCTGTCTCTGAGCCTGTTGGCCACCTTGACGTGGAACCAGGCCAACCCCGTGGGCCTATGGACCTTCGCTGGGCTTTGGTGCATGCGGGCCAGCGCCAAGCTCAACCTGTTCCTGGGCGTGCGCAACCTGGGCCTGGAGTTTCTGCCCAGCCACCTGAACTATCTTCAGCACTACTTCCGCAAAGCCCCGATGAACCTGCTGATGCCCTGGTCCATCAGCCTGGCCACGGCCCTGGTGGTGTGGCTGGTCATGGGCTCCATGGCCGCCGAACCCGGCAGTGCCGCTGCCATCGGCAAGCTCCTGGTGGCCACTATGCTGGCCATGGGCGTTCTGGAGCACTGGATGCTGGTGCTGCCAATCAGCCCGAGCGCCCTGTGGCGCTGGGCTCTGCGCCACCACGCCAAGGTGGCTGCGACATCGACCGGAACACCCCCCGCCGATGAAACGGCCGGCAGCACCCCGACGCTGCAGCCCACGGGACCCCACGGCTCCCCCCTGAGGATCCAACGCGATGAAAAGCTTCTACACGCCCGTTCGGCCTGAACACGGCGTCGCCAACGCCCTGCGAGGCTCATCCCTGGGGCCCGCAAACAGTCGTCCCCATGCCGTGGTCATTGGCAGCGGCTTTGGTGGACTGGCGGCGGCGGTTCGCTTAGGCGCCAAGGGTTATCGGGTCACCGTCCTCGAAAAGTTGGACCAAGTGGGGGGCCGCGCCACAGTCTGGCGGCAAGACGGCCACACCTTCGACGCCGGCCCCACGATCATCACCGCCCCGCATCTGCTGGAGGAACTCTGGGCCTTGTGCGGTCAGCGCATGAGCGACCATGTCACGCTCAAGGCGATGGACCCGTTCTACCGGATCCGCTTTGATGACGGTTCACACTTCGACTACTGCGGTGACACCACACGCATGAGGGATGAGGTCGCGCGATTCGCCCCTGAAGATGTCGAAGGGTACGACCGCTTCATGGCCTATGCCGAGAAGTGCCGCCGCTTGGGCTTTGAGGGCTTGGGCACGGTCCCATTTGACAGCGTGGGCGACTTGCTCGCAGCCATCCCATCCATGGTGCGCATGCGAGCCTGGACGCCTATCTACGACCGTGTGGCCAGCTATCTGAGCAACCCCAAGTTGCGCATCGTTTTTAGCTTCCATCCCCTACTGATTGGTGGGAATCCCTTCTCGGTGACTTCGGCCTACGCCTTGATCAATGCACTGGAAAAGCGCTGGGGTGTGCACTGGGCGATGGGGGGAACGGGTGCGCTGGCCCAGGGCCTGGCACAGCTCATCAGGGGACAAGGCAATGAGATACGGCTGAACAGTGAAGTGCGGCAAATTCTGGTCAGCGAAGGTCGCACCCATGGCGTGGAGCTGGCTGACGGCCACAAGCTGCACGCCGACCTCGTGGTGTGCAACGCCGATGTGGCCTGGACCTACAAGAACCTCATCGCGCCTGAGCACCGGCGGCACTGGAGCGACCGCCGCATTGCGAAGGGTCGCTACTCGATGAGCCTGTTCGTGTGGTACTTCGGTACTAACCGGCGTTATGAAGAAGTGCCCCATCACATGCTGGTGTTGGGGCCTCGCTATCGCGAATTGCTCAAGGACATCTTCAAGCGCCACCGCTTGGCACCGGACTTCAGCCTGTACCTGCACCGCCCGAGCGCCAGCGATCCGAGCATGGCGCCACCGGGCTGCGACACCTTCTACGCGCTGTCACCCGTTCCACACCTGGACAGCGGAACCGACTGGCCTGCCACGGCTGAGCGCTACCGGCAGTCCGTGCAAGACGCGCTGGAGCGCACCGTGCTGCCAGGTTTGGGCGCGCACATCGTCACCTCACGGGTGACCACACCGCTGGACTTTCAAGACCGTTTGCTGTCCTACAAGGGTGCAGCCTTCGGACTGGAGCCCCTGCTGCTGCAAAGCGCCTGGTTCAGGCCGCACAACCGCAGTGAAGACATCCGGGAGTTGTACATGGTCGGGGCCAGCACCCACCCGGGCGCTGGGGTCCCCGGCGTGCTGATGTCGGCCATGGCGTTGGACAAGGTCATCCCACCGGCCAGCGAGTTTCATCAACGGTCGGCCAGCCTTCCAGGCTCCACGGCTCACAGCCTATGAGGCTATTGCCCATGAACCTAAGCGCCTTACACAATGACGCTCTGGATTCGGATCTAAACCTGAATCTGAACCGGGCTCCGAACCAGGCGCAGAGGGTCCGGCTCCCTGTGGACTTCGACCTGAAGGCCTGTCGCCGCCTGATGCAGGGAGGATCCAAGACCTTTTTTGCGGCCTCGCTGCTCTTGCCGCCCCGCATCCGCTTGGCCGCCACGGCGCTGTATGCGTTTTGTCGCGTGGCCGATGACCTGATCGACGATGGTGTGGACAAGTCAGCCGCCGCCACCGAGCTCCAACAGCGCTTGGATGCGGTCTATCGAGCCCACCCCCATCAGCTGGAATCGGATTTGGCGCTGGCCATGGTGGTGCACCAACACCAGATACCGCGGGCCTTGCTGGACGCGCTGCTCGAGGGCTTTACCTGGGACGCGCAGAGGCGGCGCTATGAAACGGTCGAGGCATTGCAGGCCTATGCTGCCCGCGTGGCCTCCACCGTTGGAGCCATGATGGCCCTAATTATGGGCGTGCGCAGCGCCGCCGCCCTGGCCCGCGCCTGTGACCTCGGTGTGGCCATGCAACTGACCAATATCGCCCGGGACGTCGGCGAGGATGCCCGAGCGGGTCGGCTGTACCTGCCGCGTCAATGGATACGTGAAGAAGGTCTGGACCCCGACCGTTGGCTGGCGCAACCACTGTTCAACGACGCCATCGCACGGGTCGTCAAGCGGCTGTTGGGCGAGGCCGACCGCCTGTACAAGAGGGCCGATGTCGGCATCGCCTTGTTGCCCAAAGACTGCCAAGCGGCCATCCGGGCAGCAGGCCTGGTGTACGCCGAAATCGGCCGTGAGCTGGAGCGCAGAGGGCTCAATTCAGTAGACAGCCGTGCAGTTGTCTCCAGCCGCCGAAAGCTCTTGCTGGTGGGCAAGGCCTTGACCATCCCCACACGGCCGCGCCGCGCTGCTGGCCCACAAGGCAGTTGGGAGCCTGCGCTGCAGGCCACTCAGTTCCTCGTAGATGCATCTGTCCAAGCCGACCCCGTGGATGCACCCGATCTGGGCGAGGAGCCAGACGACGATGGCCGGGTGGTGTGGCTCATCGACCTGTTCGAACGGCGAGAGGCTGAGCGCTTGCGGCAAAACGGTATTGCTCCCCATTCTGCGGCGTACGCCGGGGCATCGACCGATGCCGATGCACCCCGCCCGTTGGCTGCACCACCCTCAGTGCCCGGATGGACAGCGCACATTGGCCGCTGATCCTGGTCGAAGGCGTCTTGGTCTTCGGCGGGGCGCTGGCCTTTGGCTGGTGGCAGTTGCGTTCTGTCAAGCGTGATCGTGAGCTGCTGCAGGCACAAAGGGCCCGCGAGCGGGAAGCCGTGTTGACGGCAGAGCCGGGGGTGGGCGAAGCGGCGGCCCCAGCCTATCCAGCCTATCCAGCCTCTCCAGCCTCTCCAGCCGCTCCAGCCTCCCCGGCCATCGGTTCGGCCGGCACCACCGGACCTTCTGGTCCGCATCCCTAGCGCCGGCGCGGCATTCGAAACGGCAGCAGCATCTGTACAGGCCAGGCGGCCACTCGCCGCGCATCCAGAGACTCGTGCACCGAGTGCCCCGATTCACCCAAGACAGTGGAGCTCAGCAGGTCGCGAACATAAAAAGGCGTGTTTTCAAAGACCTTCAGTACCCGAGGTGTCGAGCCTAAGTCGCTGCGGGTGCTGCGGGCAATGCCCCACGCCGTGGTGGGCAGCTGCTGCCTTGGAGGGGCTTCGAAAGACTCGCTGTCGCCCTGGGGGCTGAAGCGTTGCAGCACCAGCCGCTCGGCACCTGACTTGCACTGCACGTCATACAGCACCGCGGTGTGTCCGCTCGGGCTGGCACTGCGCGACCAGTCCCAACGCTCAAAGGGTCGGTGGATCGGTTCGTCCCCATCATTAGAGTCGAAGTAGCCCTGGCCGCTCCAAGCCAATGCACCGGGGCCCAGGTCCACCTCGACACGCGCACAGGGGGCGATCGGCCCCCAACGGTGCAGGCCCTGCTCGTCCAGGTTTGCGCGAAATGAGGTGAAGGCACGGGGATGCACCCGAATCCGTCCCCTCAGGTGCGCAGGCCAGGGGCACTCGCGCTCATCAAAGTTCAAATCGAACCATCGACCATTCCAAGACCAGGCACTGGGCCCGACTTGAAAGTGCGTTGCCGAGCGGGTCAGGTGCCGGCTGCTGCGCTCGGTCATCGCCCATCGGTGACCACCAGCACCGTAGAACGCCACATTGATGCAGACGTGATCTTGTGGGTCGACCGCGGCGCCCAAGCGCTTGAAAGCCCAGGCATAGTAGGGCGAAAACACACTGCCGACAAAGGCAATGACGGTCAGGGCATGCTGGCCGTCATCGCTGACCGCATCGAGATACCACCAGAGATAACCACCCGGCGCGACGGGCTGGTCGAATCGAGGTGAGCCATCGCGGTTGCGGCGGCCAGACGCCCCGACATCGTCGCCATCGGAACCCCCGGACCCGGATGCACGCTGCCCCCCGCCAGGTAGAGCCCCGCAATCGGCGTGCGCGCTGAACCGCGGCGAAAGGCCGACATCCAGCCGTGGGTGGCTGGCCCATAGAGGCTGCCCGCCGAGCCCGGGTAGCGCCGCTCGAAGTCCCAAGGTGTCATGCGCCGCTCCTGCCCCAGGTGACGCTGCACCTGCAGCCCGCAAGCGCTCAGCAGTTCGAAGGTTCGGTCCTGACATGACTGCATCTCCTGGTCGCGGGCCCGGCTGGGTCCCGGCTGTTCATCGCCACAGGCCGGCGCGTTGACCAATACCAACAGCCGCTCGCATCCGTCTGGCGGTACAGGGTCCATCAGGCCTTGGTCTTGCCGATCTTGGGCACACACATACACCGTGGGCTGCTGTGGAAAACGAGTCCGCCCAAAGATGTCGCGAAACTCACTGCGGTAATCGCGGTCGAAAAACACGTTGTGACGGGTCAGCGGCCATCCCTGAGTCGGCGCGTGCACGCTCCAGGTCATGGCGGAAAGCGAGCGCTGGTCCTGGGGGCGCAGCGGCGCCGCCACGGCACTCGCAGCTCCCAACCGGCCCAGGGCCAGGGCATGCGCATCGCCGTTGAACACCACCGTGTCGGCCGGCAAGACTTCACCATCGGCTAGGCGCACACCGCGGGCCTTCCCGCCCTCCACCATGATCTCCGACACGCAAGTCCCATAGCGCTGCACTACGCCACGCTCGGCGGCCAACTCGGCCATCGCAGTAGCCAAGCGTCCCATGCCACCCCGAACTGCCCACACCCCGTCCATTTCCACTTGGGCAATCAGCATCAGGGTGGCCGGCGCCTGCCAAGGAGATGCGCCGCAGTAGGTGGCATAGCGACCGAATAACTGTTGAAGCCGTGGATCTGCAAAGCGCCGGGACAAAGCCGCCCAAAGCGAGCGGAACGGACCCAAGCCAGTCAGCGCCAATAAGCCCCCCGGGCCCAGATCCTTGATCAGGCTAAGCATGGAGGGCCGCTCGGAGCGGATGTAGGGGCCCTCCAGATGACGGTACAGGCGCTGCGCCTCATCGCAGAAGGTCTGAAAGCGTCGGCCCTCTGCGACCGAGCTGAAAGCCTCGATAGCGGCCTGAGAGTCTTCGGCGCGAGCGCACAGGTCCAAGCGCTTGTCGGTGCCGCGCCACGCGTGACGTGCTAAAACGCCCAGCGGCTCACAAGGCACGCGCTCAGCAAAGGACGCCCCCGCCTCATCGAAGAGTTGCTCGAACACCCAGCGCATGGTGAAGACCGTTGGGCCGGAGTCGATACAAGCGCCGCCTACAGACAAGGGTTGCATCTTGCCGCCAGGGCCAGCGCAAGTCTCGAGCAGAGTCACCTGCAAGCCGCGACGCGCCAGAGCCAAAGCGCAGGCCAGCCCCCCCATGCCGGCCCCCACCACGACCGCGCGGTCGCGTGCGCCAGCGATTGCAGCAACGATTGGGCGGCCCGCGCGCTCAGCCCGCATGGCACCCGCCTTGAGCCAACAAACGCCAACGCACAAACATAGACTCGCTGAAGTGCCGACCATCGTAGGCCGCACGGATGGCTTGCTGATGCGCCCCGCTGCGGGCATAAGCGTTCATCGCCGCCACTGAGTCCCACACGCTGAGGGTGGCCTGCCGGACAACTGGTGCTTCACCCAATCCCACGGACAGGCGGCATCCCCCAGCCTGTGCCAGGGCTTGTTCAGCGGGCGGCGCCATACGCCAAAAACGCAGGGTCTGAGACCAACGGATCGAAGCACGGGTCAGAGACACCACCGGCTCATCCACGGGCGGCGCGGCGCTCGCCTTGATTTCATGCCCAGACCACTGCCCACGGCTGGAGTAGGCCTCCAGCTTGAGCCAGCGACTGGTTTTGACATGCGGCTGCATTCGTCTGAGCCAGGGTGAATTCAAGAAGGCATCCGCCGCCTCATGACCGGCGAACACACAAAATAAGCCCTGGCGGGTAAAACTCGGGCGCACACCGAAGCCCCCTTCATGGCCGCTGCCCATGACCTTGGCAAAGCGCAAGCCGGGCCAGCGCTGAAATACGAAGCGCCCAAACAGAAACCGGCCCCACCCCCACAGGAGGTGTGGACCGGTTCGGTACTCCATGAGCACCACCACCGCAATGTCCGGGTAGTGGGTGAAACTCATCGGGTACTGCCTTCAAAGCGGGTACTGCGACCAGCCGCTCAGCGGCCGGTCTGGTTCATAAAGCGGGGCTCAACGGTTGGTCGCCTTGGCGCCGGCCACCGCTTCGGCAGCGGCCTTCACCGCGTTGGCGTCTCCCGCCCCGCCACCGGCACCGGCGCCGGCCACCACCTGCACCAAAGTGGTCAGCTCAGGATGATCCTTGGCCATCTTGGCCCCATACAGCGGCTTGTAGGCGCCCTGATGACAGGTGGCGCAGTTGACCTTGGCCACGTCGCCCAGCGGGCCCTTGCGCTCAGCTGGAAAGACGCTGGTCAGGTCTTCCATGTACTCGAGGTTGAGGTCTCGAACCATACGAATGCCGTACCAAGCGGTCGTGCGCTGCGGTGGGCTCTGGCTCCAATCGCCAAAAGACCGAGAGTTATGGCAATAGGTGCAGTTCACGCCCAGAGAGTCGGACATGTGCATCATCAGGCCGTAGGTGAACTCACCTTGTTGGATGCTGGAGCGGTTGCCGGTGGGCAGCGCGGTGTTGCCCGCCACGCGGATGGGCTTGGCTTCCTTGAAGTACTCGGTGTAGTGGTCGTACGGCAGCGAGGCACCCTTGACGGAATCCTGATCGGCCGTGTTCTGCGCATTCTTGTTGCCGATGAAGTCTGCCCCCTTATTTTGTCCAGGGGCCGTGAACCAAATTTTGGACGGAACGGGTTGCCCGCGGTGGCAGGTGTAACAGGTAACCCCGGTGTTGGAGACGTGCTGCTGCCAATCCACGTTGATGTGCTGCGTCATCTGAATCATGCGACGCGCCACAATCTTGCTGTATTTGGAGTCTTCGGCGTAGTTGGCCGGGTTGTGGCAATACACGCACCCTTCGTTGGGTGACACCCAGGCGGTGATGGCCGTCATATGACGCACAAATTCGGCGGTGCTGAGGTGGCCCAAAACCTTAACGTTTTGGTACACCTGCGAAGCCTTGGGGCCCTCAGAAGAAGCCGGCGGCAGTGCCGCGGGGGGTTGGTTCTTCTCGATTTGGGGCTCCAGGATGCGCGGGTTGTATACCTGTAGCATGCCGGTCCCCCGGTAGCCCGACTGCACCGAGTCGACAGGCGGGCGCTCGAAAGGCGCACCGCGTTCACATCCGGTCAGGGCCAGCACCGCGCCCAATGCTGCCACCGTGGTGGCCAGTCTTTGCATGAAGTTCATGGTGGTGCTCCGTGGATCAGCGCGGCTGGATAAGCGTGGCCGGGTCAACCGGCGAGGGATAGACGGCGGGATACGGGGGCGCCACACC
>SXGQ01408119.1_pt1 | contig 14080 bp, 11 predicted proteins | sample 3178371 | NCBI WGS metagenome assembly SXGQ01 (sample SAMN11356859, study PRJNA531348) | freshwater metagenome | isolation source: freshwater sample F1-20 | place: China: Fuxian Lake, Yuxi | collected 2017-12-25
CAGCAAAAATTAGAATCAAGATTTTTTTCAAGCTAACTCCTGGGCCCGATTCTTAGCAGCACTCATAGCTTTTAAAATAATATTTTCTAAATCATTATTGGAAAAAACCTCAAGTGCTGCTGCGGTAGTACCTTTTGGACTAGTTACATTTTTTCGTAATGTAGCTGCATCTAAATTACTCTCTTTCAACATTGCAGCTGAGCCAGACATTGTTTCAATTGCTAATCTAGTAGCAATTTCATCTGTTAAACCCAGCTCAACTCCTGCCTTGACCATCGCCTCAACAAAATAGAAGAAGTAAGCGGGGCCAGATCCACTTAATGCAGTTACAGCATCTATTTGGTCCTCTGAGACTACAACTATCTCGCCTGTAGTCGAAAACAAATCTGTAGCAATCTTTAATTCATCACTACTTACTATTGCGCTAGCTGCAATTGCTGAAATTCCCTTACCGATTTGTGCTGGCGTATTTGGCATTGCCCTGATAACTGGATTATTTGTCTGTAATTGATCTGATATAAATTTAATTGTTTTCCCGGCAGCAATTGAGATAATTAATGTTTCAGGCTTAATTGTCTGCTTTAAATCCTTTAAAACTTCAGTTAAATCCTGTGGTTTAACTGCCAGAAAAATTACATCACAGCTTCTCCCAATTGCCGAGATCTCTTTAACTTTAACTCCATATTGGCTTTTAATTTGCTCGAGCTTTTCTTGGCTTTTATCGGCAATACAAATTTGATCACTCTTTAGTGATTTCGCTATCAAACTCTTTATGATTGAAGATCCCATCACACCAACACCTATAAAGCCTATGCATTTATTTGCAAGTGATGTACTCATGCTTTAAGCCTACCCAATTAGTCTTTAACCACACTTAACCCTTAAACTATGGCGTTATGGTGAGCAAAAGCAGAGACAAATCCAAGCTGTCAAAGAATGAGGTTGCTCCCAATTTTGTGCGAGATTGGGTTGAGTTTGAAAACCCAGAAAATCCTGAGGAAATTTTTAAGTGTGACTTAACCTGGTTGACATCATATTGGCAATGTATTTATGGAAATGGTTGCTGTGGAATTGATGGAGACAAGCCAGATGCTGGTTGTTGTTCAGATGGTGCCTACTACACCGGTAAAGAGGATGAAAAAAGGGTTTTTGAAGCAGCTAAAAAATTAACCAAAGCTGATTGGCAGTTTTATGATCAAGCCAGACCAAAAAAATCTGGTGGAAAATTACAAATTACCGAAATTGGATTAGATAAAGATCGAAAAACTAAAAAGGTTAAGGATTCATGCATTTTTCTAAATCGCGTGGGTTATACAGCACCGGGATATAGCGGATCATTTGGCTGTGCACTTCACCACTTGGCAATAAAAGAGCAGGTTCATTTTGTTGATACTAAACCTGACATCTGTTGGCAGTTGCCTATTCGTCGATCATGGGAATCTCGTGAAATTGGTGGCAAAGAAATTACTATTGTTGTTATTGGTGAGTACACCAGGGCTGCTTGGGGTGAAGGGGGTGCTGATTTTGATTGGTATTGCACCAGTAACTCCGAAGCCCATGTTGGCAAGGTTCCGGTATATCAATCAAGTGAAGTTGAGTTAATTAAAATGATGGGACCAAAGGGATATGCCGAACTATTGAAATTATGTGACAGTCGAATGGCTGCGATAACTGCCACCCGTAAAGCACAAAAAAAGCGTGAACTTCCACTCTTTGTGATTCACCCTGCCACAAAAACTGTGCAAGAAAGACGATAGTCAGCGCCAGCCATTAGATTAGAGCCATGGCAAAAGTACCAGCAAAGGATCCAGTTCGATGTGTTGAATGTGGCTGGAGTGCAACAAAATGGGTTGGCAGGTGCGGTGAATGCCAAGCCTGGGGAACTATTGAAGAGATCGCAGCTCCAAAGAGACTTTCACTAGTCGCAGGTTCAATAACCTCAGCTGCAAAACCAATTGGTGATGTTGATTTAGCAAGTGCGAAAGCTAGAAGCAGTGGGGTTGGTGAACTAGATAGAGTTTTAGGTGGTGGGTTAGTACCAGGTGCTGCAATTCTGCTTGCTGGTGAACCTGGAGTTGGTAAGTCCACATTACTTCTAACAGTTGCAGCCGAAACTGCCAAACAAGGAATTCTTGCTTTATATATAAGTGGTGAAGAGTCTGCTTCCCAGGTTCGTTTACGGGCAGAGAGATTAAATGCAATCGATAAAAATTTATGGTTAGCAGCAGAGTTAGATTTAGGCGCTGTTATTGCCCATATAGATTCAGTAAAACCTGAGTTATTAGTTATTGATTCAATTCAAACAATTTCTAGTACCACAGTTGATGGCGCACCAGGTGGTGTTACCCAAGTTCGTGAGATTGCTGCAGCTTTGATTCGAATTGCTAAAGAGCGATCAATTACCTTGGTGTTAGTTGGACATGTAACAAAGGATGGCTCTATTGCAGGCCCTCGATTACTTGAACACTTAGTTGATGTGGTTCTTAATTTTGAAGGCGAACGTCACTCCCGCCTTAGATTAATCAGAGCGATAAAAAATCGATTTGGAGCTTCCGATGAGGTTGGATGTTTTGATTTAAATGATTCTGGAATAGTTGGATTACCGGATCCAACTGGCTTATTCACATCCCGTCACACCGATCCTGTTCCTGGCACCTGTGTCACAGTTGCATTGGAGGGAAGAAGGGCCTTACTTGCTGAGATTCAATCACTAGTTAGCGCGCCAAACTCAGATGGTAGGGATTGGGGTAACTCGAGGCGAGTCACAAGTGGCTTGGATAACTCACGCACTGCAATGACTTTGGCTGTACTAGAACTTCGGGCCGGAATTAAAATCTCAGGACGAGATGTTTATGTTGCCACGGTTGGCGGAATGAAAATTAATGAGCCATCAGCTGATCTTGCGGTAGCGCTTTCAGTGGCATCGGCTGCTAAGGGTTTAGCTCTTCCAGCAGATTTAGTTGCAATTGGTGAGGTTGGTTTGGCTGGTGAGATTAGAAAGGTTACTGGAATTACTCAACGAGTTTCAGAGGCTGCGCGGCTTGGTTTTAAAAGATCAATCGTGCCAGTAGGTAGTGATTTAAAAATTGCTGGAATTGAGATATTAGAGGCAGCTCGGGTTGAACAAGCAATTAGTAAGGTAAAAATTAAGTAATTATTTTTTTTCAAAAGTAACAGATATATTTGGAGAAGAAAAAGTAAATCCAGCCGCAGTAAAGTTTGCCCAATTGTTTTTGACTCCATAACTGGTAGTTGCCACAGTAGATTGGCCATCTTGGCCTCGCACGCTTATTTTTGCTACAGCTTTTGTCATTTCTTTTCCCCATAAACATGTGGCAGTTTTGGTAGTCAATAAAAGTGCATAATATCCTTTAAATTCATCACCATTTTGATTTAAATGACTTGTTGCAACTTTGAAATTTAGCGACTTATCTTTGGCGCGCCATTCGGGAGCACTTGATTGATAAACGGTTGCATTCGTTGAAACTATACCTGATACTGAATTACGTGAAACACATTTGTTATTGCCCGCAAAAGACGAAAGACTCCATATAGTTTGAGTACCCAGGCTTTTCTCTAACATATAATTTTCTAGGTCGCTCCATCGATTGAGTGCTTCTAATTGGTTGCCTACCGTTGAGTGCAACATTCCTATCCCAGATTTAGTCTGCTCTTTTTGAAACGAAATTTCTGGCGAAATTTTTTTTGGGATTGAACCGTAGGGAATCTGCTCCGTTGAAACAATGGGAACTTTTAAGGGATAACCAGAGATTTGAATTAAACCTGCTTTCGAGTCAATCCTAACTTCTGGCTGGAAAAGTCTTCCATCAAACCACCCATTTAAATTTTTAACAAAACCTCCAAGTTTTATAGTTAATCTCAATTTTAAGTTTTCAGGAAACTCATATGAAGTAAAGCAAAGTCCTGGGTTTCTCTTACCCTCAGAACCTATCTCTTGAAAATCACCTAAAGTTTCACAATCTTTTCTATCCAGGACAAATTTTCTTGAGACTGGTATAACTCTAAAATCAAATTCTCTAATTACATATTTTTTAGATCCAGAATCAAAATATCCGCTTAATGTTGTAACGACATTGTAGGTAGAACCACCAGCATGCGGGTGATCTGAAGAATCCCAGCCTCGAACGGTCGCACCGTTTGGAAGATTCTCTTTTAAGTTTTCTTGAAATACTGAGGTTGGATTCCACTGCCAGATCCCTGAACTTGATAAAGCACCACTGCTATAACTTCGTTGACCTTCGTCCTTACCAGGCTTGGCCTCCGTCCAAGTATTTTGGTCATTACTAAATTCTAAGCTTTGAATGCAGGCACCTTCTGCTTCAGTGCAAGGTGGGAGATTGGCTTGAAAATTTCCCCCAAATTTATTTTCAGTTATAAAGCTATAAGAGGTTGTATTAAAGCCGCTGGGCATAAATACTTCTTGGTAATGACCAACGTCAACTTGCCTAGCATCCGGTATTTTAAAATTAACGGAGATTTGTGTGGCATAGGTATGATCAAAAGTCAGCAGTAAAAAAAGTAAAATCATCAAGACTTTGTTGATCATCGAATGTTAAATCCTTTTGGACATTTTGGTTTAGTTCCTGTCACTTTTTTAATAGATTGTGCTTTAATGCATACAATTGAATATTTTTGATTTTTTTGTTGGCTTAAGTTTACCTTGATTATCGGCGCAGAAAAGGTAAAGTTAAATGCAGAAAGTTTTAGCCAATCATTTTTTTCAAGGACCGTGGTAGTTGCGAGTGAGTTTATTCCACCATCATTAACTACCGAAATAGAGGCCTTGATTGGTGCCGCTGTAAAACCATAAACACACCGAGCAACATCTGATCTAATTAACAAAGTATATATACCTTTATTTACCACACCGTTACTCATTAAATGTGGTGCAGCAACCTGGTAATTTAGCGATGATCCGTCATATTGTGGGGGTCCAGCAGAATAAGCCGTAGAGTTCGTGGTTACTAAACCGTTTAGTTGAGATTTTTTTGTGAAGCACTTGTCTGCTCCATTCATCTCTTGACTGTCAAGGGTTCGTACAGACCAGGTATTAATATCTGCAGAAGATATATCTGACAGTTTTGGCAACCAAGTCACTAGCTCATCTATAGCGCCAATACCTGATGGGGGTGGATTACTGGTGGTTGTAGCTTCCAGTGGATTTGTGGAGCACCACCTACAACCCAGCCAACCACCAAAGCCACCTTGCGTGTATTTAACTTTCAGTTCTTGTGGTAGATCTGTCCAAGGTGTGCTGAATCCAACGGCTGAGACTTGAAGACTTTTTCCTGAGATACTTAACTTATACCCAGATTTATCTGGAATGCTCTTTAATGCAATATTGGGGTCTTTTATTCGCCCATGAAACCAACCTGAGGGTGATTTGGAAAGCCTTAACGTTACCTGAAAACCTACTCCGCCAGGCAATGCCCTCCTATTTAAACACTTACCATCACCACTCATTACACAATTAACTGGTTCATCTTCATATGGCCCGTAAATACCAATAGCTCCCAGCGTTTTTGACCCATCACTTCTTTGCGTCTCCAACACATAACTGGCTCCATCATCAGCCAGTCCATCATTCCCTGAGCGATTTTTAATTGGAATTAAATCAATTCCAAAAATGGAAATAGCCAAAGAATTAGGTTCAAATACTTTACTTTCTTTGGTTTTAACGCCACTTAGTGACACATTTACAAAGTACTTCTCGCCTGCACTGTTAAGTAAGGAGGGAAATTCCCAAATACTACCGCTTTTTGCTTTGGGTAAATAAAGTTCACGATTTTCCTGATACGTGGTTTTAGTCCTAGTTGGAAAATATTCAATAAATTTCCCAGAAATAGTTCTTGAATCTATTTCAGCAATAACTTCCTCGATGCAATCAATGTCATCTATTTCCTCACATGGCCCAAGACGTGTGAAATATTGATAAAGTTTGTTTGGGTCAGCACATCTAGGGTCAGATAATGATGAACATACCTTTTCGTCCTGAATTAAAAAAGGCGAGCCAACCCCACTAACTTTATCTTGAAAAGTAACGTTCAAGTATCCTTTAAGCGGCCAATCTGGAGATACCCAACCTTCATCTTTTGGCAGATCTTGAGCCAAGACAGGTGTAGTTGTTGGTTGAACAAAACCAAAAATTAGTACCGCCAGTAAAAATTTTGACCATTTAATCATAGACTCTTAAATCCTTTTGGACATTTTGGCTTAATTCCACTCACTTTCTTTAACACAGGGCCTTTTACGCAATTAATTGTATATCTTAGATTTTTAGTTTGAGTAATTTTTACTTTTATAATTTTCTCACTGAAAGTGAATCCTGCTGCTTTCAAATTTAACCAGCCATTTTTTTCAGAAACAACAGTTGTTGCTACATTGTTTACTCCATTTGAACTGGAAACAGAAACCTGTGCAGAAACTGGAGCATTTGAGAAACCATACAAACAGCGTGCTGCATCACTTCTGATAACAAGATCATAGGTTCCTAAATTAGGTGATATACCATCTGGTTTGAAGTGAAAACCAGTCACTCTGTAATCAAGAGACCCATTTATAAACTTCGGAGCATTTCCGTCAAAACCCATTGCATTTGTAGCCACAATCCCCACCACTTTTTTGCTATCTTGTAAACATTGATTATCACTACTCCAAGTTGTTGACTCAATATTCCATGAAGTTGTGGTGTAGGAAGATATATCTTTCAGGTAGCTCCTCCAATACTGTACATAGTCAAATATTTTTGAATCAGATGGGTCGGTTGTAACGGCTCCTTTTGAGAATCCAAAATGCGTAGCGAATTCTTCCTCAGCGGAGTTTAAAGAATCCATCCGCTTTACAACTGCAAAATTTGGAGTAGAAACTGCTGAACCTTTAACAATAAGTCGATTATTTAATTCATCATATGGTGAAATCTGGATGTCTATATTTCTCATTCGTGCCTTAAACCAACCTGAGATTTGCTTAGAAACGCGCACAGTAATTTGAAGTGCAGATTCGGAATGGAAATCATATTGAATACCACTAATAGCCCCATTAGTCCAAAGTGAGGACCATACCAAGCCAGCGGTTTCCTTAAATGGAGTCGCAGCTAAAGAAACTCTTACCGGCTCAAATTTATTTTTTATTTGGTTGAATTTCATCTCGTATTTATAGTAAACAAGATATTTTATTTGAGATAACTGTCCCCCAATTGTTTCTGTCCAAATTGATGGTAGGCCACCTTTTGGCAAACTTAAATTTGGATCTGCAGGGAAAGAATTTCCAGCAGAGGAAGAAAGAAAACCATCAGGTATATACTTCTCAAAAATCAGTTTTTTAAAGTTAACTCCATCGTTGCTAATTTCAACACTTTCAATACAATCATTCTCTGTTTGCGATTGGCAAAGTTCCAGCATTGCAGTTGCTGAAACTCTATTTTCAAACTCGGATTTATTAAAGTTACATAACGGATCCTTTGTTGACTTACATAGCAAATCTGGCCAAATACCCAGTTGAGAAAAACCAAATCCTGTGCTTCCGCCAACTGAGAAAATTCTATCTTTGCCATCGGTTTGAAGTGTTGGAGGAAAGAAAGATTCTTTATCGTCAGCAACGGCTGGAGATAAATTACAAAATGCCAATATTAAAGCTAGTAGAAAAATTCTTTTAATCACTATAACCTGAAACCTGTCGGACATCTTGGATTGATCCCACTTACTTTCTTTACAACTTTTCCTTTTTTACAGGTAATAGAGTACTTTTGATTTTTAGGTTGAGTAATTTTAACCTTTAAAGTTTTTTCACTAAACGTGAATCCATATGCAGCTAATTTAAGCCATCCATTTTTTTCACTTACGGTCGTGGTGCCAACAATCGTCGAGGAATTTCCTGAGACCACATTAACTGTGGCGTAGATGGGTGCTGCTGTGAACCCATAAAGGCAACGTGCGGTATCGCTTCTCATTACCAAGTCATATGTACCCTGAACTTCAGTTTTCCCATCAGGTAGATAGTGAAACCCAGAGACCTTGTAATCAAGAAAACCATTTACAAATGATGGTGAATTTCCATCGTACCCCATGGCATTTGTTGTAACAATTCCTTGAACTTTTGATGTATCTGACAAACATCTACTCCCCGAGCCGGAGGCGGTTGTTGTCAGTGACCAGTAAGTATTAATGCCTGAAGCGGTATCGTTTAATGCGCCTCTAAAATACTCGATAAACGGGAATGAGTAGAAGGTTTGACCTCCCTCTGGACCACTGCCTTCGCCAGCAGCTGTTCCCCATCTAGAAAAAGAATAAAAAACCTTTTCTTGCTCTGTGAATTGGGATTTGATCTTTGGAACTGCAAATCGAGGCACTGTTGATGGGCTTGCATCGACTGTGATTACATTTGTGTTGGCATCCAATTTGTTTACTTCAAGCCTTGGATCTTTTAATCGACCCTGAAACCATCCACCTATTTTATTTGTGACTCTGAAACTCAATTTAATTTTAGTGTCCTTAGGAAAATCTTGTGGATACCCACACTTACCGATCTCAATAAATGCACAGTTGTTTGCAGCTCCAGAAACAAAGTCTGGTTTATAGTTTCCTGGAACTTCACGTACAGGGACAACTGTTGCATTTAAGGTGTGGGGTGTAAATTTCTTTGAATTATGGTTGTAATTCATGCTCAAACGAACCACAACTGAATAATTGTTGCCAGCTGAGTGTTGGGCATTGTCGGCTTGCCAAATCGATGGTGCCCCATCGCCAGGAAAGTCCACATTAGGTACTGCAGGAAACCTTTGCCCTCCCTCGGCATTTCTAAGAAACTTAGCGGGAATGAAATCTTCACCTTCTTTGGCAAATGACAATGACTCAACGCAATGCCCTTGCAACGAATCTACACAAAATGGGAGAATCGAATTGGCAACAATAGATTGTGATTGATCATTAAAGTCACACTTTGTATCTTCAAAAGAATTGCAATAAATCCAATTAATAGAATTGTTGCTCTGTAATTCCGCATCTTTTTTTGTTATCAAATAATTGAAATTTTGCGTATTCGATGGTTCTACCATCATAAACATAACAGAGTCTTGCGGCGTGGGAATTAACTCTGGCATATATGCGTCATTGGCTAAGGCAGGAGAAATAAGGGTATTTGCTATCAATGCCAATACGCCAAATTTAATTATTAATTTACGAAACATTTTGTCTCTTTGCATTTGTCCGACTTTTGAAACTTGATGACTCCAAAATATGCAACTTTTGTATTAAGAGTCTCTCTGGAAATGATGCTTAGATCAACGGCCATAGGAGAGATCAATTGAGAATATAGTAAATAGCTAAAATTTGATTTAGCTGCTTTGCTCACTTTCATTCATAAACTCCATTTCCAGAGAACTTTCATTAGTGCCTCGCTATCTCCTATAGCGAGGCACTAAAAACAAACATCCGATTTCACTCAGATGTTATCTTTTGACTACGTAGCCCTTTGGGCAAGTTGGTTTAACTGCAGTGATTTTCTTAGTTGATTTGCCCATCACACAAGTGATAGTTGTCTTCTTAGATGCAGTTGGCTTGTAACCTTTTTTCAGGGCAATTGTTAACTTAGGACGTGAATACTCAAAGTTAGAAACATCAATAATGATCTTTCCACCTTTCACTGCAATCACGCTAATCGCCGCTGTGCTTCCGCCAGTCTCTGTAGTTACTGAAACTTTTAAAGCGGTGGCAGCGTCATTTGGATTTGTCATGCCCCACAAAAGCTTGGCATCAGCAACTGGAATCACTGCTTTGTAGAAACCTTTATTAACAGTTTTTCCGTCTGAAGCAAAGTGTGGTGCAGCGGCAGTCCAGGTAAACTCTTTGGTTTGTTCATTCCAAACCGGAGTTGACCCTTCGCAGACTCCATTTGTTCCAACATACATATCGCCAGATGTTCCTTCTACACCAAATCCAGAGGTGTCATTTTGAACAATCACAGTTGCTTGGAATTGTCGAACATTAGCTTTTGCAACACCTTCCTCGCCAGTGCAATCCTTGACTGATTTTGCCAATGGGACAGTAACTGGGCTTCCAGTGATTGTTACCGTTGAATAACCTCCAGAGTAGCGAGTGTCAGTTACTACATCGATTGCACTTGCCATAATAACGCCAGTTCGAATGTCACCACTTCGAACCGTAACTGAGATAGTTATATCAGGATCTAGATTTGCTGCATAACCTTTACTTCCAATGGCAGAGGCAAGGTTTACCTTTTTGTCAGCACCAGTAATTGTTGGTAGACCATCAATGAAAAGGTGATTTACGAATTCATTTGCAGCCTTTGCTTCCAAGAAGATTCCGTCATAACCCAGGGAATTCAAACCATATTTTGTCCACTCGGCTGAAGTCCATCGACCTGGCAAAACACGCCCTACTTCAACCTGAGCTGGAACAGCGGTTTGTGTATCAATTTGAATATCAACTGCTCCAGGTGTCTCAGCACTTGTTCCTGTAACTGGAGCTGGTGCAACATCTTCTCCCGGCAGCTTCCACCCTTGTTTGAACGCCTCGATCTTTACCCAAGATGGAATGGAAAGGGGTTCAGTTTTGGAAAAAGTGTTGGTAGTTGCATTGTAAGTTGAATTCACTGATGGCTGTAACTTGCTGGTTGCCAAGGAAGTTACATCTACATACTTACGTGAATTACTTTCCGCAACTTCACGTGCAGCATAGTTTATATCGGTGCTCCAACTTTGACTTATAATTTTGTTATCTACGGTATAAACAACTGATGATTTTCGACAATCCTTCATTGTGGCATCTGTATATACGCCGTTCACATAACATTTTTCTGGCTGCGCCCAGTAATCAATGGAAAGAGTGATATCCCATTTATCTGTAGCTGGATCAAAAGTTGCGCCCCAATCTGGATGGTTTGCTGTTCCCACAAAAGAGCTCACATCAATTGCTTTTTTGCCTGGAAGGGCATACCAATCGTTAAATTGCCATTTATCCATCCAAGTCACATATGAGACAGTGGTGTTTTTTAGAACAGCCACTGGCATCAATTGGTTCTCAGGTGCCACAGTTGCTGGTACATCTTGGCCAGCAGGCACATAAACTAGTTGAACTTTGCGGCCATCAGAGTTAGTTACAGACACAGACTCGATGCAGTAGAGACTGGCATCTGCAACCTCAGAACATGCTTTAAATGGTGTTTTTGGAACTCTGAGCGTCGCGTTTGCTGGCGCTGAACTTGAAACCAATAGACCAGCCATTAAAACCAGGCTCAAAAATCCAGAGGTTGCTTTACTTGACTTCACTTCATTCCCCCTATGCGTAGCGGATGACCCACACATTGTGAGCCAACAAAAAGTACACCGTGTTATACGGGTGAATTTATGCACCAAATTGTGGTTATTTTTCCCTAATTTAGGCTGGCAAGAAACCAATTCCATTGCCAGGAGGCGTCTCGTGTGACTTGTAAATTCTCTTTAAACTCCGGAAAACTAAAAACAAGAAGAACCGTATCCCCAGGGATCACCGTTGTAGGGCGCGAACTGCTGACTAAGGGGTTGTTATTTGTAAAAATCATAAGGCTTGGTGATGCCGAAATTAGGTCCTGGGTCTTATTGCTAAGACTTAACATCCAAGATGTTGGACATTGACCGCTATTACATTGCTCCCAAGAAACTTTTAACCCAATTGCCGTTAAACCGCTTAGGGTGTCATTTAACCCAGCCGCCTTACTTATTGCTCCGACATCGCCAACCGATTGTTCCCAAGTTAGAGGATAATCACTAACTATTCCAATTATTTTTGTAGGATCTAAGGTGTTTCTATCTTGCGAACCTACTGAGCCACTGGTGGTTCCTGTCGCATACTGAGCATTGCCTCGGATTGCTTCGAGCGAGAAGTAAGCACCTAAAACCAAAAGTAAAACCCCGATTACACTAAGTGAGATTAGAGTAATTCTCTTTCTTCGACGCCTTCTTACACGATCAATAACCATTGAAGACAAATCACGATTTTCTAAAACGCCAAGTGCCATCCATTGAAGCTCGCGCCGGATTAATGGATCAATATCACTCATTCATCCACCACCTCTCCAAAAACTATCTCGCGACGCTCATTACTTCTTGTAATTTCATTTCTGATAGAGCGCTCAAACTCAGGAATTAATTCTAGGTGAGCCGCCACTGCAGCTTTGCCGCGCGCTAGGTGTGAGGCTACTGTCCCAACAGGTAACTCTAATATTTTTGCTACCTCTCTCAAGACAAATCCATATTCATATACTAAAACCAAGACGGCTCTCTGAGTTCCACTAAGCGTCTTTAGTGCTGACTGAACTAATAAACGTTGCGCAACATCATCTGATTGATCTGATATCGCTCTAATATTTTCTGCCAGCTCCCATGAGGTTTCATTTGATTGCTGTTTTCGAAGCCACTTTCTTCGCATATCCGCATGCTTCGATACCATTACTCTCATCACATATGCCTCTGGGTTTTCATGCTCTTTTATTTTTTGCCAGCGCTCATACACATCAGCCAAAGCCTCTTGTAAGACATCCTCAGCATTTTGAGCATCAAAGCAAATAACTCTGGCAGCACGCAGCAGAGCAGTTTGTCGCTCCTTCAACCAGAGCGTAAACTCAACATCAATATTCTTACGGGCCACGTTAATTCACGTAATCTTCTCTACGTGTCCAGATTATTAATATCCACAACGAACATACTAATGTAATTAATAGCGCTGGAAAATAAACAAATTTATCAATAAATATTCCAATAGGTGGTTTACCTGGGAACAGATCTCTTAAAGAGATCAAAGAAAAAGTTAGAGCAGCACTCCAGATTAAGGCAGATAGTGTTGGTGGTCGTTTTCCTGCAGAGACCATAAATGCCATAGTTGTGACCGAGGCCAAGGCCGTTAACATTAATATTAAAATAATGAACGTTAGTAATTTTGTAGAATCGCTTCTTTTTGCAGAGAAAAATGATGAAGAAATTCCCTGAGAAAACTCATCAATTGCAGATTTAATTGATAGAGAATCTTGACTGGTTACAAACTGGGTTGAATCTGACCATAACACATGGTTCATTTTCACTTTAAAGGTATCAATTTCTTTTGTATAATCTTGCGGAAATATATTTAAATCCCGCTCTTCACCTTGGTCGTCGAAATAGGTGGCACTTATTGGAACTTCAAATTCATACTGATCGAAGGGATATCTGTTTACACTTGAAAAGGAAAAACCTGGTGCTTGATCTACCACCACATCAAATCCACCCGTTGGAATGTCTTTTTTAAATAAATACAAATTATTGTTATTCGGACTTTCGCCTACTGCTGAATCTACATGTATCGAAACATCTTTCTTTGGCATCCACCCACTTCTGTATCTAAATCCAAAGTACTCATCATTTGGCCAAGGAAGAATTCGAGCTTTGGCTTCACCTTTTAGAGGATCAATTTCAGTTATTTGAATAAAAATATCAACACGTTTTTGACTTAATTGTTTTAAGATTAAATCATCAACATTGCTCTTTGAATTATTTGAGCCTAGAGAAACACCAATAATCGTGATTGCATACAGAAAAATGATAATTAAAAATGAGCTAGCAATAGGTTTCATGCTCTTAGAGATCTTTAACATATTTGACAGCTCCTTTACCTCGGGAAAATATAGGCTAAGGAGTTAATAATTAGAAGAAATGACCTAAATTGAGCGTGAGAGGAAGATGATCAGACGGTATTAATTTGTTGCTTCTGCTAAATCACCAGGTGTATCTGGCAAAGCAGATTTTAAAGTTCCTTTAAAGGTAAAGGTTGCTTCAGGCGTCTCATCTGAAACATCTACTAAAATAATCTCACCAGCTTTTAGATCACCAAATAGCATTTTCTCTGACAACACATCTTCAAGCTCTCGCTGAATTGTTCTACGCAGTGGGCGAGCGCCAAGGACTGGGTCATAACCACGCTTTGCTAGCAATGACTTAGCACCAGTTGTTAACTCAATTCCCATATCTTTTGCCTTCAATCGCTCATCTAATTGAGCAACCATTAGATCAACAATCTTGACAATCTCATTTTCA